>OJJJ01000217.1_pt1 | contig 36565 bp, 29 predicted proteins | sample 1596311 | NCBI WGS metagenome assembly OJJJ01 (sample SAMEA4350140, study PRJEB24818) | metagenome | biome: human; feature: gut; material: faeces | place: Denmark | collected 2013-09 | reverse complement strand
TGTGTCTAAAACTTTGGATACACCCCACAATCTAATGTCTAAATTTAAGGTTCTGGCTAAAATGATTGTGTCTAAAAATTAGGTACCCTTCTTTTTAAAAATGTCCTTGACAAGGGGTACGGTTTAAAATAAGTTCAACAACGTTCCAAAAATAATTTGTTTTTTATTTTATATAATCTCTACAAATATTACCATATATTTGTTTTATTAACAATATCTATCATTATTTCTTGACTTTGCATAATTATGTCATCATATTACTAAAGCTGATACAATAAACCCTTGAAAGCTTCTGAAATTACTTTAAAAGATGTAAAGAAAGAGGATGATTACACTATGAGCGTTAATCCTCCTCTTTCTTTTAATTTTTATATTTATTATACCGATTCTTCTGCCAAGCTAATTTACCATCAAAATCTACATCACTAACTACTAATAAAGTATTTAAATATTCCTTTATAAATTATCATTCATTCCATTTAAGAATTTCCAATAACCCAGGTACCAATTGTTTTGCACTCGTTCTTAGAATTATATCACCTTTTTTTGCCGATGCCCCTGATGGATCTCCACCAATACCAATCGGTTTCCCATCTTTATCTTTCCAATCTTCAGATACCCATCCCACGGAAACTGCTCCATAAGGGAGTAATGCCTTATTATCAACAAATGGCTCTGGTCGTCCTGCAACTGCTGTATCTATTTTTACACTTTCTGGATACACTGCCATCACCATTGATGTCTCCATCTCTCCGCCATGAAAATCCCATATATTCCCTGCCGAGACAGTTGCTTTAACATCTGGATGATTAAATGCTCCTGAAGATAAAATAAATGCTGAAATTCCGTACTCACTTCTTAGTTCTCTACTTAAAATCTGAATTATTGGCGTATTACCCCCATGACAAACTAGAAATGCAATCTTTTTGAATCCATGATGATGCAAACTTACACATATATCATAAAGCATATGATAATACGTATCTGGTTTTAATGTAATGGAACCACAGAAATTCTTGTGCTCTGTGCTAAGCCCAACTGGAATTACTGGAAAGTAAAGCATCGGAAAATCTTCTGGCAATTCTTCCTTCAGATAATCAAGCATTGCTTCTGCGATTATATTATCTGTTCCAAGTGGCGCATGATTACCATGCTGTTCAATTGCTCCCACAGGAATCATTACAATAGTCTCCCCCTTATCCACCTGTTCCATCTCTAGTCTTGTCATTTCTCTATAATTTTGGATCATAGCTAAATAAATCTCCTCTCAAGTACATTTGACTGTGATAATCTTTTATATAGCCTATATGCGATGATGCAATTCAATGTATTTTTTAGTAAATTAAACGGAATTGTTGCAAGCACTATAAATGTTGTTAAGTTTGTAATTGCTGGGTTAACGCTAGCTACTGTTTGAACTACTGCATCAAGAGAAATGTCCATTGCCTCTGCATAAAGCGGCAATGTTATAAACGCATTTACAATACACGAGAATGCAACTCTAATTGGCACCGAAACTAATAGTGCTATCTTTGCTCCTCTGTTTGAATTATTCATCCCTCGATATACAAGCCATAAAGGTATGATAAATATAGCAACACCAAGTAGATTAGCAAACTCTCCAACATAAGCTGTATTTGTTCCAACCGTTACAATCTTAATCAGTATTTTGATTACTTCAACAGCTGCACCTGACAAAGGACCAAATGCAAACAACGCAATGATAGACGGTACATCGCTAAGGTCCAACTTATAAAATGGTGGCATTAATGGCACCGATATCTCCATGCTCATTAATACTCCTCCCAATGCTGCAAGCATTGCTGTTGCTACTAACGTTTTTAAATTCATCTTTTTTTTCATATAAATCCTTTCCTACCCTATAGGGTATTCGCTTATTTTTTGCAAACTGAGCGATTGGGAAAGTAGGAACCCATAGTGTTTCTACACTCGGATTCCTCTTGTACTCATTTTAATAAGATATCAAATAGCTCCTCAGGAACTGGTGAATTTAAATAAATCCGTTCAAGTGAGTACATTTCCTAAATGGAGCGTTTTTATGTCATTGGTGAAATCTAGATTAAAACTCAAAACACAAAAAACCGAAGATAAAAATATCTTCGGCTAAAAAATGTTTTAAAATAATTATCACGTTATGTGGTCACTTCTGCTACACATAAACGTAATTATTCTCTAATCCATACTTACTTCTTTCATCCAGACTATACTGTTGGTTTTGGAATTCTGTTGCATGATGCTACAGTCACCAAATCGGCCTAAAAGGTTCGCGGACTATACCGCCAGTAGGGAATTTCACCCTGCCCCGAAGTTCATATTCAATTTGCTAGCAACATACTAACAAATTTTTGCTATATTGTCAATTTTAAAAAAGTATTTTTATTCCACTATATCTACCTTTAATAACTCTACGAACAACCATCCAACGTAATTATATGAATTCTTTTGCATTTTCTTACTTTATATTTTCATCAACAAATGCAGTGATATATTCTTCAACTTCGTTATAATTTGACCAATATAAATAGTGTTCTGAGTCCCTAATTATTATTTGCTTGCTATTTTCAGACCATGACGCAAGCTGCTTTTGAACCTCATTCCATTCATCACCACTGTCAGAAGAAAGAACAAGTATAGGTAAATTACCTAACAACGACTCACCAAGAACTTTCATTGCATTTTCATTAATAAGTGAAATAGTATCAAGAGATGATGAATTTCCTGCGAACTGATAGTACATCGCTTTGTCTAAATTTTTTACTTCCTCAGGCAATTGACGATTTCTAATATTTTCACCATAGATTGGTAAGAAAAGCCCGAACTCACCTAATAAACGATTAATTGCAACCGTTCTCACAAAGGCTGATCCACGGTTCACCGTTTTGGCAAGAAGTTCTGAATCTGTACTATAAAACTCTGGGCTTCCTGAATCTAAAAATACAATTCCAGCGACTCTCTCTGGATACATTTGTGCATAACCGATAGCTTCCAAGGATCCAAGAGAGTGACTTAGTAAAACAATCGACTTGTTTGGAGCAACTGTGTCAATTAATATCGAGAGTTCATTCACAAGATTTTCAATCGCACGAGCAGTTTTTGTACTCGAACTCCAACCGCTTCCTGCATGATCAAACGTAATTGTTTGTCCTACATCCGTTAGCATATTTTGAAGCGCATAAAAATCCGTATAGGCGCACGGTGTCCCCGAACCCGTTATAAAAACAAATGCAACATCTCCATCACCTTGAGAATAGTAATGGGCTTGATATGCACCTAAGTCAGTATATTCCCCGACTGGAGTATATGTATCTCTTTCGATACGTACCATGATAGACTGCCAAATCGTACCTATAAGAAGAAATAGGAATATCAAGGTTACTATGATAAATCTTTTTGATTTCATTTTCTTTTTCATTTTATCGTTTCATAACCCAGCAACCAAGTCTCATAGCTGCCCCTTCTGTAATAGTCTCATCAGCATAACGTTTGAATGATTTACATCTTATGAATCCATGTATGTTTTAATAGTAACGTAATTAAACTATTATATCAACAATTATTACCATATTCAAAAATGCGTATATATAATATACATCATTTAAATATCTCGAATGATCCCCAACAAAAATTTGCATGTTTGGAGACATATAAATAGATGTATTCAATTTCACATTATACCAGTAAACACTTAAGCTTAGAAAAAGTAACTATGAGAAATCCCCTTACTTCTTACATAAGAAACAGGAGGATTAAGCTATGAGCATTAATCCTCCTCTTTCTTGTTTCATCCGTATTTTCTTTTTACATCATTCCATCACGAATAATATCATGGTCTCTAAGAACCTTCTCAATCACAGTTCCCTTAATCTTCTTAAGCAATGGTTTTTTTAACGCATTGAGTGGTCCAGGAAGTTCGATTTCAAGTGGTGATTTGCCATCCATCAATTTCACACTGCTGTCTAGCAACTCTCTGATATCATATACACTTCCCCATACTTCAGGTACTCCTCTGTCTACTCCAAGCAATCCATATACCGCTTCCATTGCAGTACGTACAGAATACTCTGTTGTAAAGATGGTATCTCTTGGTGTTTCAGCAAATTGACCTAAGAATGCGAAGTTTACACAACCATCTGGAATAACATCTGGTCTGTCACCTTTTGCTCTTGGCATAAAGAATGCTGTAATATATGGCATCATGGTTGGTACACAAACTGCATGGTTTTCAGCAATATCATCAATTTCATCCACTGGAACTCCCAAATGGTATAACCATTCTGCTGTGATTTCCTTACCAGTACATTCTTTCATCGGTTTCTTAATGTAGTCACCAGGTACATCGGTAAATAAGCTGTATACCCATACACAAACTTCATCCTTTTTCTGTTCTTTGAACTGTCCTTGTCTATTGATGGTCCAGCTAAGAAGCCAGCTAGAATCCTGACAGCTTACGATACCACCAGTAACTACTCGACCACTTCTTGGATCTCTCTTACAGATATTTTCAATGTATGAAATAATCTTGTCGTCAGAAGTTGTAACAGTAGCAGATTCCCAATTCGTTTTTTCGATATCGGAACAGAACTTCTCTGGATGACCAAAGGCCTCATCCTGTGCAGCAATCTTCTTCCATAGACTCCAACATCCACTGGTACGAACCTCTGCATTACCTACTGGTGCGTGATCCTGATCACCATAGATGGTTCCTTCTGTACAACTACCGTTTGTAACAAATACAAGGTCATTTTCAGTAAGAGCGATTTCTTCCTCAACTCCATTTACCTTGCACTGAATGGATTTTGCAATCTTCTTATCTCCTACAAAATCAAACAATACATTGGTAACTTCCGTATTGAACTGGAACTGTACCCCTGCTGCCTCTAAGTATTTCTGCATAGGAAGTATCAAGGACTCATACTGATTGAATTTTGTGAATTTTAAAGCAGAGAAATCTGGTAGTCCACCAATGTGATGGATAAATCTCTGGAAATACAACTTCATTTCCAATGCACTATGCCAGTTTTCAAAGGCAAACATAGTTCTCCAGTATAACCAGAAGGTTGAGTTAAATACTTCCTCGTCAAATACATCTTCAATTGTCTTGTCATAAAGGTCTTCATCCTTTGTGAAGAACAATTTCATGATCTCCATACATCCCTTTTGACTTAAATTAAACTTACCATCGGTATGTGCATCTTCCCCTCTGTTCTTTGTTGCACGGCAAAGAGAATAGTTTGGATCATGTTTATTTAACCAATAAAATTCATCAAGAACGGAAGCTCCTGGCTTTTCAAGGGATGGAATGCTGTGGAATAAATCCCATAAGCATTCAAAATGGTTTTCCATTTCACGTCCGCCACGCATCACGTAACCTCTCATTGGATCATTGATACCATCACAAGCACCACCTGCAATATCCATTGCCTCTAAAATGTGAATATTCTCACCTTTCATCTGGCCATCTCTTACAAGGAAGCAAGCTGCAGCCAATGCACCAAGACCACTACCTACGATATAAGCAGATTTATCATCCACTCCTGCTGGCTTTTCTGGACGAGCAAATGCTTCATAGTTACCATTGGAATAATAGATTCCTTTGCTGTTCTTAACATTTTTTCCTCTTTCTGTGTTACGATATGCTGCAAGCTCTTTGGCTCTTTGTTCTTTTAATTCCTTTTTTTGCTCATTCTTTTTGTTTTTTGCTATAACTGCTGCTCCTGCTCCTGCTGCTAATAAAGAAGCTGCACCGATTTTTACTAATTTCTTACCCATATATATTCCTCCTTATTATGGCTGTATTTTATGCAACGAATGGTATGGTTAATTCATCTAGGCGTAAGTTGATAACATCTCGTCTAGTTATCCTTCTGTTGCTTAAAATGCATCGACAAAGAACTTATTTGCTTTTTGCTTGTCATTATAATAATCGATTTTTTAATTGTTTCAAATAGTCAAAAAAAGAGCAGTGTCTAAAAACTAGACATTGCTCAGGATTTGTATAAAAATTAGTTTTATAATTAATAATGGGGTATGTGAAGAAATTAATTCACTACTCCAAATATTATACGAAACGGCCTGGTCGTTCTGTTTTTCATATTCTCCAGAAGCATCTCGTTTTACAATAACAATATGATATAAATGGAATACAGATATATGAAAGATGGTACATGAACTTCGCTATCAAAAATATCAATGTTTATGTATTTTCCAAACAGACTACGAAAAAAGAGTACCGAAGATTAGCAAGGAAACCAAAAATCCGAGTTTTGCCTTATAAATCAAACATTCCGTGATTTTTAAGAAAATGAGGAAAGAGTATCGATATAATTAGGCAGTGCGTTCCTAATTATTTCTTAAAATCAAGGACGAAACCGTTATGTTTATATAGATTTTCCATAACTTATCTCGATATGTTTCCGTATACGGGGTGGCTCAATTGTCCATTATTGATGTCAAGGTTTTGTGGAACAGGGCAACCGTTTTAAATCTCCGTAGAACTGATTCCTGTCTGCTTCGATAGCTCCATAATGGATTGTTGCAACTGATCCATTGGTAATTCTGTTGTATCCGCAATGATAGCTACTTTTGCCATGGCATCTTCAAAATCCATTGCATCTTTGCACTAGCGGCTCCTGTTGCAACAATCCCGACAGATACAACTGATATTTTCTTACCGACAGCTCTATGTTAGAACCCGCTGTCTGAATTTTTTCACCTTCCAGTGATATTTTCTGCAATGCTGTTGCAGATTCACCTGCCTGTGATTCCAATCGTTCCATCTTCAAGAGCCTGTTTGGCCTGTTCAGTAGCTGTCTTTAAGGTATCCAGTTTTTCCTTTGTTTTGTGTACCGCCTGTGATAATATTTCTGTTTCTGTGAGAGAAGTTCTGTATTACTAGGGTCAAGCTTCAATAATTTTTCAACATCCCTGAGTTAGGATTGGATATTCTTGATTTCACTGTTGAACCCTTTTAAAGTGATCTGTATCTTGGTTGTATCGACACCTATTTCAACCGTGATACCCTGGATTCGATTTGCCACCAAAACTCCTCCATCAGTTTTAAGCATAATAAAAATCCTATCTCAAGGCTCTAAGTATAAAGAAAGCACCTGCCGTTTCTGACTGATGCAATCTCTTTTAAATGAATATCCTAACGTATTATATACACATTGAAACACTTCAAATATGTTTCATTTTATGGTAAAAAACGAATACATTGTGTACACATCGAAGAAAATGCTTAACATATTGTATAACAAAATCGCTAAAGAACCTTTTCCATCTTTATTTATATCAATAAACATTTCGGTAATGGATTTAAAAAATCCTAATATTTTTCCTACATAGTATGAAATATAATAGAAGAATATATTTATTAAAAGTAATACGATTATTAATAACCCCTTCTTGCATTGAATGATAAATTTATCAAGACCAAAGATTGTAAATAACTGTTGCTTATCTTCCGAATATACGACATTTACCATATTTGCAGCCTCTTCTGATTTCTTCCCACTTAAAACTATTAAAACAATATTGGATATTGTAAGTAATACAGCTAAAAATAACATAAACTTAGTTGCTCCTGATAAATTTTCAAACCATTCTTTTATCTTATGCATATCCCCTCCTACAAACCCCTACAATATTTTTATATTAAATTATAACATAAAAAGGTATTTTATGCCATTAAAACTTATCAAAGTCATCTTGCGTAGCTAAAGTTGAATATTTAAAATCATCATTCCTGCTTTCTGCATACGTATCGTTTACCATACCAAAAGTCAATACATTTGGGTCACGGATGGGATGAGCATTAATGGTTGGATGAATATATCTTGGATAGGATATATAATGCCCAGATTACTAGCAGCATATAGCCGTGGAGACGAGGGGGTAGATATCGATGAATTAAAAGCTGGTGTAGAAAGGCATAAACCTGTTTGATTAAAACAATTGCGCTCATGTCCAGCTAGCACTTCTCTGGTTTTTCGGATTTGGGAGCACTAAATATCCTGAAAGGGTGTCAAAGTTAAGACAGTTGCTCAAACTGAGCCGGAACACTCACAATGTAGCATTTTTCAACGGATTTCATAGTTTTACAGATAAAGGGTTACCAATAAGATTCAATCTGGCAATCCCTATTTTCTCCACTATCACTTTCATCAGATCATAATACGGAATACAAACTACATATGTCTTATATCAAACCAGATAATATAAAATCTATTTGCTAGTAAAATAGAGATTATAACTTTCTGCTATATTCCTAATACAATAACATACCTGTTCTTTATCCATAATAAAATTTGTTTTCTGTATTGAATTTAGTAGATGGTACAATAAACTACAGTCTTAATAGTGGAGCGGTGCCAAGTGCTATAATACCACACTAAGATGCTTTAAGACGATGATATGTCTATATAGAGATTCCATTTTTTATCTCGATATGTTTCCGTATACCAAATGGCTCGAGAGGATTTATATGATGTCAAAGCAGTATAGGTGACATTTTACAATAACTTTGACCGCATTTCGCACTTATGTTTTCCACATTATGCAATAAACTTCTCAATAACCTAAGACATATCGTTGACAGTCTAAGGGTTGTGAGGATAGGTAAAATGTCATGTGTAAATTTGCTTGACAGATGTATTGTAAAACATAAGTCAAGTATTTATTTTGATTCATCATCACATTCAGTTGTAACTATTTTATAAATATCAAATAAACGTTTCAACTGCTTGGCACTATTTTTAAAGTTAGAAATTGCCTTATCTATCATTTCAATAATCATTTTCTTTTGCATTGGATTATTTTTCAACCTTATAAACAAATTATTAGAGTAGGTAAAAAGCCATTCCATATGAAACCGTTCAACATTAAATCCACCAGGGTTAAGTAAAAAATCATATTCATCGCAAATATTATCAAATTTACTTGTAAATGAAATTGGAAAATTCATCATAAACATATATGCGGCCACATCGCCTATATGTTCTTCATCACTAGGGAAACTATATTTTTTAATTCCTTTCTCTGCATTTTCTTTTCTTTCATCTAGTATTTTTTTTAAGTAACTTTCGATAATTTGTGTTTCATTGCATCCATCTGGAATTGCATTTGAATATCCTCGTTGCATCAATTCAAAAACATTATTAATGATATATTTAGAGTCATAAATCCTTTTTGCATCATCGTTTAGTACTGCATATAACCCCTCCAAATGTTTTATATTACAATATTGATTGTCTTTATTGTCAATAATTATTCTAGATACACCTTGTGTATCATATTCATCTTTTGAAATAACATCACCTAATAGCTGTGCTATCATAGCAATATCACTATTTTCTTGATCCAAACCAATTATTGGAATCTTATTGTTGAGCACAGGGGTAATTTTATTAATAAACCATCTTTCTATAATAGGGGATGCCTTTTCTACATTTGCAAATCGTATCCATTTTTTAATAATTCTAATCCTGTCCGAAACACCAAAATGACCATCTCCCATAGAAACAATAAATTCTATTACCTTTATTTTACAAGCATTACTTTGCACAAAATATGGGGTGATGGTAAGAAGCATTCGGATTTCCTCACTGAACAACTTCCACATAAATATTTCACCACCGCTTAGAGAATCTTTAAACATGTCCTTGTACATATCTATTTGATTATTAATATAGTTTTCTAGTGCATCTGTTTCGTTAAATGGTATTTTTGCTATATCGATTTTGTTAGAAAGATACTCAATATCTTCCTTTTTAAAGCTCTTCGTGATTAATATTATATCTGTAACTGTAAACTCATATCGAGAGTTAGAAACTGCTCCAAATACTCCGTATTCTGATTTTGATGTTTCTTTAACATAAGCCTCTAACCAAGATGACATAATATTCTTGATATATAGTTTATTTTCATTAAAGGGGGAAAATAATAACATATTCTCATATAAGAATTTAGTTGTATCCAACATATCTACCTTAAGTTTATCAAATTTTGATATACCGAAACTCATAACATCTTTTTGAAGAGATTCGTCAATTTCATACTTTTCTTTTGTCAGTTCATAATATTTTCTTAAATAGCAATTCCTCTGTGAAAAATCATTTAAAAATATATAGTAAGATTTAAATTCATATGGCAACTCAAAAAATTGATTTTCTAATTTGTTCTTTCCCATCTCATAGCTTAAATTGTTAATGAAATTATCATCAAACATTTTTAAAGATCTTCCAAAATTTATTGAGCCTTGAAATCCTGTTGTAAGAGTAATCATTTGTTTAATGATAGAATATAAATAATGTCTATTTATAAGTGCAAAATAATATATGTCCCACTGTTCATATTTCTTAGAATCTGCCAGTAAATCTGTAAACAATTCATAGCTTAAAGCATATTCGCCTAGTTGAGCAAAATAATATGCTTTCTTATAATTGTTTTTTACGTCTTCATATTCTTTAGAGCAGAACTCTCTCATTTCTTGATATTGGTTCGTAAAAGCCGGACTATTTATTATGAATTCAGGAATAAAAAATCTGTCATCTGTTTCCATTCCTTTTACGCCAATCATTCTCAAAAAATCTTTTACATAATTAAATTGTTCTTCATTAACTGATTTAAAGTCTTCTTCATTATTAAATAATTTCTCAAAATAGTCTAATCTTATTTTTGAAATTGATTTTAATTCATTTTTGTCATCAAGCACCGCATCATATGATTTCGTTCTATTAACAATTTTCCATTCATCATTTAACTCGTATGAACCTTGAAAAATACTGTTAAAATCATCTTTGCGTATGTAGCTTAAATTTCGAATGCCCGATAATTTATTGAATATATATTGTAATTTTTCAGCGTCATCTATCAAATTATTTTCATCATTAAATAATAATATTTTTTCTAATACTAATTTATATCTTTGAATATAATCGTTGCTATCTGTATAATTGTTACAATCAAGAATTCGTAATCCACGAGCTTTCTGGTATTCATTTTCTAAATCATTTAATTTTTCACCAGTATGAATAAAAACTGGCATAATAAACGAATCAGATTGTACACGCTTAACCCAATTTAATATTAATTTTATATTGTAATCATTTAGTCCATATCCAATAAAAATCACAAGATTTGTCGCAAATATTGTTTTCATCAAATTGTCTATCAACACATAATCGTTTTCATAATCTAAGTAATCTTGCTCTTTTAAGACAAAATCAGAAGAAAAATCGCCATGTACTTTTAATATATAATTTTCAGTTTCAGCCTTAGCAACTACTTGATTTGAATTTATGACACTGAAGTTTCTTCCGAATTTTATTGCTGTATCTTCTAGTAATGTATCATAATTTGTAGTTAAAATATGGTTAGGCTGTAATGATAAAATTAGATGGTGTATTTCATTAGGAATACACGAATTTTCAAAACCTTTTTCAACTTTTGTTCTATAATTTTCTTTTTTATTTATATAATACATCTGTGGAATTTTTAATAACTCATCAGGAGCAAAAACACCATTCCCTTTATCGTCCTTTGCATAACTGCAACCAATTTCATCAGCCATGCTTTGAACTAGACTATACCAAGAAGGATATCCTGATAATCGAGATACTCCAGCTCCTACAAACACAGATAATTTACCCATTTCTGAATAACATTTAATGTCAGTAAAAAGATCTTTATCATTCATCATTTATTATCCTATACCTTTCCAAAACCCAACTTTTTAATCATATTACTGTAAATGTGAATTATCCCAATAAAGCACGAATCTTCTCTGTCAGAGTACCTTTTCTCTTTTCATAGAATTCATCAAAATGTTCTAATTCCAAAGAAACACCATCCGGAGTAATTGCATCCTTACAGAATTGCTTTTTGTTCATCATTCATATCATTATAGTAATCTAGCAGACGCATATCATTTTTACTGCCGTTACTTCTGCCTTCAAGAAGCTGTAGATTCGAGAGTCTATTACGGTTGCCTCTCCATCGTCTCCAATCTTCCATAGAAACGGATATCGTTTTACTTCCATCAAATCTATCAAACGGATGGAGATGGTCTTGTTCATACTTGAAATTTTTATTTATCCAATCAAGGCTCAAATAGTATAAAGCTTCTCCAACAATTCTGCTTCCTTTTTCTGCATTCAGAATGTCTTCAATTTTGCCATCTGTTACTCTTAGGTCATTCATCTGCTCAAGCATATCAACCGTAATTTCTTGATCATTGCTGTTGATGCTACTCTTCATCTGCTGAAGTTTCCCTGTTGTACCAGATTGGAAATAGGAGAATAGCACTGCTCTAACCAAGTAGGCACGGATACCATCAAGATTATCACTAAAATTAGGATTGTAATAAATGAAATAGACGATTGGAAGTAGTACGTTCCAGCTACTTGTAAAACGGCTGACCTCAATCTGCATTCCTTTCAGCAAAATTTCCAAGTTCTTAAATGCTTTTTTAAATTCATTCCAGTTATTCTTAAGTTCCTCTGCTATCTGCTTACTAATATTAGATTTTATAACATCACCATAAAGCAAAAGAGCAGATCGGATAATCCAAGAGAATGGAGTCCCATAGTTTTTCTATCTGCTCCATACTCCAAACATACTGCCTTTGGAATGCAGGCATAACATATTTTGCATATTTATATTCTGCAAAGCATCATAAATGCTGATACTGTCATCAATCAGTTTGCTCATCATGATTTCCCCCAATATTATCTGATAATTTAATATCGTTTCTTTCAGCATTTAATATGCACTTCGATACAATGTACTTGTCTTGCTACTATCTAATTTTTCCAGATTACACTCTCTACATGATAGTTGTATATTACACACATCATTTATACCACCTTCATTTAAAGATACAATATGATCAAAATGTTTTTCGTTATCTTCTAACAATGAATATAACCCTGTCAAATCTCTTTTACAAAAAACGCAACAACCTTTGTCCCTAAATAAAACTGCACGTTTGACCCATTCTGGTGTATATACTCTTTTTCTTGGATGATCCTCAAATTCAACAGCTTGTTGCTCATTAAATCTTAGTAAAAAGTCTCTATTTTGAAATAAGATATATTCCACTTCAACAGCAATATCATATATGACATTCCAAAACAATCCATCTTCATATCTATCAAGGTGTTCTATGTATTTGTTATAAGTTTCCAAATAATCCTCATAATCCATTGTAAAATCATTGTTTTGCGAAACATTTATTCCTTTATATTTTAATACAGCCTGATTAATCCAACTGATAGGATTAAAATCTGCGACTTCTCCTGAATTTGCTATGGAATTTGCCTGCTCGTAAAAAACTCTATCAATGAGCCATGAACAGTATTCTCTCAATACAGATACTTTAGGAAATTCTTCTGGTTCTATTTCAAATTGCCGTTCAGTAAATTCTGCATTAGTTGCTGCATAATCAAATTTTCCCATACTCTCATTAGCAAGATGACAAAAATAATATACGTTAAAAAACTTCATATCAATAGTCATTTCTATTCCTCCACATTGCAAAAACTATTCTTATATTTCATCAGAGTTTCTTCAACCTCAATCCAAATCCACACATTCTCACCATTATCCTCAAATACTTTACCGTGGCTCTTAGGGCCATCTAATTTCATTTGAGAATAGTTGTTTTTGAATGTAGGAACATATAGTTCCGAGTGTTCCTTATCACTGCATAAACGCTCCATCATTGCAATAGTGGCTTGTCCCGCAATATCAACAGTCTCAAAATATGCTCTGATGATTTTATGATTGTACTGTGTCGGTTTCAATGACCAAACAGGTATACGCTGAATAGCCTTTCCATAATAATCGTTACTTTCATCTGCTGTTTTCCTTGATGCCGCCTTGGGATTGTAATCCTGAGATGCCTTTTCAAATGTCTTTGCAATATACCATCTCAAGCAGGTTTCTATTGCATGATTTTCTGAGTCCTTTGTAAGATTCATTGCCAGACAAAACTTTTCATATACATCTTCATCTATGGAAACAGTAATATTCCTATCCATCGTAATACCTCCAAGCACTTATTCGTTATTTCCAGTATATGGTTTGTGTTAGTATTAGTCAATATTATCAAGGTCAAAAAACCGTCTGAGCCAATAAGCCCGGACGGTCTTTCTTTTTTAATAGCAAGGTCTTTTACCAATCTAATTTTACTCCAATACACCTTTTAATTTACTCCAATTTTACTCCAATTACTTAAGATTTCATAAGATTTTGCATCAATTTATAACAGTTTAGGATTTCCCAACATATCGTCTTAACCCTTGATAAACCAAGGTTTCAAACCACTTGTCCTACAACTCATAAGGCGTCACTTGATATACATAATAATTCAACCAATTACTATAAAGCGTATTCGCATGCGCCCTCCAAATCAAGCTCGGGCGATTCTTCGCATCCTCAAGGGGATAATAGTTCTTTGGAAGTTCCATCGGAATTCCCTTCTCCACATCCCTTTTATACTCCTTATCAAGGGTCACTCGGTCATATTCTGGATGTCCCATGACAAATATCTGGCTTCCGTCTTCATTGATTACTATAAACACACCAGCCTCTTCAGACTCAGCTAAAATTCTTAACTCTTTATGCGCAAGGATCTCTTCTCTTAATACCTCAGTATTTCTAGAATGCGGTGCATAAAAGACATCATCAAAACCACGTACCAATGGCTCTTTACGCTGCATAACAGTATGTTCGTAAACTCCAAAACGTTTCTTTGCAATTGGATATTTCTTAATGCCATAATGATAATAAAGTCCTGCCTGTGCACCCCAACAGATGTGGAAAGTTGAAGTAACGTTTTTCTTGGACCATTCCATGATTTTCGTTAACTCTTCCCAGTAATCTACTTCTTCAAACTCCATTTGTTCCACCGGTGCACCAGTAATGATAAGACCATCGAATTTTGCATCTTTAATATCATCAAATGTTAAATAAAATTTTTCTAAATGGCTTGTCGCTGTATTCTTACCAACATAAGACCCAGTAGTTAAAAACGTGATATCTAGCTGTAGTGGTGTATTAGAAAGGCTTCGAAGTAATTGCACTTCAGTATCTTGCTTTAACGGCATTAAATTTAATATAGCTATATTCAGTGGACGAATATCCTGAGTCATCGCACGATTCTCATCCATCATAAATATATTCTCGTCTTCTAATATTCTTTTTGCAGGTAAATCACTTTGTACTTTAATCGGCATAATACATCTTCCTTTCTATGTAACCCTTTTATGAAATATACACTTATATGATAAGTTTATTCCTATGTAAGGCAATAGTCAGATTACTTTTCAACTTTCTATTACCATAAAGTTCTCAGTATATCTTGTTTCACTATTGCCATAAAATCTTAGTATTTAATATTTTAACAATTGCGTTAAGCCCTTAGTTTTCCGTTTGAACAATATCCATGAAATCTTAGTATATCTTATTCATAGAAGTGTAAATGCCTGAGTATATCTACTCTTAACAAATGCCTAAATACTAACTACTATTTTCACAACATTCCTACGCAAGCAAAGCTAAGAAATCATCTTCTGTAAGAATCGGTATCCCTAATTCCTTCGCTTTCTTGTTCTTTGAAGAACTAGACATATTGTCATTGTTGATAAGATAGTTCGTTTTTGCAGTTACAGAACCCGTCACCTTACCACCATTTTGCTCAATTACTTCCTTAAGTTCATTACGATTCGCAAACTTCTCAACCGAACCAGTAATAACAAAGGTAAGACCATCCAAACGATTCGACCCTTCTGCTGCTTCATTGCCTTCGATTTCAATTTCTTCTAATAAATCATCCACAATTTTATTATTTTCATCTTTATTAAAGAAATCCATAAAGGTCTGGGCAGTCACACCGCCGATTCCATCGATTTCAACGAGCTCTTCCATTGTTGCATTACGTATTTTATCAAAATCATTTTTAAAATGTTTGCAGATTAATTTCGCGGTTGAAATACCAATATTTAATATTCCAAGACTAAATATAAACTTCGGTAACGTCGTCTTTCTAGCTCTTTCTATGGAAGCAACTAAGTTATTATAAGACTTCTCGCCAAAGCCCTCCATTGTAACAATCTCTTCTTTATATTTTTCCACATGAAATAAATCAGCAAGTTCGCGGATCATCTTCTTTGCGATTAGTTTTTCAATGGTTGCCTCAGAAAGTCCTTCGATGTTCATGGCATCGCGGCCAACAAAATGGGTAAATGACTTGATTCGTTTTGCCAAACAATCATCATTGATACAATACAACGACTTCACGTCATTTTCTTGTTTTATCTTAGTCACTCCACCACAAACCGGGCATGTCTCTGGGATTTCTACATTTCCACTTCTGGTTAAGTTCTCAGCGATTTGCGGAATTATCATATTTGCTTTAAATACTTGAACCGTATCGCCAAGACCGATCTGTAAGTTCTCCATAATACTGATATTATGAAGGCTGGCACGGCTAACTGTTGTTCCTTCTAAGTCCACTGGTTCAAAGATTGCCACTGGATTAATTAAACCAGTTCTTGAAGCACTCCATTCAATTTGAAGCATTTTCGTTTCTTTGATTTCGTCTTTCCATTTAAATGCAATTGCATTTCTAGGGAATTTCGAGGTTCTTCCAAGAGAATCTCCATATGCGATGTTATTATATAAAAGCACCAAACCATCGGATGGGAAATCATTTGTAACAATCTTTTCAGAAAAATATTTTACCGCATCGGCTACCGTATCCGCTGTTACCAAACGTTCTTCAACAACGTCAAAACCTAAAGAAGCCAGCCAATCAAACTGCTCTTTTTTGGTTGTAAATTGATTCATATCATCCATTTTGATGAGGGCAAATGCAAAGAAATGTACGTTTCTCTTCGCTGTTATCTCGTTGTTTAACTGTCTTACCGAGCCACTGCATAGATTTCTAGGATTTTTATATTTTGCAGAAACATCTTCGATTAAAGCATTCATTCTCTCAAAATCGGAGTACTTAATCACTGCCTCACCACGAATGACCAATTCACCTTGATAAGAAATGCTAAGTGGAATGTTTTTAAACACCTTCGCATTGTTTGTGATAACTTCACCAACTTCACCATTTCCTCTGGTTACCGCTTTTACTAACTTTCCACCTTGATACGTTAAAATAACGGTTAATCCATCCATTTTCCAAGAAAGTAAGCCTTCCTGATCGCCCAACCACTCTTTTAATGTTTCTACATCTTTTGTTTTATCGAGGGAAAGCATCGGTGAATCGTGTCGCTCTTTTGGAAGTTCACTAAGGATTTCATAGCCAGCGTGCATCGTTGGACTACCAGCAAGTATGAATCCAGTTTCTTCTTCCAATGCTTTTAATTCATCATAGAGTTTATCATATTCGAAATTGCTCATAATTTCGCGATCTTCTTGCTCATAAACTCTAGCAGCTTTATCAAGTAGTTTAGTTAGCTCTTTGATTCTTTCCTTTTTTGTTTCCATAGTTACTTTCTTTTCTGCTTCCATTGTTAAACTCCTTCTTACGTCTTTGTTCAGCATAGGATTTTGAATCTGTTTTTTGATGTTTCATTTGATTATGAAAATTCTTTGCTTTATGACTAGCTTTTCCAATTGTTTTTCCTGTTGTTCGAACATTTCCTTTATTTAAAGTCGGCTTCTTTGTACTTTTTTCCTTTACACGAACATCAACCATTTCATCATCAATTTCATCACTTATAGGAGCATTGGATGAATTTTTGATTAATTCCCTTAAGCCTTCTAATTCTCGGTCTGTTAAATTACGATAGTCACCAATTTTTAATCTACCCAAATTGACATTCATAATTCGAATTCTTTGTAAAAATACAACGCGGTATCCAAGATACTCACACATTCTACGTATCTGACGGTTTAGTCCTTGATTTAAAATAATACGGAAGGTAAATTTATCTTCTGCTTCAATGATACAAGGTCTTGTAACCGTATCTAAAATCGGAACTCCTTCTCCCATTGCTTTTATAAATTCTGCAGTGATTGGTTTATTCACCTTAACGATATACTCTTTGTCATGGTTGTTTCCTGCACGTAGGATCTTATTAACGATATCACCGTCGTTCGTTAATAAAATCAAGCCTTCTGAATCTTTATCCAGTCTTCCGATTGGATAAATCCTAGTCTTATACTGAATGTAATCAATGATATTATCTGGTTCTCTCTTATCCGTGGTACATACAATTCCCTGCGGTTTGTTAAAGGCGATTAACACTAGCTTTTCTTCGCGGTTTAACACTTTCCCTTGAAAACTAACTTCTTGTCCCGGGTAAACCTTACTTCCCATAACAGCAACTTCACCATCAATTAAAACTTTTCCTTTTTCAATAAAGCTATCTGCTTCTCTTCTTGAGCATACACCTGCTTCACTTAAATATTTATTAATACGAATAGCTTCATCTTTCTTCTCTGCATCTTCGAATATACGTTTCGTAACTTTCTTCATATTGCCTATTTATCCTTTCAATGTTTGCATCTGCAAACCACTCTTTGATGTGTTATTATAGCATGTTTTTTAAATTATTACTATGAAAATGTTTGTAGCAAGTTCATACGAAACCCCATTTTAAACTTTACAAACATAGCATTTATAGATATAATAGGATTTGTGACAAATTTATATGTATTCATTTGAAAGAATTTAAAATAATACGATTAAAACAAAGTGTTATTTACAAAAATTAAAGTATACTACAATTGCTGTTTTGGTTTTAATTAAAATGATAATATAATTACATAGTTTTTATTTTGCATCTGTAGCACAGTGGATAGTGCAGCAGCTTCCGAAGCTGAAGGTCGTAGGTTCGAATCCTATCAGGTGCATTTTTTATGCCATTTTTTATTTCATATTTTCTTTTATTCCAATAGCTTAGCTCAAACATAGTTTCATTGTAGAGTTATTAAATTAATTTTCCTAATTCATACTCTTTTAAACCTGATCACATCGTAAGAACTTAATATAAATTTATGTATATTCCACGTCATTCCCTCTTTATTTTTTTTACTTCATTTAAAGTAATTCTTTATCAGTCCCTTTGTAATTCTATCTTTCTAAAACATTGATAATTCTACTACTCCTCTTTCTCTCCAAATACCAGTCATACTCGTACATCAGAAACTGTTACAATTCAATCACAGCACTTCCTTACCTTTAAAACAGCTCAGCATTATCCTTAATCTTCCAGTTTCGCACTAAATATTACGCAAATATTACGCGTATATTAAAAAAAGTTACAATTCTGCAATAAAATCATTGATTTTTTTATGAATATTTGCTATGATACCAATAAGAATTTCCATATTTTTATAACACACACGAACTACGAAACCGTATAGAAACAATTCATTGTAACAAGGAGTTATCTATGAAAATTAAATATAAAAAAATGTTACTCTTATTAACCACTTGTGCCATGGGGATTGGAATGGTTACCCTCTCTTTTTCATTGGAAAATAAAATGAGTTCAGATGAACCAAATCCTGTGTCAGTCGCAGTCCAACCAAGAACGAATACAAACGATGTCTCTGCGTTTGCTGCAGATCCAGTGGTATCGGTAGCTCCTACTGCTACTCCAGAGCCTAAGAATGAACTTGAACTTAACAAATATGCGGATATCAATAAAGTTGTGAAAGAATTTTATGAAGCTAAGCTAACTTGTTCGGAAGAAGATTTTATTCCGATTGTAACGAATGCCAATCAACTTGATATGGAACGTTTACAAAGAAAGATCGAGTATGTCAACAGCTATCAGAATATAAATTGCTACACCAAAAAAGGAATCAATGAGATTGATTATGTTGTTTATGTAAGCTATGACCTTGAATTAGCAACGATAGACACCTACGCTCCTTCCATCGACGAATTAAGAATTACTTATGTTGATGGTTCACCTAAGGTTTACTTAGGTACAATTAGTGAAGAAACGAGTGAATATCTAAAAAAATTACGTACCAGTGAGGATGTTGAAGTCTTAGTATCGGATGTTGTAACGCGCCTTGATGAAGCCTGCGCAAGCGATGAGAATCTAAATGAATTTTATCAAAACATTCAAAAAAGCTCAGCGCAAGCAGCAAAAGAAAACACGGAATCCCAGACAAATTCCGTGGATACTGCTAGTGCAAATCCATCTACTCTAGGAAGATAAAAGCATGTGGCTATTTTACGATAGCCACATGCCTTTTTTATTTTATATATATTAAGTTCTCTAAGCGTTTTAAGATTTCATGACATTATGCAACCAATATCATTTGCTTTTTGCATTTAGAATAACAATAGATTTCATCCGATAAAACTTCATCCATTGGCACCTGGGTTTGATTAATCTCCATCACCATCTCTTTTAACTGTTTAATCCCTAGATGTTCAACCACCGGTACTAAGATAAGCTCATGTATACTAGACGGCAAGATATAAAAGTCGCCATTTAATTCATCTGAAAATCCCGATAGTATTTCTGGATAAAGGATACAGCTAGCCCCATTAATTCCTCTGGAATTCGATAAAACATACATATCGACTTTGCTTTTCGGATTTTCATTATGTAGCATTTGAATAAATTCATTTGCCGCTAGTTCTGCCTCTCTTTGTTTTTCTAAATCCGATCCAGAATGACTTAAATCACTCATTGCAAATGACAGTACTTCCTTTTTCATAAGCTCAAGCATAACTTCCTCCATTGGACGAATCATCGGAGGAAATAAACTCGGTGTATTTTTCATAGCGTGATAATATAAGTCCTCCACCGTTACATCCCATTGTTTACAATGTTCCCCTGTAATCCGAATCGTTCCAATCCCGTCCTCATCTTCCCGAACCAAACAATGAAAGGTCACTGCAAAATCCAAAACTCTTCGATGTGGTACCGTCTCCAAGATTTCTTTATTTTTATCAAAGTTTATCAAACGAAATATGATATTGGATTTCATCGAATCAAACTGATATGTAATATCTTTAAAATGATTGGATCCGTTCACCTTTGCATTCAAATAAACATCCATGATTTCATCACAAATCTCTCGAACACTTCTACCTTCTTCATACTGCTGATAATAAGCATTTAAGTAAATGCAAGGAGCAATCAATTCATCTTTTTTACGTATAATCAAACTTGTTAAGCTTACTCCATTGTTTTTAACCACTGTTTGCTTTTGAGAATAATACTCCTTCCCCATACATTCCATTACATATTCTTCTACCATACAAACAAACTCATCCATTGACAACATACTTGATAAATCCATAAATTCTCCTTTTTTAATGTATAGTTTTGCTACCTAACATCTTAAGTTAAAATAAGGTATAAACTACAGAGACACGGAGACTTATCTTAGATCAAGGTTTGAGAATCGTTCACTGCTTATATACAACATTAATTTTTTTTAAAACGTTAGGTTAGATTTTAAAATTAAAGTACAATAAGATTACCTGAAATACTTAAGAAATAACCGCTTTTTTAATAATGACATTGGGATTTTGATATGAAATTTACTTTAGAATTTAATCTGAATTTTAATTTGAAATTAGATATGAATATAAATTTTGACTTACCCCGAAATTCGATGTGGGCTTATAAAGATATTCTAACTCAACGAAGACATAGGCACAATCATTTTTATCAAACAAGCTGTAGAAAAAATATAGTCAGTTTTGTTTATTTTATCTTTTGTATTTTTCAAGTCAGCAATTTGCTGAATTCGTTCCTTCTAACTTAACGTAATTAACACTTGACCGGGAAGATAAAACACCCACATTCCAACGCTGGCAATGTGATATAACGTTCCATAAACTTCTTCCGATAATGGTACATAGCTAGTCATATTAAATAATCCTACCATTAAATCACAAACCAAGAACAATACTAGCCCTATCAGAAACAAGTTCCACGAAGCAGATTTTAATACTCGAGAGGATTTTCTTTTAATACTGAAAGCGAATGCAATATTACATACAAAACTAATGAAATAAAATATCGTTACCCATAGTAAGGCATCAATTGGGATCTGCATTAAAAAAAGTCCAAAACCAATGACAGCACTTATCATAACACGTAGTAATATATGCGATGCAAATATAGCCCTATCACTTAAGAAATGCTTTTGCTTACATCGTACCCTACTATTAATACGCACAATATCTCTTTTCACATTCGCGATGCGTAACAGATATAAACTTTGTACAATACAAAAACAACTTACACCAGCGATGTAATTATCCGTAAACAAAAGAAAAACATCGGCTAAGACAGTAAAAGACAGAGCTATGCATAACATAACTCTGTCTAAATTTCGTTCATAAATAATTAGTATTCCAAGGGACATAAAAAAGCACAGTACAATCGTAATAAACTTAATAACATTAGAAATTTCATAAAAATGAAAGTAATCCAATAAAATAAATGTAATATACATAGCCAATTGAATTCCAACAAAGAAGCCGTATAACATATTCTTACTTAATCTTCTCATAACAATCCCCTTATATTTAAGTTGATCTTAAAGATAACTAATTTCATATCTATTACTGCATTCTATATCTTCTACTATATTCCATATCTTTAGCAAGATTACATATCTTATACTGCATTCCTTATCTTTAACTTCATTTTATAACTTATACATCATACAATATCTTTTATTTATTCCATCTCTGTATATCAAGCCTTTTACTACACTTCTACTGCATTTTATCTCATACCCTACTGTTAAATTCACAAACATTTTTTATATTCTTCACTTACATTCAACTTATATACTTTATATACTTGTAAAACACCTACTAGCCTTGAGAGTTTCTTCTAAGAATTTCTCCTGCTTCTTCTTTTGGTAATGGTTTGCTATATAGATATCCTTGTGCTTTATTGCAGTTTGCAACCTTTAAAAATTCCTCTTGCTCTAGCATCTCAACACCTTCTGCGATTACATTGATATTAAGAACTCTAGCTAAATCAATCATCGTACTTACAATTTTTTGATCACTCTTATTATCGAGTACGGTATCTAGAAAGCTTTTATCGATTTTTAAATTATTCACTGGCAATTGTTTTAAATAATTCAATGAAGAATAACCAGTTCCAAAATCATCAAGGGAAAACGTAATTCCAAGCTCTTGTAACTTCCGAATGGTAGCTACAGTGTATTCAATATCATCTAGTGCTATGGATTCGGTGATCTCAAATTCTAATTTCTTTGGATTTACATGTGTTTCTTCAATCACATCATATACCATCGAGAGAAAATACGAATCTTTAAATTGTCTTGCAGAGAGATTTACAGCTATCGTTATATCGTCATAGCCTTCATCTTCCCAGACTTTTAATTGCTGGCAAGCCTCAATAAGAATCTTCTTGCCGATACCAACAATAAGACCACTCTCTTCCGCAATCGGTATAAACTCAAGTGGCATAACCAAACCATCCTTTGGATGTTCCCAACGAGCCAACGCTTCAAAACCTACCACCCGATTTGTATTAAGATCCATTTGTGGTTGGTAGTGAACAACAAACTCACTATTTTCAATTGCTTTTCGAAGTTCTGATTGCATCTCGATTTTTTTCATCATTCTTGCATTGATAGAATCGTCAAAATAGCAATAATTATTTTTTCCATTTTCTTTTGCAACATACATTGCAGAATCCATATTCTTCACCAAGGTTTGCGTTGTTTTACCATCCTTTGGTGCAAAGGTAATTCCCATACTAACTGTAACAAAAAACTCTTTTGTCGATAGTACGAATGGGTATGTAAATGATTTTTGTATTTTCTTTATCTTATCTTCATAAGAAGAGATATCTTTAATGTTCTGAGTAAGTACAACAAACTCATCACCGCCAATTCTTGCTAAGTAATCATCTTCTTCTAAGACACCTTGTAGACGATGTGCGACATCAATTAACATCTCATCACCAAAAGAATGTCCAAGGGTATCATTTATATTTTTAAAATTATCAAGATCAATATCAATTAAAGCGATAAGCTCATCGTTTCTTAACGTAAGCATAACGCTGTCGAGCATCTCCGTAAATGCAACTCGGTTTGGTAGCTCTGTTAAATAATCGGTATAAGCAATTTTTCGAATTTTCTCTTTGCTAATTTTTAGCTCTTCATAACGGGAATAAAGCGCATTCTTTGTTTCAGTTACTTCTTCGTATGCTTTTTCTAATTCTTTGTAGCTTTCCTTTAACTTCTGCCTCGCTAATACTGCTGCTTTTTCTGCCTTTGTTCTACGCTTTACATTGACCATTAATACAGTAAATAAAATTAATAAGATTATGATAGCACCTATCAAAAAATACACAAGATTTCTATTCACGAGGTTATTATATTCTATTTGTTCTATACCATTGTTTTGCTCAGATGCATGTACTACTTTAGCAGTTCCTAAGCCAATGAAAAAGTTTTCGAACAGTATCCCCAAAACTATTCGTAAATTCCTTTTTTTATTTTTCATTCCATCCATGGTTCTGTCTAATACAGACATTCCTTTCTCAAAATTGTATATTGTAGTTCTACCAACATTGCATTTTTACATTATGAGACACTTTTAGTATAACACAATTTGCTAAAATAGCAATATAATTGCCAAATTATTTCAATATATTGTGCGTTTCGCATAGAATTAACACGAAAAATCAATCAGGTTAAATCAAAGCTATTCCCACCCATGGAACCCCTAATCTTTTGCCCAATGGCGCATTACCTCAGAGATTTAAGCACCTGCTTAGCATAGCGCTTCATTATTAAGGACCGAGCATTCATACGTTTTACCTAATATAAAAAAAGAAGTGCTTTCGAAAGGCAAATATGAATACTATTCAGAATATAAATTCAGAATATGTGTATCATTATTCACCGTTTAGAAAGCACCTCATGTTATTAATATATATATATTACTATTGGATCAGAAATTACGATACGATAGCACTACATCCATTTGATTTCTTTATTTTACTAGCCTGTACTACATAATCGATTTGATTAAATTCTTACTGTTTTGATAAAAATTCATCGATTCCCTTAGCCGCTGCTTTTCCAGCTCCCATTGCTAAGATAACCGTTGCAGCACCAGTTACTGCATCTCCACCAGCATAAACACCTTCTTTTGAAGTTGCTCCAGTTTCTTCTTCTGCAATGATACATTTGTATTTGTTGATAGCAAGCCCTTCTGTGGTTGCAGAAATCAATGGATTTGGACTTGTTCCTAATGACATGATAACAGTATCTAAGTCAAGAGTAAATTCAGAGTCTTTTTTCTCCACTGGTCTTCTTCTACCAGAAGCATCTGGCTCTCCAAGTTCCATTTCTACACATACCATTCCTTTAACCCAACCGCTTTCATCCACTAAAATTTCTTTTGGATTTGTTAAAAGATTAAAGATGATTCCTTCTTCCTTCGCATGGTGTACTTCTTCCACTCTTGCAGGCAACTCTTCTTCACCTCTACGGTAAACAATATGTACCTCCGCTCCTAGACGAAGTGCAGTTCTTGCTGCATCCATTGCAACATTTCCACCACCAACAACAGCAACTTTTTTACCAAGTGTAATTGGTGTGTCATAAGCTGCATCAAATGCTTTCATTAAATTGTTACGAGTTAAGTATTCATTGGCAGAAAATACTCCGTTGGCATTCTCTCCAGGGATACCCATGAATTTAGGTAGGCCGGCACCAGAACCAATGAACACCGCAGAAAAACCTTCTTCTTCCAATAATTCATCTATGGTTGTGGATTTACCAATTACTACATTTGTCTCAATCTTAACTCCAAGAGCCTTTACATTCTCTACTTCTGTTTTTACCACAGTCTCTTTTGGTAAACGAAACTCTGGAATACCATACACCAATACACCACCTGGCTCATGCAACGCTTCAAATATCGTTACATCGTAACCTGCTTTTGCTAAATCCCCAGCACAAGTAAGACCCGCTGGACCAGAACCAATCACTGCCACTTTTTTACCATTCAATACTTTTGGTGCTTCTGGCTTAATGTTATTTTCTCTAGCCCAATCTGCTACAAAACGCTCTAATTTACCGATGGAAACAGGATCTCCTTTAATTCCGCGAATACATTTTGCCTCACACTGGCTTTCCTGTGGACATACACGACCACAAACTGCTGGAAGTGCAGAATATTTGCTGATGACATGGTATGCGGCCTCAACATTTCCATTCTCTACTTCTTTGATAAATCCAGGGATATCAATGCTTACTGGACATCCAGTGATGCATTTTGCATTTTTACATTTTATACATCTAGAAGCTTCTGATTTCGCTTCCTCTATATCATAACCAAGACATACTTCTTCAAAATTTTTAGCTCTAACGCTTGGATCTTGTTCTCTTACTGGAACTCTTTTTAAAACGTCCATGATAAACCTCTTTTCTGCATAGTCAAATTCAAAGCGGATACTTACAAATTATGTTGCGATGCTTACCTTTACACTAATCGTTACAAATTCCACAGCCACCATGATGTGTGTCGCCTTCTTTTTCACGAAGAAGTTTTCTACCTTCATCGGATTTATACATCTGCTGTCTCTTCATCGCTTCATCAAAATTCACTAAGTGCCCGTCAAATTCAGGACCATCCACACAAGCAAATTTCACTTCATTGCCAACTGTGATTCGACATGCACCACACATACCAGTACCATCTACCATGATTGGATTCATACTAACGATCGTTTGAATTCCAAGTTCTTTTGTTAGAAGGGATACAAACTTCATCATAATAATTGGTCCAATGGCAATAACAAGATCGTATTCTTTTCCTTCATTATGTACCAAGTCTTTTATCTTATCGTTAACATTTCCTTTAAATGCGTAAGAACCATCGTCTGTTGCAACGTAAACGTTCTTAGCAACTGCTTTCATCTGCTCTTCTAATATAATTAAATCTTTGTTTCTTGCACCAATGATACAATCAACCTCTATACCCTGTTCATGCATCCATTTTACTTGTGGATAAACTGGAGCTGTACCAACGCCACCAGCAACAAATAAAATCTTCTTGCTCTTTAATTCTTCAATTGGCTCGTCAATTAGTTCGGATTTGCATCCAAGAGGACCTGTAAAATCACGGAATTCATCACCAACTTCATACTCTGCCATTCTTGTTGTAGATGTTCCAACCGCTTGAAATACAATCGTAACCGTTCCTTCTTCTTTATCATAGTCACAAATGGTAAGAGGAATTCTCTCTCCCTTTTCATCCATTTTAACAATGACAAATTGACCTGGATAACATTTTTTAGCAACTCTAGGTGCTAAAACATCCATTAGATAAATATTGTTCGCTAGAAGTTCCTTTTTCGTAATTTTGTACATACCAATCTCCCATTTCTGATTTTAGCTAGTTACTAAAACTAAATCGTTTAATTTGCGTTATTACTATAATACAACAACTCGTTAAAATATAATGTTAAATATATAACAAAGTTGCTTACACTATAACACATTATATACTAACTTCACATAAAAATCCAGCATTTTTCGAGCTGTTAAATTTTACTTTTGTATTTATCACAAACAATTTTTATAAAAGACTGTGTAAATTCACAAAATGCCATATTTTTTTAGTTGTTGTGTATCTCAAAAATATTTAAAAGCTTTCCAGTTTCCTTATTCTGCGAAAAGTTTGTTATGGAAAAGTCAAACTTAATATAACGAAATCTACATTAATAAACTGTGAAGCTGATTTAAAAATATCCCAAATTTACAAAAACAGCTTGTATTAATTAATTTTCGCCATCTTCTATTCATACATTTTACCTTTCGAAAATATATTACATATAAGACAGTTTATAGATTTACAACCGGAGGATTTAAAATGTGTGGCATTGCTGGATTTTATAATTCGAATCATGATTATTTAGTGGGTGAAGCATATCATAAAAATATACTTTGGAATATGTCAAATCGCATAAAACACCGTGGGCCAGACGAACAAGGAATCCATTTGTCCAAACATTTTGGTCTCGCCCATGCAAGACTTTCTATCATTGACTTAGTAACCGGTCAGCAACCAATGTTGCATACCGTTGGTAATTACACTTATGGAATTGTTTATAATGGAGAAGTTTATAATACAAAAGAATTAAAAGATGACTTAGTATTAAAAGGTTGGGATTTTAAAACAACCAGTGATACTGAGGTATTACTATATGGTTACATAGAATATGGACCTGAATTTGTAGAGCAAGTGAATGGTATTTTTGCCTTTGCAATCATGGATGAATACACCGATTCTTTGTATCTATTCCGTGACCATGCAGGTGTTAAGCCGTTATTTTATAGTATCATTGACAATACCATTGTATTTGCTTCTGAAATAAAAGCTATCTTTGAGTTTCCAGGAATTACACCAAAGCTAAATAAGAATGGTTTAAATGAAATCTTTAGCATAGGTCCTGCCAAAACCTATGGCTGTGGAGTATTTTACGGGGTAGATGAAGTATTACCAGGCCATGTGCTACAGTACCGTGATTCTGTTTTAAAAACCTATCCATATTTTCAACTAGTTAGTAAGCCTCATGAAGACAGCTATGAAGAAACATTAGAAAAAACCGCATTTTTAGTAGAAGATGCAATTAAGCGTCAAATGATATCGGATGTCCCAATCTGCACTTTTTTATCTGGAGGAATTGATAGCTCAATTGTATCGTCTGTTTGTGCTAGAGAATTGAAAAATAAGAACCTTGCACTTGATACCTACTCCTTTGACTTTGTAAACAATGACACTTATTTTAAATCCAACTTCTTTCAACCATCCAGGGATCTTCCCTATGTAAAGAAGATGGTAGAGTATTTAGGAACGAATCATCGCTTTTTAGAGTGTGATAACTTAAGTTTAGCCGATCGCTTATATGATTCTGTGGACGCAAGAGACCTACCTGCTATGGCAGACATTGATTCTTCTATGCTTCATTTTTGCAAACAAGTAAAACAATATAATAAAGTTGCATTAACTGGTGAATGCGCAGATGAGATTTTTGGTGGATATCCATGGTTTCATAAGGAAGAATGTTTCCGCGCCAATACTTTCCCATGGACAATGGACTTAACTGCTAGAAAGGTATTATTAAAAGATGAAGTACTAGATGAACTGCATATGGAAGAGTATGTGCTTGCAAGTTATGAGAAATCAGTAGCAGAAACTCCTCGCTTAGAAGGTGAAACAAAAGAAGAAGCAAGACGACGCGAGATTTCTTACTTGAATTTAAAATGGTTTATGCAAACCTTACTCGATCGTATGGATCGCACAAGCATGTATTGCGGTTTGGAGGCACGGGTTCCTTTTGCCGATTATCGTATCATTGAATATCTTTGGAATGTACCTTGGTCAATGAAGAGCAAAGACGGCGTTGAAAAAAGTTTACTAAGGCATGCATGCAAAGATTTACTACCAGAAGAAATTTTGTGGAGAAAAAAATCTCCGTATCCAAAGACCTATGATCCAAATTATGAAAGTTTGTTAAGAAGTCGTTTTATTGATGTGATTGAAAATCCAAGTTCACCAATTTTAAAATTTATCGACAAAGAAAAAGCGTATCGCTTTATGGAGGCAAAATCTGATTACGGCAAACCTTGGTATGGTCAATTAATGGCTGGCCCTCAGCTACTTGCTTATTATCTAATGATCGATTATTGGTTAAAGAAATTTAATATTGAACTGATATAGAATGATCATTGGTTATAGAATTTTAATATTGAACTGATATAGAATGATCATTGGTTATAGAATTTTAATATTGAACTAATATACAATGATCATTGGTTATAGACATTTCAGACTGAGCTTATATAGATAACGAATACCTACAGATTTTAAATTAAACTGATATAACAAATGTTAATTATCCCTTCTCATTGTTGTAACCGATGGTAAGATTAAAATGTTTATCCTCTAAAAGTATCAACCGACTCCTAAATATACCTTATAGCAATATACTCTGTATCCCTTACCATCGGTTACATGATAAAACAATGTACTTTCACAAAACACCCTTGATAATTTCCATAGAAATTACTTCAGTAATTCTTGTTAAAATTAAACTAATTCCAGGCAAATAGCATAATATTACATCTAAAAGTTGGTTGAACAAAAATAAGATAACAATTATGATAACAAGCGTACAATAGCGATACCGATAAAAATAATTCCAGAAAATATACTGCAAAACTTAGCATTTAGTTTTTTTACATGTTTCACTCTTGTTACCAATACGTTCCCCAGCACTAAGAATAAGTATTGTAGTGTACCTACCATAAGACTAATCGCCCATCCAGATACCCCTAAGGAGGCAATTGCTATGCCGGCACTAATAGAGTCTGCTGATAACGCAATACCAAGTAGTATTGCTTCTTTACCTTCTATGGAGCTAGAATGGTCTAAATCATAAGGAACTTCTTCTGAAATGTGAAAACTTTTTGCGATAAAGATAATTCCCATAACGATAAGGATAGCTGCACCAAAATACGTAGTTGCTCTCCCTGGAAAAAGATAGTGTAGATAAGCTCCGAGTAGTGCAGACAGTCTCATAACTACAATAGAGACTATTCCGATAATTAGTTTTGCTGAGTTGGTAATATAGACGCCCCGTATTGTGTATGCAATTCCAATACCCAATGCATCTATACTTAATGTAAAAGCAAGTAATATCATTGAAATAAGCATAAACCCTCGAAAAGGGACTGTCGCGAAATAGCAGTTTCCATTGCTACTTTGCTAGCCCCTTACTTTTGATGTTACTTACAACGTATGCATTGGACAAGTAAAATGATACAACTTTATAATTCCACACGAAAACTTAGATAATTTTTACCATCCAATTCTTCATTTTGAACAAATATTTCTCCATTCCATTCATTCACAATTCGCTTCGCATTGTACAAGCCATATCCACGTTCCAATGCGTTTTGTTTTTTTGAAAAACCACGTTCGAAAAATTGTGCCAATTCAGAAATTGGTATTTTATCATGTATATTTTTAATTACAAATACCAACTTATCATGTTCTGAAGTTAAATATATTTTAATTTGATTGTTCTCGTCCTTACATGCTTCCACTGCATTGTCAATTAAAGTACCAATCACTTCAATGATATCTTTCTCTGGAACATTGGTAAAAATCTCTTTCTTTCCTACGAACAATTCAATGTTTATCTTATCACTAGCTGATTTTAATTTGCTATATAAAAATCCCGCCAGCACTTTATTACTTATTTTTAATAGTCCCAGATAACTATTGTCAGGATTGGTTGCTAACTCATGGATGTATTGTTTTTGATAAGCTACAAGTTCATCATACGTATCAATTGTCACGTGCATATTCAGTATTGCATTCAAATGATTGTCAAATTCATGCTGTTTTCCTCGAATGTCCCGAATAAATTCCTCTAGCGGTTTTGCATACATGAGATACATTCGTAACTCTTCTTCTTGCTTTTGATAAATTGACATTTTCCGCTTCCAAGCTATAATAAACGAAAGTATTAAAAGGAAAACAAATCCCAATATGATACATGTTTTCAAATCTAGAATTTCACCCATGTACAACTCTCCTAACATCCGCCTTATAAGTGACTCCGATATCTACGACACCATAATGCTCTTTCATCTTAATCACTCGGTTTACATAATCGACATAGTCGATGTAATTTACATTCACCACGTACATACGGTGACATTGGATAAAATCTTTACTTGATATCTTTTCCAAAAGTTGTTTGATAGAAAGATACTTTACTTCCAAAGACTCATCCAACAAATGAATGATAATACCTCGTGGCATTGCCTCCACATAGATGATTTCATCTAAATTTAGACTATAGTTGATTCCATCTTTTTTTATAATTACTTGCGGATGTTCTTTTTTCTTGCGATTGTTGATTACTTTTTCTACAATCTCTGTGATTTGGGGCGCCTGATATGGCTTTGTAATATATCGATAACATTGTGTTTCACGATATGACATAAGTTCAAGTTCCATCATTGATGTTATAAATACAATTGGAGTAAACTCATATTGTGAGCGCTTACGCAACAGTTTTGCAAATTGTATCCCTGATGCATCCTCTATATTACTACGATCCAAATTAACATCTAAAAAAAACAAACAAAAGTCTTGCTCGTCGAGCAACTCTTCTGCTTGTTTTAAATTTGTAGCGAAGAAGACACGAGCATCTAAGGTGCATGTTTTAATAATTGTTTCTAATGCATTCTTTGTTTCAATAGAATCCTCTAAAATCAATATATCAAACATTGTGTCTTCTCCTCTAGTGAAATATGATTAATCGTCTTTCCCTACTTCAGTCAAACCTTTTACTAGTCCAGCAAGCCCTTGTATCTCAGAAGGAATAATAATCTTAGTTGCCTTACCGTCTGCCGCTTTTGCAAAAGCTTCTAAGCTCTTAAGCTGAATAACAGCATTTTGTGGTGCAGATTCGTTTAACATACGAATACCATCTGCATTTGCTTTTTGAACTGCAATAATTGCTTGCGCTTGACCTTCTGCTTCACGTATTGTTGCTTCTTTTTTCGCTTCTGCACGAAGTATTGCTGCTTCTTTTTCAGCTTCAGCTTCAAGAATTGCAGATTCTTTTTTACCTTCTGCAACCAATATCGTAGACTTCTTCTCACCTTCTGCACGAAGAATGGATTCTCTTCGTTCACGTTCCGCTTTCATCTGTTTTTCCATTGCATCTTGAATTGCGGATGGTGGGATAATATTCTTTAATTCTACACGGTTTACTTTAATTCCCCAAGGGTCAGTAGCTGTATCAAGAGAAACTCTCATTTTTGTATTAATAATTTCTCTTGAAGTTAATGTTTGGTCAAGTTCCAAATCACCAATGATATTACGTAATGTTGTTGCAGTTAAGTTCTCAATTGCCATGATTGGATTTTCTACACCATAAGCAAATAGCTTTGGATCTGTTATCTGGAAAAATACAACCGTATCAATTCTCATTGTAACATTATCCTTCGTTATTACAGGTTGTGGTGCAAAATCTACCACTTGTTCTTTTAAAATAACTTTTCTTGCAATTTTATCAATCAAAGGTGCTTTAAAATGAATCCCTACACCCCAAGTTCCTTGATATCCACCCAAACGTTCAACAACATATGCCTGAGCCTGTGGTACAATTTTAACACATGAAGCAATAATTATTAGTATAATTGCAACTAAAATAATTACCAAGTACACTCCAAGTCCCATATTACACTTCCTCCTTATATTCTGTAACGATTAATTTAACACCGGCAATGTCAACAATTTTAACTTTTGTACCGACTTCAATGATTTGATCATCTTCAACCGCTCTTACGGTCCATTCGGTACCATTTACAATTGCAGTTCCTGACTGGTTGTAATTATCAACCTTACCAGTTATCTTAACAACCTTACCAATGAGGCCTTCGTAGTTCGTTTTCACTCTTTCTTTGTTTACATACTTGATTGCAAATGGCCTTGTGATAAACAGCATCAAGAAGGATACTACAAAGAATAGTATGATCTGAACGTACAAATTCAAACCTAACAACGAGGCGATAAAGGCGATGAGAGCACCACCTGCAAACCAAATTGTAGTTAGCCCAAGTGTGAATATTTCAATGAGTAAAAGAACTGCTAACGCAATTAACCAATATATTGCTTCCATACATCCACGCTCCCTTTCTTTTATATATTTTATGCGAAAATTCATTTCTTAACATAAGAATATATCAATTATACAAGGAATACAATACCTTCTGCGTGAATGAAGTTATTCTTTGCGTAAATGAACGTTTCATAAAATAACATTTTCTGATTTAAAACTCTTAATAATTTGCATAGCTTCTGGATTACTGAAAACTCAAACTTTAGAGTAAGTCATACTTACTCCACAGCTACTTCGGATTCTTGAAAGAGCTTTTTACTTGCTATCATGAACATGGTTGTTGTCGTTATTACTGCAATGATATCAGAAATAGGCTCTGATAAATATAATCCATTAATCCCTAAGTTACCGATTTTAGGTAAGATAAGTGCTAATGGTATAATTAAAATTACTTTACGTAGTAATGCAAGGAACATAGAGATTTTTGCTTGCCCTAGTGCTAAAAATGTTTGTTGACATGCACTTTGAGCACCCATAATTGCCATACCAAACATAAAAATACGAATACCATGTACACCAATTGCAATAAGCTCTTCTTTTGGTGTAAACAGACGAATGAAAAATTGTGGGAATAGCTCAATCAATAAAATTAAAGAAATAGAATACGTCATTGCAGCGATAAATAATAATCGGAACGTATCCTTTACACGCTTCATATTTCTAGCTCCATAATTATAGCTAAGAATTGGTTGCGCTCCTTGCGCAATCCCTTGCATTGGTAGCCAAACCAATTGCATAATACTAAATAAAACAGACATTACCGCAACATTCTTGGTATCTCCATATTGTAACATTCCCTTGTTAAAAATCAATTGAACAAGGCACTCTGTAAACTGCATAATAAAAGGAGATACGCCAAGTGCTAATATCGGCATAACAACATTTTTTGATAATTTTAAGTTCTCTTTTTTAATCTTTAAGTAACTTTTCTTACCACATAAGAATGCCACTACCCAAATTGCAGAAACAGCTTGACTTATGATAGTAGCAAGTGCTGCCCCTTGAACACCCATTTTAAAGACAAAGATAAAGATTGGGTCTAATACAATGTTAATGATTGCTCCAATGCAAACCGTTGCCATACCAATTGTTGCAAATCCTTGGCTTGTTATAAAGGTGTTAAGACCTATTGCAAATTGTACAAAGATTGTTCCTATTAAGTATATGCTTATGTAATCAATTGCATATGGTAAGGAATTGCTGTCGGCTCCAAACGTAAGAAGAATCCATTCTTTGATTGGAAAAAAGCATAGCGTTAATAAAACGGAAATCATTAATAACATCGTAATACAATTTCCTAAAATCTTCTCAGCCGCTGCATTGTCCTTTTTACCCATCATTATGGCAGCTCTAGGTGCACCACCCATACCTATCAAACTTGCAAATGCTGAGATTAATAAAATAATCGGAAATGTAACACCGACTCCAGCAAGTGCATTTTCACTTCCAGCTCCCATATGTCCAATGTAAATACGGTCAACAATGTTATAAAGCAAGTTTACAAGTTGTGCTAAAACCGCAGGAATCGCTAGATTCAATAATAATTGGCCAATTGGCTTGGTTTCTAATTCTGACTTCTTATCCGTCATGATTCCACTCCTCATTCTTTCGTTAAACACTCTGTATTAAATGTAAAATATTTTAATACAATATGCTCTAAATAAATATTCTACTATATAAATCAGGGTATATCAATACTCGTTATCTTCATAATGTAGCTTTTCCTATATATTTCTATCGGATGTCTCATACTTTTATACTTTTTCACATATATTAGGCTAGAAGAGGGAATTAAAGAATGCCCTTATAAACTTTGAAAATATACAATAGGGGGAATGGTTACATGCGCTATCATAGCTTAAGTATAGACAAAGCTCTTGATGAATTAAAAACCTCAAAAGAGCTTGGTCTAACTACCAAAGAAGCTCAAAAAAGACAATATGAATATGGCTTTAATCTCTTAGAATCAAAAAAGGGAGAGAGTATATTCAGCCGTTTTATATCGCAATTTAAGGATTTTATGATTGTTGTTTTAATTATAGCTGCAATTATTTCATTTTTTGTCTCTCTCATAGAGGGTAAAGCTGATTTTGTTGATCCATTGATTATATTTACCATCATAATCGTCAATGCTGTTTTGGGTGTCGTGCAAGAAACCAAGGCAGAACGCTCCTTAGAGGCTCTTAAAAAAATGGCAGCTCCGAGTGCAATGGTCATACGAGACGGTAATCAAGCTACCATTCCGGCAAAAGATTTAGTGCCTGGTGATATTATCTTACTAGAAACTGGTTATTATGTTCCTGCAGATGCTAGACTAATAACAGCAATTAATTTAAAGGTGGATGAATCCTCCCTCACAGGTGAGTCCCATCCAGTTGAAAAAAATGCCGATGTCACGTTAAAAGAAGCAACGATGCTCGGAGATCGCAAAAATATGGTTTCTTCCTCTGGAATTATTACCTATGGTAGAGGTCTAGCTGTTGTTACACACATTGGGATGAATACTGAAGTAGGCCATATTGCTAAAATGATTATGGAAGATGAAACAAGAGAAACTCCCTTGCAAAAGCGATTGGCCAAAACTGGTAAGGCACTAGGTATCGCTGCCTTATCCATCTGTATCATTATTTTCATTCTTGGTACCATACAAGGACGTCCAGTTTTTGATATGTTTATGACAAGTGTTAGCTTAGCAGTGGCTGCCATTCCAGAAGGACCAACAAATCTAGTATTGCTAATATCTACTTAAAAAAACATGTACGAATTGGTATACTGTACTAAATCAAATATGTAACATAGTGTGACCGAATAGGGTCTCCAATCATATTCCCCCTAGC
>OJJJ01000214.1_pt1 | contig 36922 bp, 37 predicted proteins | sample 1596311 | NCBI WGS metagenome assembly OJJJ01 (sample SAMEA4350140, study PRJEB24818) | metagenome | biome: human; feature: gut; material: faeces | place: Denmark | collected 2013-09 | reverse complement strand
CCAGTGCGGCAACCACCAGCAGTTTGGTAATACTAATCTCACCCATAGATACCTTCTTTACTTAAAACAGGCTGCATTCAGCGCCAAAAACCCGATCGTATTAACGGTCATTTGACGCGCGCACACAATAGCAATCTGTAACAAGGTGAATCAAGCACTGTTTAAAAAAACATCACAATAATTGCGGTGGCGCAAACCGACGGTTACGAAGAACAGGTAACTGCCGACGCGCAAGCGCAATCCGCTCTGAAATTATCTCCGTCAGCAGAAGCGCGGGCGTTTCCGCCGCCGCTGCGATTGTTACGCCCAGCGGGTCGACCACTCTGCTCTGCCCGATGTTCTTGTTTCCACACTCCCCGGCAGCCACCAGGTAACAGGTGGTATCCAGCGCACGCGCTGCCAGTAGCGTACTCCAGTGATGCTCTTTTAACGGTCCCTTTACCCATGCAGCGGGCAAAACCAGAATATCAGCCCCTTGCAGCGCCAGGTGTAATGCCAGCTCAGGAAATCGGATGTCATAGCACGTCATCAGACCAATGTTGAAACCCTCAATGTTGAGCAGCGGCGGAACACACTCCCCCGGATCAACAAGCCGCGACTCCTGAATGCTAAACGCATCGTAGAGATGGAGTTTGGCATAGCTTGCAATAATAGCGCCTTCACGTATCGCCACCAGCGTATTCACCGCCCGGCCCGGTGTAGAAGGGACATGCACGGTTAAAATGGTTGTCAGTTGATTGCCAGCGCTTTCGGCCAGCAGCAATCGTAAAAACTCCCCCTCAAGCGCCTGCGCAGACTTTACCGACAGATCAGGGTCGTTGTCATCGCGTGCCAGTAACGCCTCAGGAAGCACCAGTAACGATGCCCCCTTTTGCTGCGCCTGTGCCATCAGGGAGACACATTTTTGCGCGTTTTCTTTCCAGTCTGGCGTCACTGCAAACTGCCCTACCGCAACATACATAGATTTGTCCCCTCATCATAAACAGCGTTACACTCGATGTTCTTACACATCAAATAGCAGGTATTGACAGTGTTACAACTCCTTTTAGCCGTTTTTATTGGTGGCGGAACGGGTAGCGTTGCGCGGTGGTTCTTGAGTATGCGGTTTAATCCCCTGCATCAGGCCATTCCGATGGGAACCCTGGCCGCGAACCTGATTGGCGCATTTATCATTGGAATGGGGCTGGCCTGGTTTAATCGTATGACCCATATCGATCCTGTATGGAAGGTATTGATCACAACCGGCTTCTGCGGTGGCTTAACAACGTTTTCCACCTTTTCTGCAGAGGTGGTGTTTCTCTTCCAGGAAGGCCGTCCTGGCTGGGCACTGACCAACATTGCCGTCAACATGCTCGGCTCATTTGCGATGACAGGGATCGCATTTTGGCTCTTTTCCTCAGCCAGCCCGCAATAACAATCGCGACGTTAATGTTGGCTTAATTTTTCTCTGTCACTCTGGGCGCAATACTGAACGAGGGTGACAGCATGAAAGAGCGTTTGATGAGCACAGGGATGGTTTTGCTGAGCGTATTAATTATTGCCAGCTTCCTGAAAATTTATCTGCTTAATTGATTCAAAACGAAAAAAACCCGCTCAATGAGCGGGTTTTGAAATTCTTGCTGACGCGTCTGAATTACAGAGCGATTACGTTAGCAGCAGAAGGGCCTTTGGCACCGTTAGTGATTTCAAACTCAACACGCTGACCTTCAGCCAGGGTTTTGAAACCATTAGACTGGATTGCAGAGAAGTGTACGAACACATCTTTGCTGCCATCTTCAGGAGTAATGAAACCGAATCCTTTGGACTCATTAAACCACTTAACGTTACCTTTAATCTTAGACATCAAAATTACCTTTACATTAAAAAACGACACAAATGCTGTGTCGGGTATCAGTACAACAATTGTCGGCCGTTTTGTCCAGCGGATCTTTGATAAAAAGTGACAAAAGTCGCGTTAATTTTCAGAGGCCGATTTTTATCCTTTATGATTCAACGGCAGTGCGTTTTTTCGCCAGAATGTAAAGTTAATTCAGTCAAAACTGAAAACGCATCCAGGCGAAGTAAACGTTACCGTTGTTATAAGTACCAGGGATATAGGTCATCTGGAACGTAGCAGGACCATAGCCAATCGACGCCAGAGGAAGTAATACCGGCACAGGGATGTACTTCCAGTTATCACGGGCGGTGAACCCGGCCGTATACCCCAGGCCAAGACGGAAGTTGTCGTCCGTTAACGGACGCCAGGTTTTCTCCCAGCCGTAGCCGCCAATCGGTTCCCATTTGTTGTAGGAATCTTTAAACGCCATCAGGTACAGGCCGTGCCAGTTTCCCTGTTCATCCCAGCGGGACTGACCAAAACCCGCCCCCCAGGGGCGCTCGTTGTAGCGGTCTGTTTTTTCTTTGTCATACGCAAAACGTGCGTGCCACGTTATCGCCGGGATATAGAGATCGTAATGTTCTGGTTCCTTCCAGGTTTCCGCGACGTTATCCGTAAACGTGGAGAACCAGCCTTTCCCTGTCGCGCTGCCCTCTGCATTTGCCACAGAAGAGAACGTTAACAGCCCAGAAATAAACACTAAAATCAGGAAAAATTTATTACGTACAATCACAATGCAATTACCATTCTTTGTATTCGGAGCAGAGCTTACCACAGAATAGTTGAATGAAGTCTTAACAACATCAGTGCAATTCCTGGTTAACAACGGAAATCATGGGAATATTCTGATAAAGACAATCCTGCACGCCGTAATAAGCGCATGCAGGATACAAATTTAACGTTGATGTAACAATTTATAGAGTGCCGGAATAACCAACATCGACAATAACGGGGCGGTGATCATTCCACCAATCATTGGGGCAGCAATGCGCTGCATCACCTCTGAGCCGCTACCGCCGCCCCACATAACAGGCAGCAACCCGGCCATAATGGTGGCAACGGTCATCACTTTGGGCCGCACGCGCAGCACTGCACCTTCGTGGATTGCGCGCATCAGCATGGCATTTCCGCCCTCAGGTTCACGATCACGATATTTATCCAGCGCATGATTCAGATAGAGAACCATAATTACACCGAATTCAGCAGCAACACCTGACAGGGCTATAAATCCTACCGCCCCCGCCACGGAGAGGTTATATTCAAGAAGCCACAATAACCACACCCCGCCAATAAGTGCGAACGGTAATGTCCCCATTATTATTAAGACGTCAGCAATCCGTTTGAAGGTCAGCCAGAGCAGTATAAATATAATCATTAACGTCACCGGCAACACTATTTTTAGCTTCGCGGTTGCCCGCTCCAGATATTCAAATTGCCCTGACCAGGAGAGCGAAACGCCTTGCGGTAAAACCACGTTCTCAGCCACCCGCTTCTGCATCTCATCCACGGCAGATTTCAGATCGCGTCCGCGCAAATCCACATAGATCCAGTTGGATAGTCGCGCGTTTTCACTTTTAAGCATCGGCGGGCCTTCAGTCACGACGATATCGGCCAGTTCACCCAGTGCCACCTGGCTACCGTTCGCGGTAATAACCGGTAAGATCCGCAGCTTGTCGACGTTATCGCGCAGATCGCGGGGATAACGCAGATTGATGGGATAACGTTCGCGCCCCTGGATCACCTCACCAATGTTATCTCCTCCCACGAGTGTGGCGACCATGCTTTGCAGTTCGTCGACAGATACGCCATAGCGCGCCGCTTTTTGTCTGTCGATGCGAATATCCACATAGCGACCGCCCGTCAGGCGCTCTGCCAGCGCCGACGTCACGCCTGGAACCTGCTTCACGACATGCTCTATCTGCTGAGCTACCCGCTCAATATCGGCAATATTATTGCCGTTCACCTTAATACCGACCGGGCTCTTTATCCCGGTTGCCAGCATATCCAGACGGTTACGGATCGGCGGCACCCACACATTCGCAATTCCTGGCACTGAGACCGTTTTATCCAGCTCCTCCACCAGTTTTTGGGGTGTCATTCCCGGCCGCCACTGGTCGCGTGGCTTAAAGTGAATGGTGGTTTCCAGCATGGTTAATGGCGCAGGATCGGTGGCCGACTCCGCCCGTCCGGCTTTACCAAACACGCTGGCGACTTCCGGTACGCTTTTGATAAGCCTGTCGGTTTGCTGCAGCAGCCGTGATGCCTCCCTGGCAGAAATGCCCGGCAACGTTGACGGCATATACAGCAAATCGCCTTCGTCCAGCGGGGGCATAAATTCACTTCCCAGGCGGCTCAACGGCCAGAACGTCGCGAGTAAAAGCGCAAACGCCAGCACGAGCGTGGTTTTCGGAAAAGTGAGCACTTTATCCAGCAGCGGCTCATACAGGCGGATCAGCACGCGGTTGATCGGGTTAGCCTTCTCATCCGGGATTTTCCCGCGAATAAAATAACCCATCAAAACGGGAACCAGCGTGATCCCAAGCCCTGCGGCAACGGCCATCGACCAGGTTTTGGTAAACGCCAGCGGCGAGAACATTCGCCCTTCCTGCGCTTCAAGCGAGAACACAGGAATAAACGACAAGGTAATGATTAACAGGCTGCAGAAGAGCGCAGGCCCTACTTCCACCGCCGCACGCTCGGCCAGCTGCCAGTATTCACCGGAAGACGGATTTTTACCTGGGTTATCATGCCGCCACTGCTCCAGCACTTTGTGCATGTTTTCAATCATCACGATCGCCGCATCCACCATCGCCCCGATGGCGATTGCAATTCCGCCGAGTGACATGATGTTTGCGTTGATACCCTGATAATGCATCACGACGAAGGCACCCAGGATACCCAGCGGCAGAGAGACTATCGCCACCAGCGCGGAACGAAAATGAAACAGGAACAGCGCGCAAACCACCACCACAACGGCAAACTCTTCAAGGAGTTTATGGGAAAGCGTTTTAACCGACTCCTCGATCAGGGTTGAGCGGTCATACACCGGAACAATCTCAACGCCCTGTGGCAATGTTTTCTGCAGCGCATGCAGCTTCTCTTTCACCGCATGAATCGTCTCCAGTGCGTTCTGTCCGTAGCGCATCACCACCACGCCACCGGCCACCTCGCCTTCTCCGTTCAGTTCTGCCACACCACGGCGGATCTCCGGACCGAAGCCGATGGTCGCGACATCGTTGAGCAGAACAGGTATGCCATTGCGGCTGGCGATGACCACGTTGCGAAAATCATCCAGCGAGCGTAAATAGCCCGTGGTGCGCACGATATACTCCGCCTCCCCTCTCTCCAGCAATGCGCCGCCGCTCTCCTTATTTGCGGCCTGAACAGCACTGGCGAGCTGGCTATGGGTAATATTTAACGCCCGCATCTTCGCCGGATCGGCCACGATCTGATACTGACGCACCATCCCGCCGATGCTCGCCACTTCTGAGACATTAGGGACCGTCTTAAGCTCAAACTTCAGCGTCCAGTCCTGAATGGCGCGCAGATCCGCCAGGCTATGTTTGCCGCTGCGGTCGATCAGGGCGTATTCATAGATCCAGCCTACGCCCGTGGCGTCTGGCCCGAGCGACACCTTCACTCCTGCCGGAAACTGCGCCTGCACCTGGCTTAAATATTCCAGTACCCTTGAGCGCGCCCAGTAGAGATCGGTGCCATCTTCAAAAAGTACGTAGATATACGCATCGCCAAACATAGAAAAACCACGCACGGTTTTTGCTCCCGGCACGGACAACATCGACGTTGTCAGCGGCCAGGTCACCTGATCTTCAATCACCTGTGGCGCTTTACCGGGATAGCTCGCCTTGACGATCACCTGCACGTCCGACAAATCAGGAAGCGCGTCCAGTGGCGCACGCTGTACCGCCCACACGCCCCAGCCCGCCATGACCAGCGCCGCAAGGATCACCAGCAGCCGGTTGCGTAATGAAGCCCGAATCACTGCCGCAATCATGGCGTCACCTCCGGCATTACGCTGCGCAGGCTGGCTTCAGAGTCAATCAGGAACTGGCCGGAAGTCACCACATTATCGCCCGCGTTGAGCCCCGAGCGGATCTCCGTCCACCCTTTCGCCGTCAGCCCGGTTTCCACGTTTACCGGACGGAAATAGCCATCTCCTGTTGCTAATAGCAGGCGTGATGACTCCCCGGTATTGATGACCGCCTCTTCCGGCACCGCCAGAACGGGTTGACGTGTGGGTTCTTTGCTTCGGGAGACGGTGAGATACATACCCGGTTTCAGCTTCTGCGCGGTATTATCCAGCACAATGCGCGCTTTCAACGTTCGCGTCGTCGTCTCCATCTGTGGCAGCAGTTCGCTGACCGTGCCGTGGAATTGCTCTCCGGGCCAGCTTTCGGTCGTTGCCACCATTTTGCTCCCCACCGCCAGAGACTGCGCCTGGGATTGCGGATAGTCGATAACCAGCCAGACGGGATCGAGCGTGGCTATTTCAAAGAGCGGTGCCGTTGCCGTAATTTGCGCCCCTTCCCGCACATCCAGTTTCACCACATATCCGGCCTGCGCGGCCCGAAGCGTGAGCGTGGTCTGCGGCTTACCGCTACGTTCCAGCATACGTATCACCTCCTCTGGCATAAACTGCAGCGCCAGCCGCTCACGTGCCGCGCGGGTCAGCCCGGCATCGCCAAGCTGGCGGACAGCCAGATACTCCTGCTGGGCCGTCGTCCACTGCGGTATCCACAGTTGCGCCAGCGGCTCACCTTTTTTCACCTGCTGCTGTGGCGCTTTAACAAACAATTTCGAGACCACACCGTTGGCCGGTGCCGAAACCACCGACACGCTGCGTTCATCCGTCGATACCGAAGCAAAAGCCGTGAACGGTGTTACCAGCTGTCGCATTTCCGCTTTAGCTGTTTTCATCCCCAGGTTTTGCTGCTGCTGAGAGCTAATCCCGACGCCTGCCGCCGCTTTCTCTTCATCGGCGTAGCGCGGCACCAGGTCCATATCCATAAAAGGCGATTTTCCCGGCTTATCAAAGCGCTGGCCCGGCATCATTGGATCGTACCAGTACAGCACATTGCGTTCAGAGGGCTGCGAAGCTGCAATTGGTTGATGGGACTGTTTTTTCCCCACCCAATAGCCACTGCCAGCCGCCACAATGACGACAGCCGCGACCGCGGTTAAGGTTGTTGTTTTCATTGCGCCAGCTCCTGCGGGATCAGCCAGTTTACGGCAGCCCAGGTCCGCGCCATCTCACGCTCGGCCTGATTAACTGCCAGTTCCGTATCCAGTACGCCACGACGGGCATCCAGTAACGCCGGTAGTTCAGACTGCCCGGAACGATACTGTGCCGTCAGCACCGTCAGCCGCTGACGCTGTAAAGGCAGCACTTCATCCCGCTGACGCTGCCATAAGGTCTGCGCGGCCTGATACTGCGCCACCAGGGTTTGTACCTGGGCAATATGCTCACGTTTAATCAGCGTCAGCTGGTCTACCGCCTGCATCGAGCGAGAAACATCGGCGGCATAATCTTTGTCCTGTCGTTTTGACTGAAAAAGAGGCAGATCCACGCTGAACATCACACCGGCCATATCGTCATACCCTTCAGCACGATGCGCGTAAAAGACCTCCACATCCACGTCAGGAATGGCCGCCACGGCTGATTGCGCAGAACGGGCTTTCGCGGTCTCGGCTTCGCTGCGGGCGGCCTCCACTTCCGGATGTTGAATAATTCCGGCTTCCAGCGTTTTTTCATCGGCAGGCAGACGCTGATAGCGCGGTAACGGCCCGCGCACATCCGTAATGGCTTGCCCCGTCAGCTGTAACAGGCGGCTTTGCGCCAGCTGAACATCCCGCTGCGCGAGCGTTGCTTTGTCGCGCATGGCGCTTAAGGTCATCCGCAGTGCCAGTACGCTGTCCGGTGCTGAGCCTCCGGCCCCCACGCTTGCCGTCTGTACGCCGCGCTGACGTTCCGTTTCGCTGACCAGCGTTCTGGCCGTTTTCAGCGCCTGCTGCGCAAGCGCCAGATCCAGCCAGGCCTGGGCGGTATCACGCTGAAGTGCAGCGCGAATAGCCCCGGATTTCGCCAGCACGCTGCGCGCCTGCGCCTGAAATGTTTGCGCTTTGCGCTCCCGCTTTTCTGCGCTAACGTAGCGTTGCATGATGCCAATCTTCTGCATGGTCATACCTTCACGCGTCAGTCGCCTGTCGTTACTGCCCTGCACTGGCACGTTTTCAAGACCAAACTTCAGTTTTGGGTCCGGTAACTGGGTAGCAGAATCGGCCATCGCATCCAGCGCCTGCGCCTCGTTACGGCTGGCTGACAGTTCTGCGGAATAGCGCTGGGCTTCGGTCAGGGTTTGTTCGAGCGTCCACGGCTCCGCCTGGACGGCGGAGCTCAACAGGCCGAACAGCACCCCACCGAGCCACAGGCTCAGTGTGTGTTGTTTCATGATGACCTCGCTTAGCGCTGTGGCGTCAGCGAGACAATCCGGAAGCCGTCACCCGCACGCTCAAGCGTGAAGGTCACTTCATCGCCGGGTTTTGCACCGTTCAGCGCCGCGCCAGGAGACAACGTAAACGGCATCGTCATGGCTGGCCATTTCAGTTCGGGAATGGCGTCGTGCTGGAGCATGACGGAATTTTCAGAAACAGACTGAACCACACCGTGGCCTTGCCAGCGTTGGTCCGCCTGAACGGTAAAGGAAGCAAGAGAGACGGACGCGCCAAGCAGCGCGGAAAGGAATAAAGCACGCATGATAAAACTCCTGTTAAACGTAAATGAAAATAAAATTAACGAATTAACAGGTTTCTTATTCTCTGAACCGGCAATAACGAATCGTTGCCGGCGGCCCTGCTGCAGGAGGGGTTACTGTCCACGCGGAATGGCTAACTGCGTCGCAATCTGGCGTGTTTAGGGTAAGCGTTATGGCGGCAGGAAGCGCCACAAGCTGAGGCTGTGCGGGATCTTTTTGCCCCTGATCCGGCATGCAGTGTTTTTCACATAACGGTGAAGCATCCACTGTATTATGCGGTCCGGGTTTAGCCATCATATCCATATGCTGGATAGCGGCGACATCCCCCCGCAGATCGATAGAGCAATCATGCGACGCAATCGCAACCTGACTCTGAATTAACAGCCAGCCAAAGGCCACCAAAAACATCAGCAGATGTTTTTTAAGGAAGCGCAGGCGATAGGTCCAGCTGGCGTGCATATCGGCGTCATCAGGTTGAAAAAAGTGGTGCGAGTATAGGCAGGCGAGACAATGAAAGAAAAGCGCTTTTAATGAGTTTTACGTTCATTATCAACCATCCGAAAAACTACACTCATGATATTAACACTTCACTATCATTTTAATGACATATAATGAGTATTCAGCCGGTCAATATTCATATGGCATAAATGACGTAGCGGTGGCAAAAATATCGTCGATATCTCCTTTAGTAGTCTATTTCTTGATTTTAATCAGCAATGGCAGGCCATTAATTCGGCACATTTCATGCTTCTTTTTTATTGATTATTTGTGCTCTCGGGCAGCAAGGATACAGGGGAAATCATGTTTACGTTTATCGAACTCCTTATCGGAGTCGTCGTTATTGTCGGTGTAGCACGCTACATCATTAAAGGCTATTCGGCCACGGGCGTGTTATTTGTCGGTGGTCTGACGCTGCTGATTATTAGTGCGCTAATGGGTCATCAGGTTTTACCCGCCAGCGAAACCAGCACCGGTTATACCGCCACTGACATTGTTGAATATATTAAAATTCTGCTCATGAGCCGCGGCGGCGATCTGGGCATGATGATTATGATGCTGTGTGGTTTTGCCGCGTATATGACCCATATCGGCGCTAACGATATGGTCGTTAAGCTGGCCTCTAAGCCATTGCAGTATATCAACTCCCCGTATCTGCTTATGGTCGCAGCCTATTTTCTTGCCTGCCTTATGTCCCTCGCCGTTTCGTCGGCAACTGGTCTTGGCGTGCTGTTAATGGCTACCCTGTTCCCGGTCATGGTCAACGTTGGCATCAGCCGGGGTGCGGCAGCCGCTATCTGTGCTTCACCGGCAGCAATTATTCTTTCACCCACCTCTGGTGACGTGGTTCTGGCAGCGAAAGCGGCTGAAATGTCTCTCATCGACTTCGCCTTTAAAACCACGCTGCCGATCTCCATTATCGCCATTATCGGCATGGGCATTGCACACTTCTTCTGGCAGCGCTATCTCGATAATAAAGAGAATATCAGCCACGAAATGATGGACGTGAGTGAAATCACCACCACCGCCCCGGCGTTCTATTCCATATTGCCGTTCACGCCAATTATTGGCGTCCTCATTTTTGACGGCAAATGGGGTCCGCAACTGCATATCATCACCATTCTGGTGATCTGTATGCTGCTGGCTGCCCTGCTGGAGTTTGTACGTGGCTTTAACACTCAGAAAGTATTTTCTGGTCTGGAAGTCGCATACCGCGGCATGGCGGATGCGTTCGCAGGCGTAGTGATGCTGTTAGTAGCCGCAGGCGTATTTGCCCAGGGGCTGAGCACGATTGGCTTTATCCAGAGCCTGATCTCTATCGCCACGTCGTTTGGCTCAGCCAGCATTATCCTGATGCTGGTGCTGGTGGTGCTGACCATGCTGGCGGCGATGACCACCGGCTCCGGTAATGCGCCGTTCTACGCATTCGTCGAGATGATCCCGAAACTGGCTCACTCTTCCGGTATTAACCCGGCATACCTCTCCATTCCTATGCTGCAGGCTTCAAACCTGGGTCGTACCATTTCCCCGGTGTCAGGCGTGGTAGTGGCTGTCGCAGGTATGGCAAAAATCTCTCCGTTTGAAGTGGTTAAACGCACCTCAGTCCCGGTGCTGGTTGGCCTGATCATTGTGATTATCGCCACGGAAGTGCTGGTTCCCGGCGCTGCCTGAGCGAAATTCTGCATAGCCAAAAAGCGCCTGCGGGCGCTTTTTGTGCTTTAATAATTTCCAGAAATTAATCGTGCTCAATCGATCAGGAAATCAAATGTTCAGGAAGGATGTCGTTATCCCCTCTGGCGCTATAGCGCTTGCACTCTGTGTACTCTCCGCACAAGCAGAACCCCTCAGGGCAACGCAATATGGTGATTTCGATCGCTACGTTCTAGCCCTTTCGTGGCAGACGGGATTCTGCCAGAGCATGGTCGATCGCAACCGCAACGAGCCTGACGAGTGTCGTCTGCAAAAAGAGAGTAAGGCAAAAACAGATTTCCTGACCGTTCACGGATTGTGGCCTGGTCTGCCGAAATCAATTGCCGCACGTGGGGTGGATGAACGCCGCTGGATGCGTTTTGGTTGTGCCACCCGCCCGATCCCGAACATGCCGGAAGCGAAAGCCAGCCGCAAATGCGCCGCCGCTGAAACCGGGCTTTCCCTGTCGGGGGCAGCAAAACTAAACAGCGTCATGCCCGGCGCAGGCGGGAATTCATGCCTGGAGCGTTACGAATATGCCAAACACGGGGTTTGCTTTGGTTTCGATCCTGATGCGTATTTCGGCACGATGGTGCGCATGAATCAGGAAGTCAAAAGCAGTGCCGTGGGGAAATTCCTCGCAGAAAATTACGGTAAAACCGTGAGCCGCCGCGACTTTGACAGAGCCGTTGCTGAAAGCTGGGGTAAGCAGAATGTCAAAGCCGTCAAGCTCACCTGCAATGGCAACCCTGCCTACCTGACAGAAATACAGATCTCATTAAAAGCGGACACCATTAACAATCCTCTCTCTTCCGGTTCCTTTGCCCCGCAACCGCATCCGGGTAACTGCGGCAAGCAATTTGTGATCGATAAAGTCGGTTACTGATCCCCCGGCCGGGCAACATTTTGCCCGGTATTTCATTCATTTCCGTTATATGACGATAAGCGTCACACTTCCGATCACAAGCATCATTCCTCCGGCTATTGCATTATTTATCCGGTAAACACACAGGAAACCTCCCCGCCATAATCACGGTGTCATCTACAGGAGGATTCACAATGGCTAAAAAACTGATTGCGCTTTGCGCTTGTCCGATGGGACTGGCACACACCTTTATGGCTGCTCAGGCACTGGAAGATGCCGCAAAGGAAGCGGGTTATGAGGTCAAAATTGAGACACAGGGCGCGGATGGTATTCAGAACCGCTTAACGGCACAGGATATCGCCGAAGCAGACATTATTATCCACGCCATTGCCATCACCCCGGAAGATAACGAGCGCTTTGAAACGCGCGACGTCTATGAAATCACCCTTCAGGATGCGATTAAAAATGCGGCAGGCACCCTGAAAGAGATCGAAGAGATGATTGCTGCAGAACAATAATAATTTTCCACCTCAGGGGTTTTCGTCATGGCAATTAAAAAACGCAGTGCGGTTCGCCCGGAAAGTCACGAGGGCGACACGCTCGCAATCAAACCCGCACCGGTCGCAACAGGTAATACATTCTGGAAAGAGCTGCCTCAGCACATTATGTCAGGTATCTCCCGCATGGTGCCGACGCTCATTATGGGCGGGGTGATCCTCGCCATTTCACAGCTTATCGCGTATGTCTGGCTGGAAATTCCACCGGATACCGGCATTATGGATGCACTGAACTCAGGCAAGTTCACCGGGTTTAACCTTTCCGTTCTGAAATTCGGTTACCTGACCGAATCCTTTGGTGGACTGCTGTTCAGCTTCGCCATCCCGATGTTCTCCGCGTTTGTCGCGAACTCTATCGGCGGCAAGCTGGCCTTCCCGGCCGGGTTTATCGGCGGTCTGGTCGCCACGCAACCGACGCTGGTACTGAATTTCGATGCGGAAAAGCTGACCTGGCTTGCAACCAAACCCGTACCGTCCACCTTTATCGGCGCGCTGATTATCGCGATTGCCGCAGGCTACCTGGTTAAATGGCTAAACACCCGCATTAATGTGCCACAGTATCTGCTGGCGTTTAAAAGCACCTTCCTGATCCCGATCCTGTCCGCGCTGTTCGTGATGCTGGCGATGTATTACATCATCACACCAATTGGCGGCTGGCTGAACGCCGGTATGCGCGCGTTACTGCTGGCGGCAGGCGAAGCCGGTTCGATGATGTATGCCATCGGCATGGCTGCCGCCACCGCGATTGATCTTGGCGGCCCAATCAACAAAGCGGCCGGTTTTGTCGGCCTGGGGCTGACCACCGATCACGTGTTGCCGATTACCTCGCGCGCTGTGGCGATTGTCATTCCACCAATTGGCCTGGGCCTGGCAACGCTTATCGACCGCCGCCTGACCGGTAAACGCCTGTTCAGCCCGCAGCTTTATCCGCAGGGTAAAACCGCCATGTTCCTGGCATTTATGGGGATCAGCGAAGGGGCCATTCCGTTCCTGCTGGAAAATCCGGTCGCCACGCTGCCCGCGTACATGATCGGTGCCATTGCAGGGGCGATGACCGCCACCGCGCTGGGTGCCGTCCAGTGGTTCCCTGAATCCGCCATCTGGGCATGGCCGCTGGTCACCAACCTGGGTGCCTATATGCTCAGCATTCTGGTCGGCGCAGTGATTACGGCCTTGCTGGTGGTGATGATTCGCAACAGCATGCATAAACGCGGAAAACTCGCCGTCGATACGCTGTAACGGAGTAACAAAATGGATTTACTGACAACGCTTCGTGGCTGGCTGGCAGATGAAAACCTGGATGGCGTACTGATCGCGTCACGTCAGAACAAACAGCCGCATCTGGGCATTTCCACCGGTTCGGGCTACGTGCTGGTGACGCGGACGTCCGCGCATATTCTGGTGGATTTTCGTTATTACAACGATATTGCAGCACGTGCTACCAACTACCAGATGCATCTGCTCAGTGCTGAAAACCCGTTTACTCAAACGGTAAACCGACTGATTGCCGACGAGCAGCTCGCCACGCTGGGCTTTGAGGGCGAACATGTGAGCTGGCAAACCGGCACGCAGTGGCGCGAAACGCTGAACACGACGCTGCGCAGTATCTCCCTTGATCCATTGCGTCAGATAAAAACCGCGGACGACATCGCCCGCATCCGCGCGGCCTGCCAGATTGCCGACAGAGCCGCGCAGCATATCCGCCATTTTATTCGGCCTGGCCTGCGTGAGCGCGAGGTCGCCGCCGAGCTGGAATGGTTTATGAAACAACAGGGGGCGGAAAAACCCTCATTCGATACTATCGTCGCCAGCGGACCACGCGGCGCACTGCCGCATGGAAAAGCCTCTGACAAGGTCATCATGCCGGGAGAGATGGTCACGCTTGATTTTGGCGCTCAACACCAGGGATTTTGCTCGGACATGACGAGGACCTTCCTTGTCGCCGGGCACGACCAAAAGCCAGAAGACCATCCTTTATATCCGGTTTACCAGATTGTACTGGAAGCACAACGGGCGGCGATCGGTGCCATACGTCCTGGCATTCCCTGCAATCAGGTGGATGCCGCCGCCCGGACGGTGATTGCCCGCGCGGGCTACGGCCCGCAGTTCGGTCACAATACCGGCCATGCTATTGGTATTGATGTCCATGAAAATCCACGCTTTTCCCCCACCGATACGACTCTGCTGCAGCCCGGTATGCTGCTGACCGTTGAGCCGGGGATCTACCTTGAAGGGCTGGGCGGCGTGCGAATCGAGGACGTAATACTGGTGACAGAAACGGGGGCTGAGGTGCTTTACACCATGGACAAAACGCTGCTGACGACGGGAGAAAACTGATGGACAGAGAATTACTCCGCGCGCTGAGCGAGGCCGACGCCATTGCGGCGTCGGAGCAGGAGGTGCGTAACATCCTGATCAACGAAGCGCACAAGTACAATAAAGACGTGCAATTTGATGGCCTCGGCTCCGTGCTCATCCGCGTCAATCAGCATAATGGCCCCAGGGTGATGGTCTGTGCCCATATGGACGAAGTCGGATTTATGGTGCGCAGCATCTCGCGTGAAGGGGCGATTGACGTCCTGCCGATTGGCAACGTGCGCATGATGGCTCGCACGTTGCAGCCGGTGCGCATTACCACACGTGACGGGCAAAAAATCCCCGGTCTGCTGGATGGCGAGGTAAAAGGCGACGCCGTTGAAAACCTGCGCGTCGACATCGGTGCTGCCTCGGCGGAAGAGGTGCTCGCGGCGGGCATCGACGCGGGCGACCGCGTGACGTTCGATACGCCCTTTCACTCCCTTCCCCACAACCGCGTGATGGGCAAGGCCTTTGACGATCGTCTTGGCTGTTATCTGCTGCTCACCCTGCTGCGTGAACTGCATAAAGCTCCGCTCGAATGCGAGTTGTGGCTGGTCGCCAGCTCCAGCGAAGAAGTGGGCCTGCGCGGTGGACAGACTACCGCCCGAACCATCAATCCCGACATCGCGCTGGTGCTTGATACCGCCTGCTGGTCAAAAAACTTTGATTATGGCAGCGCGAATCACCGGCAGATCGGCGCGGGGCCGATGCTGGTGCTCTGTGACAAAACGCTTATCGCCCCGCCGAAACTGACCGCGTTCATTGAAAAAGTGGCCCGCCCGCTGGGTATTCCGCTGCAAAAAGACATGTTCAGCAATGGCGGCACCGATGGGGGGGCGATCCACCTCTCCGGCACAGGTGTCCCCACGGTGGTGCTTGGTCCTCCCACCCGACACGGACATTGTGCGGCGTCGATTGCCGATGAGAAGGATATCGACCAGACCCACCAACTGCTTGTCGCCCTGGCGGCGTGTTTGAATCGTGAGACCGTGGCTCATCTGACGGACTTCAGGTGCTGATCTCACGCGTAAGGAGAAAGTATGCTTTCGATTGAATTTTTCTGCCCGCTCCCTAACGGGCTTCACGCTCGTCCGGCCTGGGCGCTCAAAGAGCAGTGCAGCGCATGGCGTAGCGACATTCGTTTTATCAATAACCGGCTGAATACCCTGGCAGATGCCAAAAGCTCGCTGGCGCTGATCAGCACAGGCACGCTGTTTAACGACAGCTGTACGCTTGAAATTAGCGGCAGTGATGAAGAGCAGGCCAGACGCGTCCTGGAGCAGTATCTCAACACGACGTTCATCGACAGTGACAGCATTCCGTCCGGCGATGCGCCGCACATCGCGCATCCCCTCCCCCGGTCGCTTCTGCGGCTTAATCCGCAGTTACAGCACGCCATCACTCTGTCCAGTGGCATCGGCACCGGCACGTTGCGGGGCTGGCAGAGCGATAACCTCCAGCGTTATTGCCAGAATCCGGCCACGCCGGAAGATATCACCCGGCTGGAACACAGCCTTGCCACGCTGGCGGAGCAGCTTAACCAGCGTCTGCGCGGACTGGACGGGGAAAGCAAAACCATTATCAGCGCCCATTTGTCACTGATTCAGGACGACGAATTTGGCGGCAACATCCGTCGGCTGATCGTCGAGGAGCGGCTCAGCCTTGCAGAAGCCATCATTCGCAATATGGCGCAGATCTGCGACAAACTTTCGCTTTCCGCCAGCGACTACCTGCGCGAGCGGGTCAGCGATATCCGCGATATTAGCGAGCAGTTGTTGAGCATCACCTGGCCTGAGCTTCAGCAGACCTCGGCATTCACTCTGGACGCCCCCACCATTCTTGTGGCAGAAGATTTAACCCCAAGCCAGTTTTTAAGCCTTGATACCCGCCACCTGAAAGGGATGGTTCTGGAGAAAACAGGCCGCACGTCTCACACGTTGATCCTGGCCCGTGCCGCGTCGATTCCGGTGCTGAGTGGTTTAACAGTCAACTCGCTGACGCCGTTTGCGGGTAAAGAGGTGATTCTGGACGGTGTCTGCAGCGTACTGGTTATGGAGCCTGATGAAGCAGTCAATCACTATTACAGCGTGGCACAGCGCCTTGCTGACAAACGCCACCAGCAGCAGATTAAAGACGCAGCGTTACCGGCGCTGACCCGAGATAACGTTCCGGTGGATATCGCCGCCAACATCGGCAGCGCGCTGGAAGCACCAGGTGCATTTGCCTGTGGGGCTCAGGGCATTGGCCTGTTTCGTACCGAAATGCTCTACATGGATCGCGATAGCGCGCCGGATGAGCAGGAACAGTTTGAAGCCTACCAGCAGGTATTGCTCTCTGCCGAAGGCAAACCGGTGATCTTCCGCACGATGGACATTGGCGGCGATAAACAGATCCCCTGGCTCAACATTCCGCAGGAAGAGAACCCTTTCCTCGGGTATCGGGCGGTACGTATTTACCCTGAATTTGCCCCCCTCTTCCGCACGCAGCTACGCGCCATTTTACGAGCCGGTGCCAACGGTAATGCACTGCTGATGATCCCGATGGTCCACAGTCTCGATCAAATTCTGTGGGTGAAACAGGAGCTGCAAAGCGTTCGTGCCGAGCTGACGTCACAAGGGTTACGCCATACCGGGCACCTGCCGCTGGGCATTATGGTTGAAGTACCTTCGGTCTGCTTTATCATCGACCATTTCTGTGATGAGGTGGATTTTTTCAGTATTGGTTCAAATGATATGACCCAGTACCTTTACGCGGTCGACCGTAATAACCCACGGGTTTCTCCGCTTTACAATCCGATCACTCCGTCGTTTTTACGCATGGTGCGCCAGATAACGGCAACGGCGCATCGCCACGGTAAATGGGTAGGCATTTGCGGCGAACTCGGTGGCGAACATCGATATCTGCCCCTGTTGTTAGGGCTGGGCATTGATGAGTTCAGCATGAGCGGGCCGCGCATACCGGCTGTAAAAACCCAGCTCCGCCAGCTTGAAAGCGATGCTTGTCAGGCGCTGGCTGACAAAGCCTGCAACTGCCGTAGCGCGGAGGAGATAGAAACGCTGTTAACTGATTTCACACCCGAAGAGCCTGCGCGCCCGCTGCTGGCGCTGGAAACCATCGTTTTCAATGAACCGCTCTCCTCAAAAGAGCAGGTGCTTCAGTTCCTGTGCGGCAACCTGGCGATTCAGGGGCGGACTGAGAACCCGCTCGAACTGGAAGAGGATTTATGGCAACGCGAAGAGATTGTCACCACTGCTGTCGGGTTCGGCGTCGCCATTCCACATACTAAATCTCAGTGGATACGCCACTCCAGCATCAGCATTGCGCGTCTGGAAACGCCGATCGACTGGGAGTCGGACATGGGAGAGGTGGAGCTGGTGATCATGCTGACGCTCGGCGCGCAGGAGGGGAACAATCACGTGAAAGTCTTCTCCCAGCTGGCGCGAAAGCTGGTCAACAAAGCGTTCCGTGAATCGCTGTTTGCCGCAGATTCGCCACAACAACTTCTTGATCTGCTAAATGCCGAGATCACCTTCTGATCGCTACTGAAAACGCGCGCGATACTCCCCCGGCGTCAGGCCAAACTGACGCCGAAACAGTCGGCTGAAATAGTCGCTGTCAGGATAACCACAACGCTTCGCCACTTCCCCCACCGGCAGGTGGTATTTCTGCAGAATAGTACGCGCTTTTCCCATTCGCACCCAGCGAACATAATCCACAAAGCTCATGGTGCCCTGCTGCGAAAACAGGCGCGACAGATGGTTCGGGGAAATATTAAACAGCGCAGCAACGCTCTCACGCGAGACGGGTGACGCGTAATGCATTTGCACCCACTGACAGACGCTTTGATAGAGAAAATCCCCTCTCGACAGCCCCGGTTCAGGCAGCATCGAGGCCACCTTTCGACACCAGTGCAACAGGCTGAGCACCAGTGGCTGAATGATAGCCTGATCCTGTGGCGACGCGCTCAGATACGTGAGCGCCATCAACATTGCTGCGCATTCCCCTCTTTCCGGATGTGGCAGTTCCACTTTGCGCTGCGGAGCAACGGGCTTCCCGCTACGGGCATCCTGAAACACCAGCCCAAGCCAGGACGGAGCAAAGGTGATACTGAGCAGCATCACCGGCTTTTCAAACATCGGCACATTGGCCGCATGGGCAGGAATAAACACCATTTCGCCCTGGCGGATCGCCTTTTGTTCCGGGATAAGCGAGTTGCCATACTCACCGCGCAACACCACGTCGAGCCGCGGCCATTCAACCTTCACGCTTCCCGTGGGGATTGAGGCCGGAGAATGGGCAAACCAGACCCGCCCCAGTTGCTGTTGATTAAGCACCAGCCCGCTGAACAGGTCGGCAAAAAACTGTTGATCGGCAGGCAAGGTGTTGTCGAGCATATTACCCCCTGCGCGCATCCGGCCGTACCAGATCAAAGCGATGTGTATCGCTGATGGAATAGTAGGCCGTTGGCCCGCCTGCACGCAGTACAGGCTGTGCTTTCGCGGTCTGGTAAATGCCCTCTTCCAGTAGCCGTTCAGCGATATGAATGCCAACAACCTCTCCGAGTACCAGCCAGGTGTCAACCGGCGTTCCATCTGCCCCCGTCAGTTGAATACATTGCGACAGGCGGCATTCAAAGTTCACCGGACTTTCCGCCACCCGAGGCGCTTTCACAAGCTGGCTCGCAGCAGGGGTCAGCCCTGCAAAGGCAAATTCATCTTCACCGTGGGGAAGCGTGGCAGAGGTCTCATTCATCGCCTCTGCCAAATCGCGCGTCGCCAGGTTCCAGACAAACTCCCCCGTCTCGACAATGTTACGCACGCTGTCTTTCCAGCCATTACTGGAAAAACCGATAATCGGCGGACGGTAGTTGAAGCAGTTAAAGAAGCTATACGGCGCGAGATTCAGCTGACCGGCCTTATCGCAAGAAGCGATCCAGCCGATAGGACGTGGGCCAATAATGGCATTCAGCGGGTCATGCGGCAGGCCGTGCCCCTGAGATGGTTGATAAAAGTACATGTTGCTCTCTCACTGGTGGGGCAGATACGAATGACGCTTCGCTCATCGCCCTGGTTCAGGACGATCAGCGTAACGCAATCCGTCAGAAATCAGGAACGAATAAAAAAGGATAATGCAGATTGGCGAAGGATCACGTTTTTAGCCAAAAATTCATATGACCTGTGAATGTGACGTTCATCACTTCAAACTTGTGTGCTCAGCCAGTATCATCGGGAGAGTTAAACCCTCGCTGCCAGACGGCGAGGGTTTTCTTTTGGATTGGTTTCTGCGTTACACGCAGCATTAACGACATGGAGTAATAAATGTCCAGACCCACAATTATCATTAATGAACTCGACGCAGAACGTATCGACAGACTTCTGGAAAAGCCAGAATTCGCCTCACTTCCGGTGGCCGACGCGCTGAATGAGGAGCTTGACCGGGCGCAGATGTGTACGCCTGAGTCAATGCCACATGATGTGGTAACCATGAACAGCCAGGTCAAATTCCGCAACCTGACAACGGGCGAAGAGTTGACCCGGACGCTGGTCTACCCGGCGCAGATGACCGACAGCAGCAGCCAGCTTTCCGTTCTGGCACCTGTCGGCGCTGCACTGCTTGGATTGCGTACCGGCGACACCATCCACTGGGAATTACCCGGCGGGGCCTCTGCCCATCTTGAAGTGCTGGCGCTTCTCTACCAGCCAGAAGCGGCCGGTGATTACCTGCGTTAATCCCATCTGAACAAGCGCCTGTTCGCTTTGCACAGAGGATGCTGATGCATCCTCTTTCCGCGATTTCACCTGATTTTCCTATATCGCGAAAAATCGGCGTCATCCACGCTTAATCTGTTTTAATGCCGTGGGAACCCTCATGAGTGATATAGTGTATATCACGCTGTTTTTTCTCATCTTTATGGCGATCCTCGTCACGGCAGTCCTTTATCTTGAACGCCACTGGTAAGCGCCCCCTCACACAACGCCACCCGGAAACGCATTCACCAGGCCTTTTACCTTCTGCTGTGCCGCTTCGGGCGTGTCCGCGCCGGGCACAAGGATCACCTTGCGGCACTCCTCTTCCCGCTTTTCAAAGATCGCGTAGGCGCGCTCTGCGTCCTCAAGCGGCAGGTAATGCGTAACGATCTCTTCCGGCGTAAGCAGACCTTGTTCAATCAGCGGCAACAGTTCCCCCAGCCATGCATGAACGTGGGTCTGCCCCATCTTAAAGCTCAGTCCTTTATCGAATGCATCGCCAAACAGGAAGCCATGAATAAACCCGGCATAGACGCCCGGCACGCTTACAACACCGCCACGTCTGACGGCAGCAATACACTGGCGCAGCGCTTTACCGCTGCTGCCCTCAATTTTAAGATTGCTCAGAATGGTTTCCGTGGTGCTGCCTTTTGCCTCAAACCCGACGGCATCAATAACCGCATCCACGCCACGCTGTCCGGCTGTCTGCTCAATGATTTTTTCTGCCGCATCGTTATCATCATCAAAGTTAATGGGGATCGCGCCATATCGCTCCTGCGCAAACCGCAGCCGGTATGGATGATGGTCAATGACAAAGATCTGTTCTGCCCCTAACAGGCGTGCGCAGGCGATGGTCAGTAAGCCTACTGGTCCCGCCCCAAACACGGCCACGCTTGAGCCTTTTTCGATCTGCGCATTTTTGGCCGCCTGCCAGGCGGTAGGTAAAATATCAGACAGGAAAAGCGCCTTATCATCTGATAGCAGTTGCGGCACTTTGAAAGGCCCGACGTTGCCTTTTGGCACGCGGACATATTCCGCCTGCCCGCCGGGCACCCCGCCGTAAAGATGGCTGTAACCAAACAACGCAGCCGGAGCCGGGATCTGCTTTTTGTTCAGCGCCGCGCCCTGCCCGGCGTTGGTTTTTTCACAAGCGGCATATTGTTGCAGTCGGCAAAAGAAGCAGTCACCGCAGGCAATGACAAAAGGGATCACCACGCGGTCCCCTTTCTGCAAATCCTTCACCTCCTTTCCGCTCTCCACCACTTCGCCCATGAATTCATGACCAAAAATATCGCCATGCTGAACCTTAGGGATCTTTCCGCGATAGAGATGCAAATCGGAGCCGCAGATCGCCGTTGCCGTCACCCGCAGGATGATATCGTCAGGCTGTTCAATGACAGGATCAGGGACATTATCGACACGAACATGGTGCGGACCGTGGTACGTAAGTGCTTTCATACGACCTCCGAAGGGATGTGGATACGTTTATAAAAGGGTAGCTACCTCTGAAGGTCTGCCCTGAAATAGGGGCGTTTTGAGATTTATCCTGGCGAAATAAAAAAGTGCCGCAGCGGTTACAGAAACCCCTGTTATTTTGTGTTTGAATGATTTCAGCGTTTATAAACAAGGAGAAACGGGTATGTATAAGACAATCATTATGCCGGTTGATGTTTTCGAGATGGCGCTGAGCGATAAGGCCGTTCGCCACGCGGAGTTCCTTGCTCAGCAGGACGGGATTATTCATCTTTTACACGTTTTACCAGGCTCCGCCAGTTTGAGTCTCCACCGTTTTGCCGCCGATGTGCGTCGCTTCGAAGAGCATCTGCAGCACGAAGCCGAAACGCGTTTACAGACCATGGTTGAACACTTCAGCATCGACCCTTCACGTATCAAAACCCATGTCAGATTCGGCAGCGTGCGTGATGCCGTTAACGAACTGGCGGGGGAACTGAAAGCGGACGTGGTGGTGATCGGTTCACGTAATCCATCCATTACGACACACCTGCTGGGATCGAACGCATCCAGTGTGATCCGCCACACCCATATTCCGGTGATGGTGGTCAGGTAATCAGTCACCCACAAAAAACCCCGCCTTAGCGGGGTTTTTCTTATCAGTACAGATGACCAATATTGACGATTGTGCTGATCGTATCGCCGAAGAAGGTCAGACGACTGAGCGCCACACCCACCAGCAGGATCACGAACACGGCCTTCTGCATCGGCTGGCGCGTCAGCGTTAATACGCATCCAATGGCACAGCACAGCAGGCTTCCCAGGTAGAGGGGTGAACTTAGCCATGCCTGAGCGGTCATTTTCATGATCGTGCCACCGCTCAGCCAGATAAGTGGAGCGGCAATCAGTAGCGCCATCAAAACCACAACACCTGAACGCAGCGCAGCGCCGGAGGATTTCAGCCCAAGCAGCGGCGTGGCTGCACAGCCCATAACCCAGACGGTGGCGAAGAACAGAATCATGGTGATGCCATTCGCTATAGCCTGCATCGCAGGGGCTGCATAGGTCATCCCCTGCACCACCACCAGCAGAACCCCAAACAAGGAGGCCAGCAGCGCAGCGCCTTTATTCCCTTTGGTCAGGAAGGCCAGCCCAATCGTGCCGCCATAAAGCGTCGCGCCCAGGATTTCACGGCTCAGCCAGGCGTGCTTCAGGTTGATCAGCGCATTGTAGGCGTGCTCCGGGTGCGCCAGATGCAGTATCGCCGCAACAGACGCCACGCCCAGGATCAGGCCCGTAATCAGCCAGTAGAGACGATTTCCCTGAATCTCACCGCGCAGCGTGCGCCAGGTCAGCAGCAGCGTCATGCCGACGGACATCTGGCTCAGCACGGTAAAAATAACGAGTGGCAGTTCGTACTTTTCCATTATTTATCCCCCGGCTGTTTTGGCTGACGCGCAAGAATAAAGCGAGTGCCCGGATTCAACTGCGGCATTTTCGGGAAGCCCGGCGGATATTGCACCGCATTGTTTGGCAGCGGATCGGCATCCAGGTCGATAATCGTCAGCGCACCTACCGGACAGGCGTTGACGCAGGCAGGTGCCATCCCCACATCCAGACGCTCATAACACATGCTGCATTTTTCAGCCTTTTGCGTCTCTTCGTTAAAGCGCGGTGCGCCATACGGGCAGTTACGGATACAGTTTTTACAGCCAATGCAGCGTTCCGGGTTATGTACCACCACACCATCATCGCGTTTGGTGTAGGCTTCCACCGGACAGGCCGCCAGACAAGCCGGATTTTCGCAGTGGTTACAGGCCAGCGAGAAGAACGCACGCTCCTCATGCGGGTAAATCTCTTTATCCAGCGGATAGACATAACGCCAGAAACGATCCGGCTCCAGCTGGTTAAAGCTCTTACAGGCCATTGCGCATCCACGGCAGCCGATGCACTTATCACTGTTCACTAAAAATGCGCGTCTCATGCTTCAACTCCTTCATTCGCAATGAGGACAATGTCGACAAACTGACTGTGGATTGCAGCACCCGGCGCACCGGTCGCCATTTTGCCCATATCCGCTGGCGTATCTTTCACCACGTTCTGCACGTTGTACTTCAGCTTGTTAAACCAGGATTCATACATCACCAGGAAATCTTCCGGCACGTTGGTGGTGATTTTTGCGCGCAGCTCCACGTCACCGGCATCGTTAAATACCCGCACTTTCGCCAGCTCGCGAATGCCCTTCTTCGCCGCCGCCACCGGGTGGATATAAACAAATGGTTCTGGCCAGAACACCTGCATCCAGTCGAGGTTCACGAACTGGGAGTGAAGACCATACTGAAGGTGCGGCGTAAAGAGATGGAACGGCAGTTCTCCCTCGGCGGCGGGTTTATATTCCGGCAACGCTTTGTGGCCGTTCTCTTCACACCGTGAGGAGAGGAATTCGTACTTACCTGACGGCGTTTTGAATTTGCGATCGTGCCAGGCTGCGGTGCTGACCATTTTGGCTTTCGCCGGGCCGTCGAGCAGTTCGTCCCATGAGCGGATACCAAACTGCTTCGCCATACCGTCGTTGAACTCAAGATCCAGCCATTTTTTCTGGTCAATCTCTTGCGGGAAAGTACAGGAACCCGGTTCCAGTTTGTTGATGGTGCGGGAGAGCAGTACGGCAATATCGAGATCGCTCTTGCACTCGTACATTGGCTTGATCGCCGGTTCGTTTATCGAGAGCCAGTAGTGCCAGTACGACGATGAGAGATCCCAGTGCTCAAAGGTGGTGGTCACCGGCAGTACGATGTCCGCGTGTTGTACCGTCTCGTTAAAGAACTGATCGACACACACCACCATCTCCAGCTTGCTGAAGGCCTTTTCCATTTTGTTACGGTCGAAGTCCTGTGCGAACGGGTTCTTACAGGCGACCCACAGCATACGGATTGGCGGATCGTTAGCGTCCAGAATGCTCTGCGCGGTCTGGTTCAGGTTCAGCGCACGGTCGGCGTACTGGCGCTTTTCGCCGCTGTCGCTGACGAACTCGCCCACCGGGCCACCCGCCCCCTCCATGCCCACAGATCCCTCAGGTGGCTTCTGCGTCATCGCGTGATAGTTGTAGCCCCAGGTCTGCAAGTGACCGTAGCGAGCGCCGCCCCCTTCCACACCGATGTTGCCGGTCATGGCGACAAATGCATCAATTGCGCGCACATTCGCGCCACCGTTAACGTGGCGCTGCATGCCATAACCAATCCAGACGGTGGCAGGCTTCACGGCGGTAAATTCTTCTGCCAGTTGACGAATCACATCGGCGGAAAGACCACAGATCTCAGACGCCCACTCCACCGTAATGTTATTACGCAGATATTGCTCAAACTCCGGGTAACCGTGAGCAAAGTTGTTTACAAAATCCTGATCGACGCGGCCAATATCCAGCAAATGGCGCGCCATGCCCAGCGCCAGCGCACCGTCAGAACCTGGGCGAACGCGCAGATAGAGATCGGCTTTTGCGGCAGTTTGCGAGAACAGTGGGTCAATCACCACCACCTTCGCCCCTTTCTCACGCGCCTGGTAGATGTACTTCATGGAGTGCATGGAGCACCACGCCGGGTTCGCCCCCCAGAGAATGATGTATTTGGCTTTCACCATGTCTTCCGGGTCGTTACACCACATGTCACCCATGTCGTAATGCTGTGCGTCGATCCCCGCAGGCCAGCATGGCGTACCCGCAAAGCGCGTGGTGTAGCCCAGAGAGGACATCATCCCCTCAACGGCATAACTCATTACGCCGAGGTTACCGGAGTATTTCGACAGCGCGAGACCAAGCATGGAACCGTCTTTCTTTTTGATCTCCAGCATCTTGCTGGCTATCTTCTGCATGGCTTCATCCCACGAGACGCGACGCCATTTGCCGCTGCCACGTCCATCCTGAATCATCGGGTACTTGATACGATCCGGGGAGTAAACGCGACGCGGATAGGTCAGCCCTTTCACGCAAGGCGCGCCGTGGGTGTAGGTCGATTCGCTAGCCCCGTCAACGAAGGTGATAACGTCATCTTTCACCCAGGTCTTTAAGCTGCAGGTGTCGTAGCAGTTACGCGGACAGGCGTTACGGAAAATTTTGTAGGTTTTTGGGTTAAACGGAATGGGCGGTTGCGCCAGCGCGCAGCGGGAGGAGAGTAATCCACCCGGTAACGCGGCAACTGCACCCAACGCAATCAGACCTTTTAAAAAGGAGCGTCTGTTCAGTTGTCCAGTATCATTGCTCATAATATTACTCTCGCTTTTAATTCATCAAACCAATTAGTCAATAGCAATGCGATATGTTTAATTGCAGATGTTTTCGCGTTATTGTTTATTTTCTCGATAAATGCGGGCAGCCATAATTCAAGATGGCCACATACAAATCGGTTAAGCGCATCGTGGTACTGCGGTGATTTCCGGGCACAGGCGGAGAGCATCACGACCAGTTCCAGCTCAAAACTGATATGGTCATCCGGAATACGGTTTTCTTCGCTGACGAAAAGCCCAACACTGTGCAAAAACTCACGGACGCCAAGGGTTGTGGCCCCCATCAACAGCGGCTCATCGTCAAGGTAAACCGAGGCATAAGGTGCAGCCAGGGGTGCCATCGGGCCCAGAAACAGCGCGCTGAAGTCATACTCCATATCCAGCCAGGCAGCCTCAAGCCACTTTCCACTCTCCGGGCATAACTGGCCTGTTGCGCGTTGTCGCGAGGTCATTTCTTCCGCATTAAAAAAATCGCGAAAGGCTAATCCCGTTAATTCAAATGATGACAATGCGTCATATATTGAAGCTGTAAATACATTTGTATCATTCATATAAAATATAAATAATTATCTGCGAAAAAAAATCTGGCAGATATTATCAGCACATGCATTTATTTCTTTGATCAAAGCAGGCAGTCACTTTCGGAAGAGAAAGAATCGAGAGTAAAATAAGCGTAAAAAAAAGCCGCCCCATGATGAGGCGGCTGTGCAGGTGTAGTCTTACTTTCTTTTATTATGCTGTTTTGGTGCGAATCAGATAATCAAACGAACTCAGCGATGCTTTCGCCCCCTCACCGGTGGCAATGATGATCTGTTTGTATGGAACGGTGGTGCAGTCACCCGCCGCAAACACACCTTTCACGCTGGTTTCGCATTTGGCGTCAATGATGATTTCGCCCATACGGTTGCGCTCGATCGCGCCTTCCAGCCAGGTGGTGTTTGGCAGCAGACCAATCTGAACGAAAATTCCCGCCAGCGCCACGCTGTGAACATCGCCACTCACGCGGTCACGGTATTCCAGACCCGTCACTTTGCTGCCGTCGCCCTTCACTTCCGTCGTCTGCGCATTCAACACGATGTCGACGTTTTTCAGGCTACGGACTTTATCCTGCAGCACCTGGTCCGCTTTCATTTCAGGGGCGAACTCCAGCAGGGTAACGTGTTCAACAATACCCGCCAGGTCGATAGCCGCTTCCACACCGGAGTTACCACCGCCGATGACCGCCACACGTTTGCCTTTGAACAGCGGGCCGTCGCAGTGCGGGCAGTAGGTCACGCCTTTGGTTCGATACTGATCTTCACCCGGCACGTTCATATTGCGCCATTTAGCACCGGTGGCAATGATAATGCTGCGTGCTTTCAGCACCGCGCCAGACGCGGTTTCAATCTGGTGTAAACCACCTTCTACCGCGGCAGGAACCAGCTTGCTGGCACTCTGGCTGTCAATGACATCCACATCGTAATCGCTGACGTGCGCCTTCAGTGCGCCCGCCAGTTTCTGGCCTTCGGTTTTCGGCACGGAAATGTAGTTTTCGATATCCACGGTATCCAGTACCTGACCACCAAAGCGTTCGCCCATCAGACCGGTACGAATCCCTTTACGGGCAGAATACACTGCAGCCGCTGCGCCCGCCGGGCCGGAACCCACAATCAGCACATCATAGGCATCGCGTTTGTTCAGCGCTTCTGCCGCACGTTTTTCCGCGCCAGTATCCACTTTTGCCACGATTTCGGTCAGCGTCATACGCCCCTGGCCGAACTCCTGACCGTTCATATAGACCGCCGGAACCCCCATCACGTTGCGATCGGTGATTTCGTTCTGGAACGTGCCACCGTCAATCGCCGTGTGTTTAATGCGCGGGTTCAGCACCGACATCAGGTTCAGCGCCTGCACCACGTCCGGGCAGTTGTGGCAGGAGAGTGAGTAATAGGTTTCAAACTCAAAATCACCGTCGATATCGCGGATCTGCTCCAGCAATTCCTGCGCCTCTTTTGACGGATGACCACCGGTCCACAGCAGGGCCAGCACCAGTGATGTAAATTCATGCCCCAGCGGAGAACCCGCGAAGCGTGGCCCCTGGTCAGAACCAGGATTGGTGATCAGGAAGGATGGCTTACGCACTGGCAGCGCGTTATCTTCTTTGAAGGTCACCTTCGGTGACAGCTCGGCGATCTCTGCCAGCAGTTCCTTGATTTCTGCCGATTTCGCGCTGTCGTCCAGCGTGGCAATCAGCTCAACAGGTTTGGTCAGTTTCTCAAGGTAGGCCTTGAGCTGGGTTTTCATGTTTGTGTCGAGCATTGTTCTTCCCTCTCTAAAAACGTCATCATGCAAGCTGCCTTATACGGGCGGCCTGAATGCAACTTGCATCATGGTGCTGGAATGAAATGGGCGCGGGTGCGCCCATTGATTGCCGGGTGGCACTTCGTTTACCCGACCTACGATACTGTAGGCCTGTGCAAGCGCAGCGCCGCCAGGCTTTACAGACTTAGATCTTGCCAACCAGGTCCAGAGATGGAGCCAGAGTCGCTTCGCCTTCTTTCCATTTCGCCGGGCAGACTTCGCCTGGGTGAGAAGCAACATACTGAGCGGCTTTCACTTTGCGCAGCAGGTCAGAAGCATCACGGCCGATACCTTCAGCGGTAACTTCGATAGCCTGGATAATACCCTGCGGGTCAACAACGAAGGTGGCGCGGTCGGCCAGGCCTTCATCTTCACGCATATTGTCGAAGTTACGGGTCAGGGCGCCAGTCGGGTCGCCGATCATCGCGTATTTGATTTTCGCAATGGTTTCAGAGCTGCTGTGCCACGCTTTGTGGGTGAAATGGGTGTCGGTAGACACAGAGTAAACGTCTACGCCCAGTTTCTGCAGTTCATCGTAGTGATCTGCCACGTCGCCCAGTTCAGTCGGGCAAACAAAGGTGAAGTCAGCCGGATAGAAGAAGAAGACGCTCCAGCGGCCTTCGGTATCTTTCTCGGTGACTTCGATGAATTCACCGTTTTTGAACGCCTGGTTTTTGAAAGGTTTAATTTTGGTGTTAATCAAAGACATCTGTACTTCCTCCGTGTTTTCGTTGAGATGTAAGGTAACCAACTTTGCTCGTCGGGGCTAATGTGTTTGCTGTATCAAATCAATCAGCCATACCTAACAACTTAAACAAGACAGCATGGTGAACCTTGTGAAGAGGCCCCTAAAGTAAAAAGGCCGCCTCACCGGGCGGCCCTGATACCTGAACTCCCCGCAGGTACATTCAGTGCCAGCCGAAGCTGGCGTTGCGTTGCGCTCTACATACCTTTATATCAAGGTCGTAACAGCGCATTGATTACAACACTGGTGAAAGCTCAGGGCAATCCATCCTGCAGGCGTTCCTGCCTATGGCTGTGATAGGTTTTGTCGAATATACTTTCCTTTTACCGATAAATTATTTTCACCCCCATTAATGAGAATGAATAGCAACAAACTCCGGAAAGGTATCCTGGGATATAATTTGAAATAATAATATCTCAAGCAAATGTATTCATCATAATTAGTAGATGCGAAAAACATATAAATTTTCAAAGATAAAAATATCTTAAAGACCCATGAAGTTCTATTTCATTTATCCAGCGTCATGATATATTAAGCTGGTATTCAAAGCAGTTTAAGTAAGTTAACTACACGGATTGTAAATGGTTAGCTTCGAACTATAGTTATCAATTATGAGATAACCACCATAAACACAGCTCACTCAGGATGAAGTATGGCAAACCTCTATGACCTTAAAAAATTTGATCTCAATCTGCTGGTTATTTTTGAATGCATTTACCAGCATCTCAGCATCAGCAGAGCAGCAGAAACGCTCTATATCACTCCGTCAGCGGTTAGCCAGTCCTTGCAGCGTCTGCGTACACAACTCAATGACCCGCTGTTTATACGCTCAGGTAAGGGAATCACACCAACAACAGTGGGTGCGAACTTACACCAACATCTGGAAAAAAATCTCAATCAGTTAGAGCAAACCATTAACATTATGAATGGTTCAGAGCTTAAGAAAAGTTTTGTTATCTACTGTCCGCAGATCATCATCCAGGGGCGCTTGTCCGGACTGCTGGAACATTTACTGACAGAAGAAAACTATCAGGTAGATCAATACGATGTGGTACTGGCACCCGAAACCGCTGAAGATTTACTGGCCTACCGTAAAGCGGATCTGATTGTTCCCCTCGCCCCCATCAATAACCGCTCGGTGATTTGTCGTCCGTACTTCAAGTTCCCTGTGCTTTTAGTCGCCCGTAATGAGCACTCCCGCCTTAACGATCACATCACTTATGAAGGGCTGGTTGAGGAGAAATTCGCCCAACTCCGTAGCCAGGAAAATGGCATAAAAGAGTATCGTGCGCAGACTGAGCTTCTCTTCCCGGAGAGGAACATTGCCTTTCGCGGCGACTCATTTATTTCCATACTAAATATTATTAGTACGACTGATTTAATAGGAACTGTACCTGCCCCGATTTTTGAACAATATAAAAAAGTATTAAATCTGAAGAGTATAACCATGCCGTTTGAATTACCCGACATGGATGCCTATATGCTGTACAACCGCTCTGCACTGAACAGCCACGTGTTTTCTCACTTCATTGATAAAATAGACGAAGAATAAATTCCGGGTGTTGCTTAAATGTTGAACATCGCATTTAAGCAACACCGCAGCTATTAGAGTCAGGAATGATTTATCGTTTTAATCTTCAAGCAATTACGTTACTATCAATCTCTATTTGGAGTAAAAAAGATTCCGGACATTCATCCTCAAGAAGAGATTGAACATGTCACTCTATAAATATCCCCTTTCCTGTAATGTGCTTGAAGCCGCGCAAGAGCGAATCGAATGGACACTCGCGAATTTCTCTCGCGTCTGCGTTTCCTTTTCCGGGGGCAAAGATTCCACCATTATGTTGCATCTCACCGCGCAACGGGCACGTGCGCAACATAAAAAGTTCAGCGTACTGTTTATTGACTGGGAAGCACAATTTTCCTGTACCATTGAGCACGTCAATAAAATGTACGCACAATATCAGGACGTGATTGACCACTTTTATTGGGTTGCACTGCCGCTCACCACGCAAAATTCGCTTTCACAATACCAGCCTGAATGGCAATGCTGGGAACCTGGCAAAACATGGGTTCGTCAACCACCTGAATGGGCGATTACCGTTACTGATTACTTTGATTTCTACCAGCCCGGCATGACATTCGAAGCATTTGTACGTTCATTCTCAGACTGGTTTGCGCAGAAGCGTCCCGCCGCAGTCATGATCGGTATCCGTGCCGATGAATCCTACAATCGTTTTCTCACTATCGCGAATGAACGCAAACAGCGTTTTGCCGACGATAAACCCTGGACGACCGTCGCACCAGGCGGGCATGCCTGGTACATCTATCCAATGTACGACTGGAAAACGGCCGATATCTGGACATGGTTCGCCAGGAGTGGCTGTTGCTATAACCCTCTCTACGACCTGATGTATCAGGCGGGCGTTCCGCCGCGCTATATGCGCATCTGTGAACCGTTTGGCCCGGAGCAGCGTCAGGGATTATGGCTCTATCACGTGGTAGAGCCAGAACGCTGGGCGGCCATGTGCGAAAGGGTCAGCGGCGTGCGCAGCGGAGGGATATACGCGGGTCACAATAACCACTTCTACGGACACCGCAAACTTCTTAAGCCCGATCATCTTTGCTGGCAAGAATACGCGATGTTCTTACTCGACAGCATGCCGCAGCAAACGGCGGAACATTACCGCAATAAAATTGCGATCTATCTGCACTGGTATCAAAAAAGAGGGATGGCCGACATCCCGGAGACCCAGGAAGGCGATATCGGCTCCAGAGATATTCCCTCCTGGAGGCGCATATGTAAGGTACTTCTTAATAATGACTACTGGTGCCGCGCGCTCTCTTTTAGCCCCACTAAACCAAAACATTACCAGCGCTACAGTGAACGAATGAAGACCAAACGACAGGAGTGGGGGCTCTTATGCAACAACGATTGATAAAAGAAATAAATAGCTATCTCGGATCGCTCTCTGAAAATGAGCGAATTGAAGCCATCAACACTTTTCGTCAGGCTATTCATGAAAACAGCCCTTTTCGGGAACAGCCTGTCGACTGCGTACTCTGGATTAAGCAGGACGATATCATTGCCAACGACTACAACCCCAATAATGTCGCCCCGCCGGAAAAACGGCTGCTCAGCAAGTCGCTTGAGCTGGATGGTTTCACGCAGCCCATTGTAGTGACCGAAAACGAACCACAACATTATGAAATTGTTGATGGTTTTCATCGCCACGAAATTGGTTCAAACCGCGCCGTGTTAAAGCGTCAGCTTAAAGGATATTTGCCGGTTACCTGCCTGCGCAAGGAACGTCAGCAAAAGGTCGACAGGATGGCCGCCACGATTCGCCACAACCGCGCGCGTGGTCGACACCAGATTAACGCCATGTCGGAAATCGTGCGTGAGCTGGTGTTACTCGGCTGGGATAACGAGAAAATTGGCAAGGAGCTTGGCATGGACAGCGACGAAGTGCTGCGACTTAAGCAAATCAACGGCCTGCTGGAGCTGTTTGCAAACCGTCGTTATTCAGAAGCCTGGACAGTGAAGTAATCAGAGTAAATTCAGTCGCTCTGCCGCCGCCAGTAGCGTCGATTCCTGTTTCGCAAAACAAAGGCGAATCAGCTTATGCGGGAAAGGATCGGCGCAGAACACAGACAGCGGTATAGCGGCCACACCGATCTCTTTTGTCAGCCACTGGCAGAAACTCACATCATCCAGGTCCGAAATCGCACTGTAGTCCGCCAGCAGGAAGTACGTGCCTTCACAGGGCAAAATCTCCAGACGGCTCTGGCTCAGGGCATCCACAAACAGATCGCGACGAGCCCGGTAAAACGCAGGCAATTCACGATAGTGCTCCGGCTCGGCGCGCAGCATATCCGCCAGCGCCAGTTGGGCAGGCGTATTCACCGCAAACGTCAGGTATTGATGCACCTTACGCAGTTCCGCGCTTATCGTCGCGGGAGCCACGCAATAACCCACTTTCCAGCCAGTCATATGGTAGGTTTTGCCAAACGACGAAACGGCTATGGCGCGCTCGCGTAGCTGCGGATGTGCCAGCACGCTCACATGCCCCTCTTCGGCAAAACAGATATGCTCATAGACTTCATCACTCAGCACATAGATTTCACGATCGGCAATGGCCTGCCACAGGGCAGCGAAATCCACGTTTTGCCACACGGTTGCGGATGGATTGTGTGGCGTGTTGAGGATCACCAGGCGGGTTTTGTCGCTCAGCAGCGCAGAAAACGCCTGCCAGTCCGGGCGGAAATGCGGTGGCTGCAGCGCCACACGCTTCACCACACCGCCGGAAAGTTCAATTGCAGGTGCGTAGCTGTCGTAGCTTGGGTCGAAGCAGATCACTTCATCACCCGTGCGCACCAGCGCAGTAATCGCCGCATACAGCGCCTCGGTCGCACCAGCCGTTACCGTAATGTCGCTGTTCGCGTCTGGCTTATAGCCATATAACTCCGCCGTTTTATCCGCAATAGCTTCCCGCAGCGCCTGCACGCCCGTCATCGGCGCATACTGGTTCGCCCCCTGCGCGACGTGATACGCAAGACGTTCCTGCAAATATGTCGGGCCATCAAAATCCGGAAACCCCTGCGAGAGGTTAATGGCATTGTGCTGCTGCGCCAGGGCACTCATCTGCGTAAAGATGGTGGTGCCGAGGTTGGGAAGTTTACTTTGCGGAATCAATGCGTTGTTGCTCATTGTGTTGTGCCTGCTTGTAATACTTATGTTGCTGACACTATAACACGATGTTAGTCTTTGGCAATCAAGACGCTTAGACGTCTAAACCATATCAATATTCCTGCCTGACCGGGAGGGCAAAAGGAAATGACAGACAACCTGCAACTCACACACCTGATCGACGCCTGCCGCTGGATTGGCGCTAAAGGATGGGCCCCGGCCACCGGCGGCAATATGTCGGTGCGTCAGGACGAACACCTCTGCTGGCTCAGTGAATCCGGCAAGGATAAAGGCAGCCTCACAACCAATGATTTTCTGCAGGTGGAGATCGCCACCAACCGCGCGCCGTCTGGCCGCAAACCATCGGCCGAAACGGGCCTGCATACGTTGATCTATCGCCTGTTTCCGGAAGCCAATGCCGTCCTGCACGTTCACACCGTCAACGCCACGGTGTTATCCCGTCTGGTCAAAGAAGCCGAACTGAAAATTAGCGGCTTCGAGATGCAGAAATCCCTCGCCGGGCAGACCACGCATCTGGATACGGTCGCCATCCCGGTGTTTGATAACGACCAGGATATCGATGCCCTCGCCTCGCGCATCGCCCATTACGCGCAGGAACGGCCGCTTAATTATGGTTTTCTTCTGCGCGGTCATGGCTTAACCTGCTGGGGACGCGATGTGGCAGAAGCCCGCCGTCACCTGGAAGGGTTAGAATTCTTATTTGAATGCGAAATGCGTTTACGACAACTGGAGAGAGTATGATTCGCGCAATTGTGACGGATATTGAAGGGACGACCAGCGATATCCGTTTTGTCCATGATGTTTTGTTCCCTTACGCGCGTGAGCGACTGGCGGCCTTTGTGACCGCCCAGCAGTACGCCGAGCCGGTCAAATCAATCCTGGACAACCTGCGCGATGAAACTGGCAATCCCCACGCCAGCATCAATGCGCTTATCGACACGCTGTTCGCCTTTATGGATGAGGACCGCAAATCGACCGCGCTGAAAGCCCTGCAGGGCATCATCTGGCAGGATGGCTACGTCAACGGCGACTTTACCGGCCATCTTTACCCGGACGTCCTGCCTGCGCTGGAAAAATGGAAGGCACAAGGCATTGATCTCTATGTTTATTCCTCTGGCTCCGTTGCTGCGCAGAAACTGTTATTTGGCTACAGCGACGAAGGTGATATTACTCATCTGTTCAGCGGTTATTTTGATACGCACATCGGTGCCAAGCGCGAGGTGCACTCTTATCAGAACATTGCGGCACACACGGGCATTGCCCCGTCGCAGATCCTGTTCCTGTCGGATGTTCATCAGGAGCTGGACGCCGCTGAGCAGGCAGGTTTTCGCACCCTGCAGCTGATTCGTGGTGATGAAGATGGCACCAGCCACCATCATCAGGTCCACCAGTTCGACGAGATTAACCCGGAGCAGATCCCTTCATGAGCGCATTAACCATTTATTCCGACAAAGACGCCAGCCAGCCACAGTGGCACAGCACCGACGCCGCCGAGATCGCCCAACAGCTCAATGCCAAAGGGGTGCGTTTTGAACGCTGGGCGGCGGATCGTGATTTAGGCCACGATCCCGCACCTGAAGCGGTGATCGAGGCTTATCAGCATGCGATCGACAAACTGGTGGCGGAGAAAGGCTATCAGAGCTGGGACGTGATCAGCCTGCGCGCCGACAATCCGCAGAAAGAGGCGCTGCGCGCGAAATTTCTGAACGAGCACACCCACGGCGAAGATGAAGTCCGTTTCTTCGTTGAGGGGGCGGGACTGTTTTGCCTGCATATTGGCGATGAGGTGTATCAGGTTCTGTGCGAGAAAAACGACCTGATCTCTGTGCCCGCAGGCACGCCGCACTGGTTTGACATGGGTTCAGAGCCGAACTTTACGGCGATTCGTATTTTCGATAACCCGGAAGGCTGGATTGCACAGTTTACCGGGGATGCGATTGCGGATGCGTATCCGAGGCTGGCATGATGTTTTCTCCCTCTCCCACAGGGAGAGGGACGGAGCGAGGGGAACGAGCCGCACAGCACGTTCCTTTATCCGACCATTCGTTAAATACTCCCAATAATCCTCTGTATGTCCGCACCCACGAGTTTCGCCAAATGCACAAACTCCACCACATCCAACCTCCGTTCACCGTTTTCAACTTTGGCGATGAATGATTGCGGTTTGCCCAACGCCTCCGCAAGCTGCGCCTGAGTGATCCCACGCTCTTTACGGGCTTTTTTCAACGCATTGATAACACTCTGGTATTCAGCTGAGTAGACAGAAGCCATTGTTCCGATTCCATACAAATATCCTGAAATCGAATATCCTCCCATTGCGTTTTTATCCCAAAACTGGATAACTGTACTTGTAACGAAAACCTGTAAGGAGGACACAATGCGTCATCAGAACTGGCATCCTGCCGATATCATTGCCGCATTAAAGAAACATGGGACAAGCCTGGCGGCGTTGTCCCGTAAGGCTGGACTATCTTCATCCACACTGGCAAACGCACTATCACGCCCGTGGCCTAAAGGAGAATTGCTTATTGCTCAGGCGCTGAACATTCCACCGGATGAGATATGGCCTGAAAGATATTTTGATGAAAAAGGCGAGCCGATATTCCGTCAGATGAGGACAACCAAAAAGAGAAAAATCTCTACGACATGATCATTGAACTCACCCCGTCACCTCACCCCTCTTCCTCAATGGAGAGAAATTTCCCTTTGGCGACCTCTTCAGAAGTAACCACGCCTGTATCCAGCACCCAGCCGCTAATCAGCGCCGCAGGCGTGACGTCAAATGCCGGGTTATACACCTGTGCGTTTTCCGGAGCCCACTGCACTGCACCAAAGCTCCCCGCCACGCCCGTCACTTCGCTGGCGGCGCGCTGCTCGATAGGGATCGCATCACCGTTCGGGCAGTCCGGGTCAAGGGTCGTGTGCGGGGCGGCAACGTAGAACGGAATGCCGTGGAATTTCGCCAGTACCGCCAGGGAATAGGTGCCGATCTTATTCGCCACATCGCCGTTAGCGGCAATGCGATCGGCACCGACC
>OJJJ01000212.1_pt1 | contig 37215 bp, 28 predicted proteins | sample 1596311 | NCBI WGS metagenome assembly OJJJ01 (sample SAMEA4350140, study PRJEB24818) | metagenome | biome: human; feature: gut; material: faeces | place: Denmark | collected 2013-09 | reverse complement strand
GGGGGAAGACGATCAATACGCGTAAAGCGACGTTCAGGGCGGGAGTCAGCCATAGTATCCTCAGATTCACGTTAGCGCCCGGACCGTCCGAGCGACGCTGCCACGATGGTGGCACGTTTAGAAAATAGCCTGAATAAATTCCTTCTGTCGAGAGGCAACGCAAAATATTTTCTCCTGCTCTAAAAGAGGATCAATAAAAATAAACAGGGAAATAAACATTTTACGTGGCCTGCAAAAATCACCATTCATTAACATATTGAAGTCATAAATTTTACTCTGAAAATCAATCAATCCTGGAAAATTCGGAGAAACACACTTTTCCTTTACAATCCCCTTTTAATTATATGGTTTTTCCTCATTAGCCCGGCGCAATGGGGATGCTGGTCATCCTTGCTCAGGTTACCTATCATAGAGGTTTAATCTATTCGCAAGAGTCACCCGTGCACGAAATATTCAATATGCTGCTGGCGGTCTTTGATCGGGCAGCGCTGATGCTGTTCTGCCTGTTTTTTCTGATTCGTATCCGCTTGTTTCGAGAACTGTTGCACAAGTCAGCCCACTCCCCGAAGGAACTGCTCGCCGTAACGGCCATTTTCTCTCTGTTTGCCCTGTTCAGTACCTGGTCCGGAGTACCGGTCGAAGGTTCTCTGGTAAACGTGCGTATTATTGCGGTGATGTCGGGGGGGATCCTGTTCGGTCCGTGGGTTGGCATCATTACCGGCATCATCGCAGGTATCCACCGCTATCTGATCGACATTGGCGGCGTCACCGCCCTGCCGTGCTTTATCACCAGTATTTTGGCGGGCTGTATTGCCGGCTGGATCAACCGTAAAATCCCCAAAGCACAGCACTGGCGTGCCGGTATTTTAGGTGGGATGCTGTGCGAAACGTTGACCATGATTCTGGTGGTCGCCTGGGCCCCCACCACCGAACTGGGGCTGGATATTGTCTCAAAAATCGGTATCCCGATGATCCTCGGCAGCGTCTGTATTGGCTTTATTGTGATGCTGGTACAAAGCGTCGAAGGAGAGAAAGAGGCCAGCGCCGCCAGGCAGGCCAAGCTGGCACTGGATATTGCCAACAAAACCCTGCCGCTCTTTCGCCAGGTCAACAGCGAGTCGTTACGTCAGGTATGCGAAATTATTCGCCATGACATTCACGCAGATGCGGTTGCCATCACCAATACCCAGCACGTTCTGGCCTATGTTGGCGTCGGGGAACTCAACTATCGCAATAACGATGACTTCGTCAGCCCCACTACGCAGGAAGCCATCAATCACGGCAAAATAATAATAAAAAACAATGATGAAGCGCATCGAACTCCGGAAATACACTCCATGCTGGTGATCCCGCTCTGGGAGAAAGGCGTCGTGACCGGCACGCTGAAAATCTACTACTGTCACGCCCATCAGATCACCTCCTCGTTACAGGAAATGGCGATCGGTTTGTCGCAGATTATCTCTACACAGCTTGAGGTTTCCCGTGCAGAGCAACTGCGGGAGATGGCAAATAAGGCAGAGCTACGTGCTCTGCAAAGTAAAATCAATCCCCATTTTCTGTTTAATGCGCTAAACGCTATTTCGTCATCGGTCAGGCTTAACCCAGATACCGCCCGCCAGCTGATTTTTAATTTGTCGCGTTATCTTCGCTATAATATTGAATTGAAAGACGATGAGCAGATCGATATTAAGAAAGAGCTGTATCAAATTAAGGACTACATCGCCATTGAACAGGCTCGCTTTGGCGATAAGCTAACGGTTATTTATGATATTGATGAAGAGGTAAGCTGCTATATTCCCAGCCTGCTGATTCAGCCGCTGGTAGAAAACGCCATCGTTCACGGTATCCAGTCGTGCAAAGGAAAAGGCGTGGTCACTATCAGCGTCGCAGAGTGCGGTAACCGGGTACGCATCGCCGTCAGGGATACCGGTCACGGTATCGATCCAAAAGTCATTGAGCGGGTCGAGTCCAACGAAATGCCGGGCAATAAAATCGGCCTGTTGAACGTGCATCATCGTGTGAAGCTGCTCTACGGCGAAGGGCTGCATATCCGCCGCCTGGAACCTGGCACCGAGATTGCGTTTTATGTGCCCAATCAGCACTCCCCCGCTGCCGCACCGGCGACCTTATTGCTTTAACCAGGAGTGAAGTTTTGAAAGTCATCATTGTTGAAGATGAATTCCTGGCCCAACAGGAACTGAGCTGGCTGATAAAAGAACACAGCCAGATGGAGATTGTCGGCACGTTTGACGACGGTCTGGACGTGCTAAAATTTCTGCAGCACAACCGCGTCGACGCCATTTTTCTCGATATTAATATTCCCTCGCTGGACGGCGTATTACTGGCGCAAAACATCAGCCAGTTCGCGCATAAACCCTTTATTGTGTTTATTACTGCATGGAAAGAACACGCTGTTGAGGCGTTTGAACTCGAAGCGTTTGACTACATTCTGAAGCCGTACCAGGAGTCACGGATTGTCGGAATGCTGCAAAAGCTGGAAGCAGCCTGGCAGCAACAACAAACGGGAACCCCACACATAACCCCCATCACGCGTGAGAATGACACCATCAATCTGATCAAAGATGAGCGAATCATCGTGACTCCGATCAACGATATCTACTACGCTGAAGCACATGAAAAGATGACGTTTGTCTACACACGACGGGAATCGTACGTCATGCCGATGAACATCAGCGAATTTTGCAGCAAACTGCCGGCTTCACATTTCTTCCGCTGTCACCGTTCGTTCTGCGTGAATCTGAATAAAATCCGTGAAATCGAACCATGGTTCAATAACACCTACATTCTGCGCTTAAAAGACCTGGAATTTGAAATTCCGGTCAGTCGGAGTAAAGTGAAAGAGTTCAGGCAGTTAATGCATTTATAGCGCTTATTCCACAGAGAAAGAGTGATGAAAGAGTCAGGCTTGCCCGCAGACCAACAGTTTTTTGCCGATCTGTTCAGCGGCCTGGTGTTAAACCCACAGCGCCTGGGCCGCGTGTGGTTTGCCACTCAGCCAGCCAATTTACCGACTGGCAGTTTATGTATTGACCTCCCGCGCCTCGAAATCGTGCTGCGCGGGGAGTACAGCAATAAGCTGGAGAAATCTCAGCACAGTCTGCCAGAAGGCGAAATACTGTTTATTCCGGCGAGAGCGGCGAATCTTCCCGGTAGCGACAAACCGGTAATGTTGTTGAGTTTGGTATTCTCACCGGCCTGGCTGGGCCTGTCGTTTTACGACAACCGTACAGCATCCCTTTTGCGCCCCGTTCGCCGTATTGAATTGCCGCATCCGCAGAGGGGTGAAGGCGAAGCGATGCTTACGGCATTGACTCACTTGAGCCGCTCTCCTCACGCTCAAAGTATCATTCAGCCACTCGTACTCAGCCTGCTACATCTGTGCCGCAGCGTGGTCAATACCCGACCTGAAACGCTGCGCCCGCGCGCTGAATTTATCTATCACAGCATGTGCAATTGGGTACAGGACAACTATGCCCAACCGCTGACTCGCGAAAACGTGGCGCAGTTTTTCAACATCACGCCAAACCACTTATCAAAACTGTTTACCCAACACGGCACGATGGGGTTTGTTGAGTATGTCCGCTGGGTCAGAATGGCGAAAGCACGCATTATCTTACAAAAATATCATCTGCCAATGAGCGAAGTAGCACAGCGATGCGGATATCAGGACAGTGACTATTTTTGTCGCCTTTTCCGCCGCCAGTTCGGCCTGACGCCGGGAGAGTACAGCGCTCGCTTTCAGTAGATCCCATTGCCCAATGATGGCTGTCCTTTGTTTGTAGTATATTGGTGGTTACTCTATTTTTTACAGGTGATGTCATGGCGAAGCTGAGCGGGAAATATCAACGTGCATATCAACGCGAATACGCCAAAGAAGCAGAGAAAAATGCCCTGGTATGGATAAGTCAGGATGACTATTTAGCTGAATGTCTGGATACTCATAAGCAATGTCACCAAGGTTATTCGCTTCAAGAGCAGATAAGCTCATGGCTTTTTATGTTACGCATGAAACGTATTCCGGATTTGTTAGGATTTAAAACCGCGATACAGTCAAATAATATGGAAATCCTACACTCATCTCTGCTGCAATCAGCCATGATTAAACATGCAACACTGGGTGTGGATTCAGGTTGTGACCACTGTATTAATATATGGACAACCCTGGATGTGCTTGCAGCAGGTCTGTTCGATCGCGTTCCGCTGTTATTACCTGAAAAATTAGGTATGAGTGATAACGGACACCCCGTTGCTATCGCGATGACTAATTTAATGATGGCGCTATGGTACCAACGTGCTGACTTTAAAGCCGATGCCAGAAAAAGAGCACAAAAGGTTCTGGCAACGAAGCAAGCGTCGGCCGACGTGTGTACCCTCCGCTATCTGATAGCACTCCTTGAAGAGGATGTGACAGAAGCAGGCACGCAACTCGATTTATATTGTAAAAGCGTATCTGCATTGAGGGAGCCGGGGATCACTAAGCTCCATAAAATGTTCTGGTCATATGCACATGGCTTATACAATATGGCTTTTATTATATTGGGCAGAGAACAAGCCAGTTTGATGCAAACACCAGAAGCGGATTGTTTTATTGATGACCTGGCGGAATGGCAAATTAAGCATAATTATCGCCATGGACCACTTTTTTTTGCATATCCTGAACCTATTGACGTTATTAATACTCTCATCTCGTGCACACCCCCAGAATGTTCTTTGCATCAACCCTACCTGGGTACGGATAAAAAATACAGAGAGGAAAGATACCTGCACGCAGAATGTTTTGAACAAAAGATGATAAAGATAATTTTGGATAAAGTTGTCGGTTAAAGCAGCCAGGCCGGACCAGACGCAGATACGTCATCATCCGGCCTGCCACGCAGACTCAAAACGTTAATTCTGTCTCCAGCAGCGCCAGAATACTTTCGGCATTTTCAGCGGCAAACAATGACTGGCGGAACGATTTATTCACCAGCTTACGCGCCAGCTGCGAAAAGACTTTCACATGGTTAATACCTTCATCCGCGCCCAGCGTCAGCATAATGACCAGTTCAACTTCACCCATTTCTGACTGCCAGTCAACCGGCCCGGCAAGCCGGGCTATGCTGATGCTGGAATGGCGGATCCACTGAGATTTCGTGTGCGGAATAGCCACGCCAAACCCGACGGCGGTAGTGACAATTTCCTCCCGCTGCCAGACATCCTCTTCCAGTTCAAACGGATGTTCAGTTCGTCCATTCACGCCAAGATTGCCGCACAGGAACTGGATCACCTGCTCTTTGTTGCTAAGATGTTCGCCAACAAAGATGTTCTCCAGTGCCAGCAACGGACGGACGTCTTTTTGCGGTGTAAACTGGTTCAATAACGCTTCTATTTCCTGCGCGCTGCGACATTCGCAGGCCTGTAGCGCGAGTTCCCGACATGCCTGACTATCCAGTTGACGGAGCTGACTTTTCAACGCCGGAACCCGCGGGCTGCTCATACTTAACTCGTCAAGCCCTAAGCCTACCAGCAGCGGCAAATAACGACTCTCCCCGCCCAGTTCACCGCAGATGCCAACCCATTTACCGCGATCATGCGCCACCCGGACTATCTGCTGCAACATACGCAGAAACGAAGGGGTAATCGGATTGTACAGCGGCGAAACACGCGGATTATTACGATCGACCGCGTACAGGTATTGGGTCATATCGTTTGAACCAATGCTGAAGAAATCCACTTCCTCACAAAAATGATCGATGATGTAACACACCGACGGCACTTCCACCATAATCCCCAGTGGGATGGCTGAGGCATGGCGTAAACCGTCCGCTTTCAGCTCAGCCATCGCTTTTTGCAGTTCGCTTTTTACCCACAGGATCTGGTCAAGGCTGTGCACCATCGGGATCATCAGCTGTGCGTTACCGAAGGTCGCCGCGCGTAAAATGGCCCGGAGTTGCGTGCGAAAAAGTCCGGCAAATTCAGGATAGATACGCACCGCGCGATAGCCGAGAAACGGATTCTCTTCCTGCGGAATATTGAGGTAAGGGATACTTTTATCACCGCCAATATCCATGGTACGAAAGATAACCGGTTTGTCGCCAGCGGCCAGCAGTACCTGCTGGTAGGCTTCAAACTGTTCCTGCTCATCAGGAGCGCTGTCCCGGTCCATAAACAGCATTTCGGTACGAAACAGACCAATACCTTCAGCACCGTTGGCAAAAGCCCCGGGGGCTTCCAGCGCGGTGCCAATGTTTGCCGCAACGTCGATTCGCTGACCATCGCGCGTCAGTGCAGGCTGTGCGGCATCAAGCGCCTGTCGCTGCTGGCATTCGTCGGCAAGCTTTTGTGCAATGCCATAATATCCACGCACGCCATCATTAGGATTGATCGCCAGTACGCCGCAGCGGGCGTCCAACACTGCCTGCTGCCCGACATACCGACTAATGGCCTCCACGGGCAGACTGCTGAGCACCGGGATCGCCGATGCGCGCGCCAGGATCAGAGTATGCGATGTACGCCCGGTCTTCTCGAGGATCATCCCGGACAGATGTTGTAAATTAAGGCTTAAAAACTGGCTAGGGGTAAGGTCTTCGGCAACCAGAATAGTCGGTTTGTCCAACACCAATGCATTACGTGGTCGTCTTTCAGGCCAGGTGATGTGCAGCAACTGCTCGCTGATATCACGAATATCACTGACTCGCTCACGCAGATAGTCGCTCCCGGAAGCTGACAGTTTTTCACATACCTGCTGCATATTAGCGATAATCGCCGCGCCCAATCCCAGATGCTGCTCGAGCATTAAGCGGCGAATGTTACCCGCAAACTCATCGTCCTGAATCAACGACAGGTGCGCACTCAGGATAGTTTTGCTCTCACCGTCACGTTCACGCAGTTGCTGATTAAGCTGTTCCGCCAGCGTCGCCAGGCTGTGCTCCAGCCGGGTGTTATCCTCCGCACTCACCGCAATAACGCGATAGCTTTCCAGGTTATCACTCTGCCATAGCGTCAGCATACCTGCACCTACGCCGCCCGCCAGCACGTTGCCATACAGCAAATCCGGGTTAAGGCGTATCAGCGATCGCGGCAGCGGATGTGCCGCCAGCTCTGCAGGCGTGGGCTGAACGCTGTCGCTGTCGATAAACCGGTGCTGGAGATAGGATTCCAGCGCACGTCTGGCCGGTTCTTCATCGCTACCGATCAGGGTTAAACTACAACTGTCATTAAACAGCGTTCCTGTGCCGATCAGCGCCAGCGAACTTTTCGCATCGGCCCGCGAGTTCTGCCGATGATTGATAAACGTCACCTCACTTTGCCACTGACTGCACTGTTCTTTCAGCTCCCACGCAGGGCGCGCATGCAGGCCATTGGGCAGCGGGCAAAGAAATTGAATCGTAAGCATAACAACTCCTGGTTAGCGCGAAATCAGCACCTGAAATCCGTCAGATGAACAACGGTTTCGCACGTAAGATGTGAAATAAGAGCCGACAGCAGTTGCTGTGTCTGGCTGATGTCACGACAGTCAGCAATCGACGCCGCGCAGTGCCCATGGCGGGTGGCGGGCCCCAGCACCACCGTCGGGATGCCCGTGCCGCTGACATGCACCGCCCCGCCGTCGGTGCCACCGTTGCTGAACATATCCAGCTGTAGCGGTATCCCCGCCTCAGCGGCAATGTTTTCGATCCATGCTGTTAATTTTGGTGGGGCAATAAGCGACTTATCGCTCAACACCAGCATCGGGCCTTTACCGAGCTGTCGGTGGTTCGCCGCGCCATAGTCAAAGTTTTTTGCCCAACAGGCGGTATCCAGCACAATCGCTATATCAGGCGCTACCGCCCGCGCTGCCGTTTGCCCTCCACGCAGCCCGACCTCTTCACTGGAACTGGCCACCAGCCAGACCTCACAAGGCAGTTCAGCGCTATGCCATTCACGCAGCAGAGCTATCAGCAAATAGCACCCGAGTCGGTCATCAAAGGCCTTGCCCATCACACGCTGATGCGGCAAAACCTGAAAAGTCGTGTCGAAGGTGACGCGATCGCCCGGGCGAACACCAGCCTGAATCACCTCGTCATAAGAACGTGCGCCCATATCGACCCGCAATGCGCTAACGTCACTGCCGTTGCGCTCCCCGTCAAGCAGCCCGGGGATTTTGCTCTCTTCCCGCGTGGTGATACGAACCGGCTGCAACTGTCTGGCCGCCATCCGCACATTGCCCACCGGCAAGACATCAATCGCCCCTTCGCTGGAGATACTGCGTACGATAAATCCCACTTCATCCATATGGGCGCAGATCATCACCTTCGGACCCGTTGATTCATTGAGGCGGATCAGTACCGATCCCAGACCATCGAAGCGCACCTCTTTATGCAGGCGATCCGCCTCTTTGAGTAAGATCTGACGAACCTCGTGTTCTGATGCGGCGATCGCATCCGCCTCGCTCAGGGCTTTCAGTAGCGATAAATCCATTACGCTTCTCCCGTGTGTAACAATGTTTTCGGCATGTTGTAGAGCACTTCACTACCGTCTGGTGTGACTAACACCACGTCCTCAATACGCACGCCCCCCAGCCCCGGCAAATAAATCCCCGGTTCGACGGTCAGCAGCATACCCGCCATCAGTTCGGTGGTATCGGTTGGGGAGAATCTTGGGTTTTCATGCACTTCAATGCCGATAGCGTGTCCGGTGTTATGGCCAAAGCAATCACCATAGCCAGCGTCGGCAATGACCTGGCGGGCCGCGGCATCTACCTCATGGCAAGGCCGGCCAGGGCGAATTGCTGCCACTGCCGCACGCTGCGCCGCAAGAACCGTCTGATAAACGGAAAACAGCACGCTTTCTTCTGCCGCTCCTGCATCAGAGATCCAAAACGTTCGCGTCATATCCGAACAATATCCCTGACACTGTGCGCCAAAATCCAGCGTGATAAACTCACCCGCCTCGACACGCTTGTCACTGGCTTTCCCGTGCGGCAGCGCGCCGCGCCAGCCGCTGGCGACAATGGTGTCAAAAGAGGCTTTTTCCGCACCCTGCCTGCGCATAAACCACTCCAGCTCAGCAGCTATCTCACGTTCACTAAGACCCGGCTGAATAAAACGACGAATGTGCTCAGCGCTGAGATCGGCAACCCGGCAGGCTTCGCGGATACAAGTAATTTCCTGCGCAGTTTTTACCTGCCGGAGCACATCCGGTACAGCACTCACCAACCGGGCATGCAGTTTGTCTGACCACCTGTTCGCCGTTTCCCAGCTCACCTGCTCGCCTTCAAATCCCACCGCGGACAGCTTTTCGTCATCAATAATGTGATTTATGCACGAATACAGCGTCTGCGTCGCATCGAGTAAATGGATCTGGTAGCCACGCGTGCGCGTTTCGACATCCGTGTAGTAACGCGAGTCGACCAGGATATGCGCACTTTTATGACTGACAAACACAAACCCGGAACTGCTGGAGAGCCCCAGATGCGGCTGTTTATTCTGTCGTGATGAAAGCAGTACCGCATCGAGGTGCTGCGCCGTTAGCCATTCCCGCAGTGAGATCAGTAAGCTCATGGTAACAATCCTTATACTCAGAGGCTTTCAATCAGCAGTTTGCCTTTGCGGTACATCATGTGGCGCAGGAACACCACCATCAGCGCCGTAATCACCGCTCCCAACACAATCCCCGCGATATAGACGCCGAGATTGGTGACCAACGGCCACGCCCAGATAGCCGACTCGGGGAACCACTGCACCGCGCCCAACCAGACAGCGGCTGTCGAACCCACAATCGCCCCAACCATATACGAAGGGATAGCCGTAATCGGGCTTTCCAGCGCAAAGGGAATTGCCCCTTCACTGATGCCCATAAACGCAAGGAACATCGCCGTTTTCCCTTGCGGGTAAAGCTGGGCACTGAACAGGCGATGACCGGTTAAACGACGGTCAATCAACGTGGCAAGCCCAAGGCCAATCGGCGGAATAACAATCGCAATAGAACGCGCCGTCACTGGCAAAACATGGTCTGTCGTAAAGCTGAAGGCAACAAATCCTGCGGCCTTATTGATAGGACCGCCGAGGTCAATCGCCGTTGCCGCCGCGATCCCCATGGCATACATCAGTGTGCCTTTCTCTCCGGCTGCCGTCAGCAGAGTACGAATGCCGCCGTTGATCCAGCCACCAAACGGGGTGATCACGTAATACATTGCCAGCATGACAAAAATAGCGGAGAGGATGGGCAGTAAAAAAGTGGTTTTGAACGCCAGCAGGAAATCCGGTAACTGGATTTTTTGGTTCATCCACTTCACCAGATATCCGGCGACAATCGAGATAATCAGTGCACCAATAAAAGTTGACGGGACGGGAGCACTGGTTGCCCACTGTAGAGTAGTGGGGTCGAAATTCAGTATCTGAGTCGGCTGGGTAGACATCAACCCACCGATAAATCCAGCAGGAAACGCCAGCTTACCGCCGATAGAGTTAGCCACAAACGCAGCAACCATCGGAATCGCAAAACCAAACAGCACGCCACCAAAGGATTGCGACAACCAGGCAAACTTCAGTAGAGAGAGATTAAAGCCATCGAATTTCCCACTATTTAGCGCATCCATAATGCTGGTGTCAGCGGGAATCTTGAGCCAGCTGTAGGCGATCAGTTGCGAGAAGGCGAGGATCACCCCGCCCATGATTAACGTCGGAACCATGCGCGAAATACCCGACATCACGTGCTGCGGGAGTTCGCCCCAAAAGCTATTGCGGGAGACCTGGGGATTTTTTATTGCCGCTGCCGCACCTGATGCGCCAGGCACAACGGTTGCACTGCGTTTTTTAATGGCCATACGTGTTTCCCTGTAGACAATTATTGTTGTTCTGCGGCAACCATCTCTTCGATCTCTTTAATGATGCCAGCAGCATTTTTTATTGCGTCCTGCAACGTAATTTCGTACACATCGCGCGTTTCAAAACGTTCGTTATCTTCCGGGGTGACGGCAACAGAATGGATAATTAACGTCGCCTCCGCGATATCTTGCGGCGTCAGGCGGTTTTGAATACCGTCTGCGCCCTGGGTTTCAATTTTCACTTCATAGCCGGCTTCAACTGCCGCCTCTTCCAGCGCCTGAGCGGCCATAAAGGTGTGGGCCAGGCCCATAGGGCACGCACAGACTGCAATCAGTTTTTTGCTCATAACAGATTCCTCGTAATAGTTAACGAGTGAAATTATGGCTGCAGGAAAGCAATGACCGTTACCAGATAAATAATGCTTTTACTGGACAAATAATTCCGCAATGCGGAAATGTGATGTGTGTCGGAAAGGGGAATAGCAGACGAAAAAAAACCGCGTAAATAACGCGGTTTCGGAATCTTGTCGTGAAACAATTACAGAATATGCCCCAGCGTCTGGCGCAGATGCGCACCGGAGCCCAGCAGGCCTGGGTTATCATGCACAATCAAATACACCGGAATATCCTGTACGTAGGCTTTAAAACGACCTTTATCTTCAAAGCCACCGCGGAAACCCGATGCTTTAAAGAATTCAAGGAAGCGCGGCACAATCCCGCCGGCAATATAAACACCGCCAAAGGTCCCCAGCGTTAACGCCAGATCGCCACCAAAGCGTCCCATGATCACGCAAAACAGCGACAGCGCCCGACGACAGTCAGTGCACGAGTCTGCCAGCGCACGTTCGGTGATATCCTTCGGCTGCAGGTTTTCCGGCAGACGTCCGTCGGATTTGACGATAGCGCGGTACAGGTTCACCAGCCCCGGACCGGACAGCACGCGTTCTGCAGAAACATGGCCAATCTCAGCGCGCAGGACTTCAAGAATAATCGCCTCTTCTTCGCTGTTAGGCGCAAAATCTACATGGCCGCCCTCTCCCGGCAGGCTCACCCAGCGCTTATCGACGTGCACCAGATGCGCTACGCCTAAACCGGTTCCCGCACCGTACACGGCAATCGGTTTACCTTCTACCGGCTCCGTGCCACCAAATTGGATCAAATGCTCTTTTTTCAGCATCGGGATCGCCATCGACACGGCGGTGAAATCATTGATGATTTCCAGATGGCTAAAACCGAGATTCTTTTTCATTTCAGCAATAGAAAACGCCCAGGTATGGTTGGTCATTGCCACCCAGTCGCCGGTAATCGGACAGGCAATCGCAATACACCCGTCTTCGACGCTGACGCTATGCTCATCCAGGTACACGCGAACCACGGCCTCAAGGCTGGGGTAATCCAGTCCTGAATAGGTCTTAGCCTGCGAAATTTCACCGCTGGCAATGTCGCACAGAGCAAGACGCGCGTTGGTGCCGCCAACATCACCTACTAAAGCATATTTTGTCATTCTTCTACTGCTCCGCTAAAGTCAGAATAAATCTTTGCCACACTGTAAATTCATGGGGGCATAACAACAACGGCCTGAAGGTTGATGCCGGTAAAATATCGACCTAGATCACAGAATTACTTTATCGTTTCAGCACCATTTGCAGCGATGTCAGCAGGCAGGCTGTGCAAACTATGCTTATGACTCTATTTGAGGGAATAGAAAATGCTCCATCCGCGAGCCAGAACGATGCTGTTGTTATCCACTCCCGCACTGATCATTGGCGTTGCCTCAAGCCTGGTGCTGATCATCGTCATGAAAGTGGCCGCCGTTTTACAGCAATTTTTATGGGAGCGCCTGCCCACCAGCATCGGCATTGCTCATGACTCTTCGCTGTGGATAATCGGTATGCTCACGCTGACCGGGATACTGGTCGGACTCGTCATTCGCTACAGCCACGGTCATGCGGGACCGGACCCAGCCTGTGAACCGCTAATCGGAATGCCGGTCCCCACGTCAGCACTGCCGGGCCTCCTGGCTGCGCTGATCCTCGGCCTGGCCGGCGGCGTCAGTTTGGGGCCTGAACACCCAATAATGACCGTGAATATCGCGCTGGCGGCGGCGATTGGCGTGCGTCTGTTCCCTCGAATTAATAAGCTGGACTGGACCATTCTCGCCTCTGCGGGCACCATCGGAGCGCTATTTGGTACGCCTGTCGCCGCGGCACTGATATTTTCACAAACGCTGAATGGCTCCAACGATGTGCCGCTATGGGATCGCCTGTTTGCACCACTACTGGCTGCTGCTGCCGGTGCACTGACGACTGACCTGTTCTTTCATCCGCATTTTTCATTGCCCATCGCCCAATATACTCAGCTACAGCTGACCGATATTTTTAGCGGCGCGGTGGTTGCCGCCATTGCCATTGCGGCAGGCATGGTGGCGGTGTGGTGTTTACCCCGTTTACATCAGTTGATTCATCGCCTGAAACACCCGGTATTGATCCTCGGCGTCGGCGGCTTTCTGCTTGGGATTCTGGGCATTATTGGGGGACCACTTACCCTGTTTAAAGGGCTGGATGAGATGCAGCAAATGGCGTTTAGCCAAACGCTGGGGGCATCAGACTATTTCATGCTCGCGGTGATCAAACTGGCGGCGTTAGTGATTGCTGCCGCCAGTGGTTTTCGTGGAGGACGTATTTTCCCGGCGGTATTCGTTGGCGTGGCACTGGGATTGATGCTGCATGCCCATGTCGAAGCGGTTCCGGCAGCAATCACCGTCTCCTGTGCCATTCTGGGACTGGTGCTGGTTGTCACCCGCGACGCCTGGCTAAGCCTGTTTATGGCGGCTGTAGTGGTCCCCGACGCCACCCTGCTGCCTCTGCTGTGCATCGTCATGCTTCCCGCCTGGCTGCTGTTGGCAGGCAAACCAATGATGATCGCCAACCGCCCCGATCAATAACTATCCCCCGTTACGGGATTCCAGCGCACGGGTCACCGTGCGCAGAAGCTCAGGCAGATCGACTTTTGGCAACATCACTTCAATTAACGAAAGCCGCTGCGGGCACGCCAGCCGGGCCAGAACTTCCTCCAGCTGTACAGCCTGCGTCACGCACCAGCACTCCGCCTGACACTCGCGGCTCAGCGCCTGTGGCACCTGCGTCCAGTTCCATCCGGCAATGTCGTTATAACGCTGGTTTGCCCCGTGAATAGCCCGCTCCACGGTATAGCCGTCATTATTGAGCAGCAAAATAACCGGCGTTTGTCTGTCTCTGAGCATCGTACCCAATTCCTGAATGGTAAGCTGGGCAGCACCATCGCCAATAATCAGGATCACCCGCCGATCCGGGTATGCCGTTTGCGCTCCCAGTGCGGCGGGTAAGGAATAACCAATCGATCCCCACAGCGGCTGTACCAGTACTTCCGCCCCGGAAGGTAACGAGAGCGTAGCGGCGCCAAATGCCGCGGTCCCCTGATCGACGAGGATAATGTCGTCAGGCGCCAGGTATTGCTGCACCGTATGCCAGAAGTTTTCCTGTGTCAGTGGCCCCTTTTCAACCTGACGTCGCCCGACAGGCGGGCGTTCTGGCGGCAGAGAAAACGACAGCTCCAGGCACAACTCCCGTAGCGTGGTAACCGCCTGCTCCATCGGGATGTTAAACCACTGGCTTCCCACACGTGAAGCATGCGGTTGAACCTCAATCGTGCGCTCCTGCGGCAAGCATTGTGTAAAACCGGCGGTTAGCGTGTCGACAAAACAGGTACCCACGCAAAAAACGGTGTCGGCATCTTCTATCGCCCGGCGCACATATTCACTGCTGGCCCCCGCGCTGTAGGTGCGAACAAACGCAGGATGACGTTCATCAAAAAGCCCTTCACCAACGAACAGTGTGGCATGAGCCATTGGCGTTTCTGCCATCCAGCGCTGCAAAACAGGCTGCAAACCAAAGCGCTGCGCAAGAAAATCCGCCAGCAACGCCACGCGCGAGCTGTCCAACAAGCGCTCACGGGCCTGATAACGAAACGCAGCAACGACGCTACTTTCCGATTCACTCAGAGGAATAATCAGTCTGTCCTGTGGGGGCGTGGCGGGCTGTTTGGCGACATCGGCAGGCAACATCAGATACCCTGGCCGACGTTCGGTTAACATGACCCGTAGCACGCGATCAATTTCATAGCAGGCGTTTTGCGCATCAAGCACCGCGCTGGCCGCCGTTACCGCTTGATGCATGCGATAAAAATGCAGAAAATCGCCGTCGCCCAGGGTGTGATGCATCAGCTCCCCACGCCGCTGGGCGCCGCTGCACGGCGCGCCCACTATCTGCAGCACGGGTACATATTCTGCGTAACTGCCTGCGATTCCATTAATGGCGCTTAACTCCCCGACGCCAAAGGTGGTGAGAAGCGCCCCTGCCCCGGCGACCCGGGCATAGCCATCCGCCGCATAAGCCGCATTTAATTCGTTTGCGCAGCCAACCCAACGCACGTCGGGGTGGTCAATCACGTGGTCAAGAAACTGCAAATTATAATCGCCCGGCACACCAAAAAGATGGCCAACACCACACCCTGCCAGTCTGTCCAGCAGGTAATCAGCAACGGAATACGCGGTTTGCATGACAGCTATCCTTCTGACGGTAACCTCATGTTGAGTATCGAAGAACTGTGATGACTGTCCAGAAAACACGACGTGGAGGGGTGGAAAGCAGGATTTACAGTTTTGCCGGTGAAATACCATTGAAGAATCGACCGTGTAACCGTATACACTAAAACATATACGTCATCTTGATATCAGGAAGGGGTCTACATGGTTTATCACGCGGATGAAAATCGCTATCAGACAATGGAGTACCGCCGCTGCGGTCAGAGCGGACTCAAGCTACCGGTTATCTCTCTGGGCTTATGGCACAATTTTGGCGACACCACGCAGGTAGAAAACAGCCGAAGCCTGCTACAGCGCGCGTTCGATCTGGGGATCACCCATTTTGATCTCGCCAATAACTACGGCCCACCTCCGGGCTCTGCCGAGCGAAATTTTGGCCGTATTTTGCAGGAAGATTTTTTACCGTGGCGGGATGAACTCATTATTTCCACCAAGGCGGGCTACACCATGTGGGATGGCCCCTACGGCGACTGGGGTTCGCGTAAATACCTGATTGCCAGCCTCGACCAGAGCCTGAAACGTATGGGTCTGGAGTACGTGGATATCTTCTACCACCATCGTCCCGATCCCGAAACGCCGCTCACAGAAACCATGAAGGCGCTGGATCACATTGTTCGCCAGGGAAAAGCGCTGTATGTCGGACTGTCTAACTATCCCGCCGACCTTGCCAGACAGGCGATTGAGATCCTCGACGACTTAGGTACCCCGTGCCTGATTCATCAGCCGAAATATTCCATGTTTGAACGTTGGGTTGAAGGGGGATTGTTGTCACTGTTGCAGGAAAAAGGCGTGGGCAGTATCGCTTTCTCTCCACTGGCGGGCGGGCAGTTAACCGACCGTTACCTGAACGGGATCCCGGCGGATTCTCGTGCGGCAAGCGGTAGCCGTTTTCTCAACCCGGATCAGATAACGCCCGAGAAACTGGAAAAAGTCCGCCAGCTGAACGCAATGGCTGAGCGTCGGGGACAAAAGCTCTCCCAAATGGCCCTGGCCTGGGTGTTGCGAGAAGACAAAGTCACCTCAGTGTTGATTGGTGCCAGTAAAACAGCGCAAATTGAAGATGCTGTTGGCATGCTGGCAAACCGTCATTTGTCTGCAGAAGAATGCGCAGAGATTGACGCCATCCTGAATTGTTTGAAATAAAGACACATTTATTAACAAAAAGTGCTCTCTTTCATGATTTAAGAGTTCAGGCGATTAAACGGGGCTTTACTGCCCCGTAATATTGCATTAACAGGCCGGCTACGGCTCGATCGTGAAGGAGAGAAAAAATGTTCAGGTCACTGATTCTGGCTGCAGCCTTATTGGCTTTCACGCCGCTGGCCGCAAACGCTGGTGAAATCACCCTGCTGCCATCAATAAAATTGCAAATTGGCGATCGCGATAATTATGGTAACTACTGGGATGGCGGCCACTGGCGCGACCGGGGTTACTGGCACAATAATTATGAATGGCGCAAAAATCGCTGGTGGCGTCATGATAATGGTAATCATCGTGGCTGGGATAAGCGCAAAGCGTACGAGCGCGGTTATCGTGAAGGCTGGAACGATCGCGATGACCATCGCGGTCGCGGCAAAGGCCACGGACGTGGTCATGGCCACCATCATTAATGTAACAAAAAGCCAGTAAGTCATCCCTTCGTACGAATGGCGAAAGCATTTTCGATGGCAAATTTAAAAAGGGTCTCTGTTTTTACAGGGACCCTTTTTGCGTGATGCTTACCCAAAAGCCAGACTTCGCGCGCCAACAGCAGGACCTTCCTTCGTTTTCTCAACTTTCCTTATCATTTCACTAATTCGCAAAATCGGAAAAAAAAATTCCGATTTATGATGTTTTTTTTTGAACTTTACGCCATAAATATTAACATTAATTTAATATTATATTATAAAAGTTGGGGGTGAACGCTAATGAAAAAACAAGAACGACATAAAGCCATTCGCGTCAAGCTGGTAACTGATAAAAAAGTTTATGTTAGCGAATTAGCGAGGGAATTATCAGTAACGACTCGTACTATCCGTAATGACTTAAACGAGTTATGTCAAAATACACGTTTCTCATTATTTCATGGTGGCGCACAATTAAAAAATACACCTGATGATGAATCCTTATTTGAACAATCATTTACAAAAACAATATTGAATGGATTTAAAAGTAACAAAGAGACTACGCCTACCGCTACCCGTTCTACACAAAATAACTATATTGATGAAAGTATTTATATCCTCGGATCGTTTAACGTCGATATTGTCTCTGAAACAACGACACTGCCCCAGGTTGGGCAAACAATACGCGCATCTGCAACCCATTTTTATGCTGGAGGAAAAGGTACAAACCAAGCTGTCGCTGCGGCAAAAATAAATAACAACGTTCACTTGACGGTTAAGTTAGGAGCAGATGAGTTTTCAAAAAAAGCGAAGCGCTATTTAACAAACACTGAAATCTCATCATTTTCTTTTTTTGAAAATGAAATGTCATCAACTGGCATTGCTATCGTCTGGGTTTCTGGCGCCACCGGAGATAACATGATCAGTATCGATCTTGGGGCCAATGAAACATTTACCCAAGAGGATATTTTGCTGGATATTGATACCATTCGCAATTGTAAGGTTTTTTTGACTCAACTAGAAAATAATTTTCCCATAACCCGTTATGCAGTAATGCAAGCAAAACTTGGGAAGTCTCTTGTTGTATTGAATCCGGCCCCCTATGTTTCAGAAATAAAAGAAATATTGCATTTAATAGATATTATTACACCGAATAAAATTGAAGCCGAAGCATTGTCTGGCATTAGCATTGTCGATATTTATTCGGCAAAAAATGCGGCCAAAAGCATCCACATTCAAGGCGCAAAATGCGTCATTATCACGTTAGGTAGCGAAGGTTGTCTGATTTTTGATGGTAAAGTTTTTACTCATATTCCTGCCTATAAATCAGCGGTCGTCGATACTAGTGGAGCAGGTGATGCCTTTACCGGGGCGCTGGCTGCATGTATTGCAAACGGTAAAGGACTCATCAATGCAGCGCAGTATGCTTCTGCGTTTGCATCATTGAAAGTTGAACGCAAAGGTGCATCAAACATGCCCAGTAACTCGCTCGTTTATCACCGAATGCAGTAACTGTTGAGAGCATTACCCCCTACACCTATAGGATAATCATATGAAAAATAAAATGTTTTATCGTGTTATCAGTGCAACTATCGGATTAGCACTCTCCGCCTCCTTCGCCGCACCTGCTATTGCTGATGATACGCAGATGCATAAACCTAAAGTCGCGCTGGTCATGAAATCACTGGCAAACGAGTTTTTCCTGACAATGGAGACAGGTGCAAAAGATTATCAGAAAAAAAATGCAGACAAATTTGACTTGATTTCTAACGGAATCAAGAACGAAACGGATACAGCAAATCAAATTCAGATCGTAGAGCAAATGATCGTCTCTAAAGCTGATGCCATCATCATTGCACCATCAGACTCTAAAGCACTCCTGCCCGTAATTAAGAAAGCGATTGATGCAGGAATAATTGTTATTAACATTGATAATAAATTTGATGATGGCGTACTTAAAGATAAAAACTTAAACATTCCTTTTGTTGGCCCGGATAACCAAAAAGGTGCAAAAGATATTGGTGACTATTTAGCAAAACACCTTAAACCGGGCGATCAGGTCGGTATTATCGAGGGTATTCCAACCTCCAGCAACTCTCAGCAGCGTACTCTTGGGTTCCAGAATGCAATGGCTCAGGGTGGAATGAAAGTGGTTTCTGTTCAATCTGGTCAATGGGAAATTAACAACGCTAATGCAGTTGCCGCTGCAATGTTAAGCGAATATCCCGATATCAAAGCGCTGTTAGCAGATAACGACAATATGGCATTAGGTGCTGTTTCCGCGATTCGTTCAGCAGGAAAGAAAGGACAGGTTATGGTGGTTGGCTATGACAATATTGAAGCGATTAAGCCGATGTTGAATGATGGCCGCGTATTAGCGACAGCGGATCAATTTGCATCCCAGCAAGCGGTATTTGGCATTGATGCCGCACTTGACGCGCTCAAAAATGGCAAAAAACAGAGTGAGTTATCCAGCAACGTTGAAACACCAATAAAACTTATTGTTAAACAATAAGCTAATAACAGTACGCCGCTGTGATATTGCAACGACACGGGTATCACAGCAGCTTACCGGATAGGGTCAGAATATGAAAAGTGGGCAAGAGATCCTCGTAATACAGGGAATAGGTAAAACCTATAATGAACCTGTCCTGGTGGATGTGACACTAGCGTTATATCCAGGAAAAGTATTAGCGCTGACGGGGGAAAACGGAGCCGGAAAAAGTACCTTATCAAAAATCATTGGGGGACTGACTAGCGCAACCGCCGGACAGATGATTTATCAGGGTCAACCTTACGCACCAGCCAGCAGGAAAGAGGCTGAAAAATTGGGTGTTCGCATGGTAATGCAGGAACTCAATTTACTCCCTACGCTATCGGTGGCAGAGAATCTGTTTCTCGAACAGCTCCCTCACCGATTTGGCTGGATTGATCGTAAAAAGTTAGAGGAAATGGCTCGCCCCGTCATGGCAATGGTTGGACTGCAATCAATCGACCCGAATACTCTGGTGGGTGAATTAGGTATCGGCCATCAGCAAATGATTGAAATCGCCAGAAACTTAATAGGTGAAAGCCGAGTACTTATTCTGGATGAACCGACAGCCATGCTCAGTAGCCGCGAGGTTGAATTATTGTTTAAACAGATAGCACTATTCAAAGCCCGTGGCGTTTCAATAATTTACATCTCTCACCGACTGGATGAGCTAGCAATAATTGCGGATGACATTGCGGTACTGCGAGATGGCCATTTGGTTTGTGTAGACGAGATCAAGCACTTTACCAGCGATCAAATTGTTTCCCTGATGGTCGGACGCGATTTGGAAAGTTCATTTGATTTAAGTAGCCGCCAGGCTGGACGGCCCATTCTCAAAGTAGAAAATTTCAAGCGGGGGAAAATTATTCGGGATACCTCATTTACGTTGTACAGTGGTGAAGTATTAGGTATTAGCGGTCTGGTTGGCTCTGGTCGAACCGAACTTCTGCGTGCTATTTTTGGCGCGGATAAAATTGATAGTGGCACGCTACAGACTGGCGACCCATTAAAACCGATAGTAATTCACTCTCCTGCAGATGCCATTCGACACGGTATTGCATTAGTCACAGAAGACCGTAAAGGTGAAGGCCTTTTATTACCCCAATCAGTTGCAGCTAATATTTCACTGGGCAACAGCGACAAGATAAGCCATCTGTCGGTCGTTAATACTTTGAGCGAAACGACGTTAGCGAACAAACACATTAAAAGTTTAGGTGTCCGTACAGCCAACACTTTGCAGGCCGTGGAAAGTTTATCAGGTGGCAATCAGCAAAAAGTGCTAATTAGCCGTTGGCTGGAACGAGATTGCGAGGTTGTCTTATTTGATGAGCCCACTCGTGGTATTGATGTCGGTGCAAAACAAGATATCTACCAATTATTGAATATGTTAACGGAAAAGGGAAAAGGTGTTGTTGTCGTTTCCAGTGACCTTCGCGAACTCATGCTCGTTTGCGATCGTATTGCGGTAATTTCCGATGGAAAGTTAGTGAACACATTTTCGCGGGAAGACTGGAGCCAGGATCGAATTTTAGCAGCAGCATTTTCTGCATATCAGCATGCAGAAAAGACTTCCAGCGAATAGCCGGGGATAAAAAATGAAGAACAACTTAGCGACAAAACAAGCGGCAGCAGAGAAAAGAAACGCCCAGTCGTCATGGACAGGACTAAGTAGCTACATCGGGTTACTCGGGGCATTATTAGCGATGATCGTACTCTTTTCATGCCTCAGCGCGCATTTCCTGAGTATGAACACTTTTAGTACTATTGCGAATCAAATCCCTGACTTAATCGTTATGTCGGTGGGGATGACATTTATATTAATTATTGCCGGTATCGATCTTTCCGTGGGGTCACTACTGGCTCTTGCCGCTGCAGTGGTAAGCGTTACCTATTTAAATTTCCATTGGACGCCGTGGCTAGCAGCTCTTTCTGGTATCGCACTCGCAACATTGGTTGGTGCGCTAACAGGCTTGATTACTGTGGCCTGGCGTATTCCGGCATTTATCGTCTCTCTTGGGGTGCTGGAAATGGCGCGTGGCGCAGCATACCAGTTGACTGATTCGCGGACAGCTTATATCGGTTCTATTTATGACTATCTGGCCGACCCGATTTTCTTCGGTGTCTCCCCTTCTTTTATCATTGCGATCGTAGTCATTATTGTCGGGCATTTAGTATTAACCAGAACTGTATTTGGCCGCCATTTGATTGGCATTGGTACAAATGAAGAGGCCGTACGATTATCAGGCATAAATCCAGGCCCTTATAAGATTGCTGTATTTGCACTTATGGGGGGATTATCCGGTCTGGCTTCACTGTTTCAGGTGGCACGTCTTGAGGCCGCAGACCCGAATAGCGGCGTTGGCATGGAGCTACAGGTTATTGCTGCTGTCGTGATTGGCGGCACAAGCTTGATGGGAGGACGAGGTTCAATTATTTGTACTTTTCTTGGCGCGTTAATTATTTCCGTTCTGGCAGCAGGGCTGGCGCAAGTTGGCGCAAGCGAGCCCACAAAACGCTTCATAACAGGTGCAGTTATTATTGTTGCAGTAGTACTTGATACCTACCGTAGCCACCTAAATAAAAAATAATCGACATGGTTACCCGGCACTATCGGGTAACCATAAGTCTGCTATAAACCAAGCGCCGTCCCTACCAGCAGCCAGAGATTTAGCGCCACCACCAGTACCACAATCATCCAGCCAACATATTTAACCCAGACGGTGTTAACTAAATCCCCCATTAACGTACCGTTACTGGTGAATATCAGGAGTGGTACCAGCGCCAGCGCGATACCGAAACTCAGCAACACCTGGCTCATGACCAGAATACGGGTGGAATCCAGTCCCATCAGAATGACGATGAATGACGGCATCATAGTAACCGTACGACGAACCCACAGCGGGATATGAAAACGGATAAACCCCTGCATCACAACCTGTCCGGCCAGCGTGCCGACAACTGTTGAAGAAAGCCCCGCCGCCACCAGGCTGAGACCAAATACCGTCGCCGCCGCATGACTCAACAACGGTTCCAGCGTCAGATAAGCCTGATCGAGATCGGTAATGCCGGTATGACCACTGAAGTGAAAGGCTGCGGCAGCAGTAGCCATCATTGCCAGATTGACAAACCCGGCAATGGTCATGGCGATAGCCACATCCCACTTAGTTGCCGCGTAGCGCTGTTGCCGTGTCCCGCCATGAAGATGCTGAGTTAAAGAGGAGTGCAAATAAATGACGTGCGGCATAATGGTCGCGCCGAGTACGCCGGCTGCCAGAAAGACCGCCTCAGAGTTCGGCAGACTGGGAATGATCATGCCCTTACTCAGCTGCGCCAGATTCGGCTGCGAGAAGATCAGTTCGACAATATATGCCGCGGCCACAAACAACAGTAATCCACCAATTACTTTTTCCAGTGGTTTTTGCCCGCGACGTTGCAGCATCAGGATTAAAAATGTGGCGATACCGGTCAGCACCGCCCCCTGTAACAGCGAAACGCCGAGGATCAGCTTAAAGCCAATCGCGGCACCGATAAACTCGGCAAGATCGGTCGCCATAGCAATGATTTCAGCCTGCACCCAGTAAAACCACACCACCGGACGTGGGTAGTGATCGCGAATTTGCTCGGCGAGGTTTTTACCGGTGGCAATCCCCAGCTTGGCCGACAATACCTGAATCAGCATTGCCATCAGGTTTGCCCAGACGACGACCCACAGCAGTTTATAGCCAAAACTGGCCCCGGCCTGGATATTGGTGGCAAAGTTACCAGGATCGATATACCCGATAGCCGCGATGAATGCAGGCCCCATTAACGCAAGTTTCAACTTGCGTGCTGCCCGTCCACTGCTTGTCTCAACGCGATCGTTCGTCATTTTCGTGCCTCAAAAACATAGCCTTTGCTATGTTTCAAATTACGTCAATTGAGAATGATTATCAAATTCATTTTGATGGATAAAAATGATTTCTTTGATAGTGCTGGTCTATAAATAGATCGGGGACCTGGAAATACCGATGAAATGTTTAATTAATGTTATGAGATTAGCACAATGACATAACTTTTCACTTCCATACTAAACATCACGGAAGTGTATTACCGATCACTAATTTTGAATCTCGTCACAGGTCCTTATTATAGTGTGTGTTTGATCTCGTTTTCTTTGGTGTTGTTACATAGAATGTGCAAGGAAATTAAACCTGCCTCATGTTTGGAGCAAATATGGACCGCGTTCTTCATTTTGTCCTGGCCCTTGCCGTGGTTGCGGTACTCGCACTGCTGGTAAGCAGTGACCGTAAACAAATTCGCATTCGTTATGTTATTCAATTACTTGTTATCGAAGTGTTACTGGCGTGGTTCTTCCTGAATTCTGATGTCGGGCTGGGCTTCGTGAAAGGCTTCTCCGAGATGTTTGAAAAACTGCTCGGTTTTGCTAATGAAGGGACAAACTTTGTCTTCGGCAGCATGAACGATAAAGGCCTGGCATTCTTCTTCCTGAAAGTACTGTGCCCAATCGTCTTCATTTCCGCCCTGATCGGTATTCTGCAGCATATCCGCGTTCTGCCTGTTATCATCCGCGCAATTGGATTTTTGTTATCCAAAGTCAACGGTATGGGCAAGCTGGAGTCCTTCAACGCCGTCAGCTCGCTGATCCTGGGTCAGTCTGAAAACTTTATTGCCTATAAAGATATTCTGGGCAAGATGTCACGCAACCGCATGTACACCATGGCAGCGACGGCAATGTCCACCGTTTCCATGTCCATCGTCGGCGCGTACATGACCATGCTGGAACCAAAATACGTTGTTGCTGCATTGGTTCTGAACATGTTCAGCACCTTTATTGTACTGTCGCTGATCAACCCTTACCGCGTGGATGCCAGCGAAGAAAATATTCAGATGTCTAACCTGCATGAAGGACAGAGCTTCTTCGAAATGCTGGGTGAGTACATTCTGGCAGGCTTCAAGGTCGCGATTATCGTGGCAGCAATGCTGATCGGTTTCATCGCGCTGATTGCCGCGCTGAACGCCCTGTTTGCCACCGTCACCGGCTGGTTTGGCTACAGCATCTCCTTCCAGGGCATCCTGGGCTACATCTTCTACCCGGTTGCATGGGTGATGGGTGTGCCGTCCAGCGAAGCGCTGCAGGTGGGTAGTATCATGGCGACTAAACTGGTTTCCAACGAATTCGTGGCCATGATGGACCTGCAGAAAATCGCGTCTACGCTCTCTCCACGCGCGGAAGGTATTCTGTCTGTGTTCCTGGTCTCCTTCGCTAACTTCTCTTCCATCGGTATCATTGCAGGCGCAATCAAAGGCCTGAACGAAGAGCAAGGCAACGTGGTATCCCGCTTTGGTCTGAAGCTGGTATACGGCTCTACGCTGGTGAGCGTACTGTCCGCATCCATCGCAGCACTGGTGCTGTAAGACAGTAGCATCGCAATCGTAGTGACTCGGCCGGGGAGATTCTCCCCGGTTTTTTTATGTCCGTCATTTGGTGATCTGACAGAGGAAGCAGAGGATCGTGCAGAAAGTAGAAACAAAAAACCCCCGCTTTTCAGCGAGGGTCTTAATTTTGGTGGAGCTAAGCGGGATCGAACCGCTGACCTCCTGCATGCCATGCAGGCGCTCTCCCAGCTGAGCTATAGCCCCACGATGCCTTTACGTACCAAATTTAGTGGGATTAAATTTGGTGGAGCTAAGCGGGATCGAACCGCTGACCTCTTGCATGCCATGCAAGCGCTCTCCCAGCTGAGCTATAGCCCCGTCACGTAAAGCTTGTCGAGTTGACGGGCGGCATAATATGAATTCCCTTCGCGCGTGTCAACGGCAAAATTAACTCACTGAATTCAATCGCTGAAAAAGCAGGCAAATGAAGAACATTGCGCAACAACTCGCATTCAGTAGTTAAACGCGTCACGGTTTCTAGTAAAATGGTGCTATAAACTGAACCACTAATTAACCCCACGACTACTCAGGGAATCGTTATGTTCAAGGAACGGATGACGCCAGAAGAACTTGCTAATCTGACCGGTTACAGCCGGCAGACCATTAATAAATGGGTGCGCAAGGAAGGCTGGGCTACGTCACCAAAACCGGGCGTTCAGGGCGGAAAAGCTCGTCTGGTTCACGTCAACGAACAAGTTCGCGAATACATTCGCAGTGCAGAGCGTTCAGCTGAAGGTTTATCGGATAACTTATCTTTAGCTGGCGACTCTTCTATTGAAACACTGCTGATCACCCTCGCGAAAGAAATGACGCCAGCAGAACAGAAAATGTTTACGTCATTGATCCTGCGTGAAGGCATTACCGGTTTGTTACAACGCTTAGGGATCCGCGACAGCAAATAATATGAAAAAATTACGCAGCAAAATGACCACCGAAGAGCTGGCTGAATGTCTCGGAGTCGCGAAACAAACGGTCAATCGTTGGATCAGAGAACAAAACTGGAAAACCGAAAAGTTTCCCGGTGTGAAGGGTGGTCGCGCAAGGCTTATTCATATTGATGCCGGCGTACGGGAATTTATTCTCAATATCCCAGCTTTTCGCAAAATCCCGGAATTTTATCAGGCTGAAGAACCCGTTGCAGAATACACGCACGTTGTCCGTAGCCACGCCTGTCGCCAGATAATCAGCGCGTTGGATAACATGTCACCAGCGGAACAAGAAAAACTGGCGCTGTTTCTTTCGCGCGAAGGTATTCGTAGTTTTCTCACCCGTCTGGGTATTGATGAATCCGAATAAATGCCAAAAAAAACGGCAGGATCTGCGCCTGCCGTTTTGTTGTCTCTCAGACTGTCTTACTGCTGCTTTTCACGCTCAGCAATAAACGCCAGCGCTTTGTTAATACGTTCAATGCTGCGGGATTTACCAATCGCATGCACCGTAACGTCTAATCCTGGAGACTGGCCTGCACCGGTAACCGCAACGCGCAGCGGCATACCGACTTTACCCATCCCCACTTCCAGCTCATCAGCGGTAGACTGAATGGCGTGATGTACGTTTTCAGCGGTCCATTCGGTGATGGCAGCAATTTTATCACGCACCACTTCCAGCGGCTGACGCGCAACCGGACGCAGGTGTTTCTTCGCAGCATCCGCATCGAACTCAGCAAAGTCTTCATAGAAGTAGCGGCAGCTCTGCGCCATCTCTTTCAGGGTTTTGCAGCGCTCGCCCAGCAGTTTTACCAGCTCGGACAATTGCGGACCCACGCGGGTATCGATATTTTCCTGCTCAATGTGCCACTGCAGATGCGTTGCCACATATTCAGGCGCCAGAGTGTTAATGTAGTGATGGTTCAGCCACTGCAGTTTTTCGGTATTGAATGCGCTCGCCGATTTGCTTACCGCACCAAGAGAGAACAGCTTGATCATCTCTTCGCGGGTGAAGATTTCCTGATCGCCGCTGGACCAGCCCAGACGCACCAAATAGTTCAGCAGCGCTTCCGGCAGGTAACCATCGTCGCGATACTGCATCACGCTGACCGCACCGTGACGTTTGGACAGTTTTTTACCGTCGTCGCCGTTGATCATCGACACGTGCGCGTAAACCGGCACCGGCGCGTTCAGCGCCTTCAGGATGTTGATCTGACGCGGGGTGTTGTTGATATGGTCTTCACCACGAATAACGTGGGTAATTTCCATATCCCAGTCATCAACAACCACACAGAAGTTATAGGTTGGAGAACCGTCGGTACGGCGGATGATCAGATCGTCGAGTTCCTGGTTGCTGAATTCGATCGGCCCACGGATCTGGTCGTCAAAAATAACGGAACCGTCCTGCGGGTTGGCAAAACGCACCACGCAAGGTTCGTCATCGGCGTGATGTTCGTGGCCGTGGCGGCAGCGACCGTCATAACGTGGCTTCTCACCTTTCGCCATCTGATCTTCACGCAGCTGTTCCAGACGCTCTTTGGAGCAATAGCATTTATACGCTGTACCCGCTTCCAGCATCTCATCAATAACGGCGTTGTAGCGATCAAAACGTTTGGTCTGGAAGTACGGACCTTCATCCCACTCCAGATTCAGCCAGTTCATGCCATCCATAATGGCTTCGATAGCTTCCGGCGTGGAGCGTTCGAGATCGGTGTCTTCAATACGCAGCACAAACTCACCGCTATGGTTACGTGCAAAAAGCCAGGAATAAAGAGCAGTACGCGCACCGCCGACGTGCAGATAACCTGTCGGGCTAGGCGCGAAGCGAGTTTTGATTTTCATGAAATGGCCTTACGTTTATAAAGATGCCGACAACCGGCAAATCCTGGGAAGATTATCAGGCCCGTATTCTATCACCGTGGTCTGATTCCTCAATGTTGTTCAGGTTGGAACATCACGCTTTGCCATTTTCGTATACAAATCATGCCGCATGGACTATTTCGCGATCGTTTTGTTTAAATTTACGACGAACGAACAATTTCTTTAGAAAATGCGTTGACTCATTTTCAACTCTCCCTATAATGCGACTCCACACAGCGGGGGTGATTAGCTCAGCTGGGAGAGCACCTCCCTTACAAGGAGGGGGTCGGCGGTTCGATCCCGTCATCACCCACCAACTACTTTATGTAGTCTCCGCCGTGTAGAACAGAAAATTGAGAAGTGGGTGATTAGCTCAGCTGGGAGAGCACCTCCCTTACAAGGAGGGGGTCGGCGGTTCGATCCCGTCATCACCCACCACTTTCTCGCCAGCTGGATTTTCTGTCAAAATATGAAGTACCGAAGTGGGTGATTAGCTCAGCTGGGAGAGCACCTCCCTTACAAGGAGGGGGTCGGCGGTTCGATCCCGTCATCACCCACCACTTCGGGGCGTTAGCTCAGTTGGTAGAGCAGTTGACTTTTAATCAATTGGTCGCAGGTTCGAATCCTGCACGCCCCACCAATGTAAAAAGGCGCCCTAAAGGCGCCTTTTTGCTATGCGTAGAATTTAACAATTCAGCCATTCTCTGCCTGATGCACTGCGCTTATCAGGCCTACGGTCTACGTCGTTGTAGGCCGGATAAGACGTCAGTCGCCATCCGGCACACATCACATCGTCAATGCCCCAACCAGTTTCTCCAGCGCAGGTGTTGCCTGCTGTTGGTCATACACAATATATAAATCAGCAGGAATGCGTTCTTCCAGCGGGCGGAATACCACGCCAGGCCAGTTCATCTGCGCATAACTATCTGCAATTAACGTAATACCAATCCCCATACTGATCATCGCCAGCACCGTTTGTGGCTCCCTCACCTCACGAATAATCATCGGTGAAAATCCGGCGCTCTGGCACACACGCTGCAAAAATGCCCAGTCAGTATGAATGGAAGGCATCGTGACAAAATATTCATTACGCAGCGCTTCCAGCGGCACGGCGTCACGAGCGCTCAGCGGATGTTCTTCCGGCATCGCCACCAGAAATGAAGACTCATGCAAGCGCAGGCTGGTAAATCCGGGCGAGGGTGCTGTCGCCATCCGCCAAATTCCCGCATCCAGCTCACGCCGCTCCAGCAGCGTCATCTGCATTGCCGGCATGTTTTCGCGAAACAGCACCTCAACGTTCGGGTTCTCTTTCAAAAATCGCCGCATCACCGGGCGCATTTTTCCCCACATCGCCGTGCCTATTACGCCCAGTTCGACTCGCCCTGCCTCACCGCGGCCAATCTGCTCCACGCGTGCCAGCGCCTGGTTAGCGCTGGATAACAGGCGGCGTGACTCTTCCATCAGGATTTTTCCGGCGTGGGTTAACGTCACGCTACGGGAATGCCGGATAAACAACAGTGTGCCGAGCTGCTGCTCCAGCTCTTTGATGTGAATACTTAGCGGGGGTTGTGACATATTCAGGCGGGCAGCCGCACGTCCAAAATGCAGTTCTTCTGCGACTGCCAGAAAATAACGCAGTAACTTCAGATCGATACGATGCGTGCGTTCCATGAGTAATGCGCTCCAGCGGAGAAGGATAATGCGCAAAGTTACCACATTGCATCACAGAACATAAAACGGCGGGCAGCATTCGCCCGCCGCAGGTAAGGATTAATGTGCCAGCGATTTCTGCACGGACCTTTCCGGCTCATGCTTGTATTTGAAGAACAGCGCAAAAATGACGGCCAACGCCAGCGCATAAGCCGCAAACACCAGCCAGATGGTTTGCCAGTCCTTCACGCCATCGATGGAGAAATAGTCCACCGCCATGCCGCTCAGGATTGAACCTACCCACGCCCCGACGCCGTTCACCATGGTCATAAACAGCCCCTGTGCGCTGGCGCGAATGTTGGAACTGACTTCCTGCTCGACGAACACCGATCCGGATATGTTGAAGAAATCAAACGCGCAACCGTAAACGATCATCGACATCAGTAACAGCACAAAGCCAAACGGTGACGGATCGCCAAACGCAAAGAAACCAAAACGCAGCGTCCACGCCAGCATGCTCATCAGCATCACCGTTTTAATCCCAAAGCGTTTGAGGAAGAACGGAATGGTGAGAATGAAGCCCACTTCCGCCATCTGCGACACCGACAGCAAAATAGAGGGGTATTTCACGACAAAGCTGCCAGCAAATTCAGGGTTACGGGCAAAATCATGCAGGAACGGATTACCAAAGACGTTGGTGATTTGCAGTACCGCCCCCAGCATCATGGCAAAGAGAAAGAATATCGCCATACGCGGATTTTTAAACAGCACAAACGCATCCAGTCCCAGCTTACCGGCAAGCGTCGTTGCCACTTTCTTCTCAGCAACCGGGATTTTCGGTAAGGTAAACGCGTACATCGCCAGCAGTAATGAGGCGCCGGAGGCGATATACAGCTGGGCGCTGCTCAGTTCCAGTCCCATCAGGCTTACCGTCCACATCGCCACAATAAAGCCAATCGTGCCAAACACGCGAATCGGCGGGAAAGCCGTGACCGGATCCTGGCCGGATTGCGCCAGGCAGGAGTATGAGACGCTGTTCGACAACGCAATCGTCGGCATATAAGCCATGGCGTTAATCAGCATCACCCAGAACATGGTATCTGCATCGGTCACGGTGGTGGCATACAGCAGCACACCCGCGCACACCAGGTGACACAGCATGTAGGCGCGTTCGGCGCGCAGCCATTTATCCGCGATGATCCCCATGATGCCAGGCATAATAATCGCCGCCAGCCCTTTCGAGCTATAAACCATACCCACGTTGGCACCGGTAAAATGCAGGGTGTTGATCATGTAAGAACCCAGGGTCACCAACCAGCTTCCCCAGATGAAATATTGCAAAAACGACATGAGCTTTAAGCGTGAGGCGATACCCATTTTTCCGTTCCTTGCCAAAAAAGTAAGACCCCGCAAGCGGGGTCAGTTATCGTTTTTATTCAGGCCAGCTTGCGCAAGAAGCCGCAGATCAAATTGATGAAGTTCTGTCGAGAGAGTTCCGCCGCCGCCAACGTCTGGGCATGGGATAACTTCACATCCCCCAGCCCTTCTGCCAGGTTGGTGATGGCAGAAACCGCAACCACCTTCAATTCACAGTGACGTGCAGCGATAACTTCAGGGACCACCGACATACCAACCACATCACCGCCAATAATCTGCATCATGCGAATTTCTGCCGCCGTCTCAAAGTTCGGTCCCGGATAGGAGACAAATACGCCTTCGCTCAGCGGGAATCCTTCTTCTTTCGCTACGGTTTGCAGGATCGCACGGTAGTCTGCATCGTAGGCGTTCGCCAGCGAGAAGAAACGCTCGCCAAAACGCTCATCGTTGAGTCCAACCATTGGCGTGCCTGGCATGGTATTAATGTGATCGCTGAGCGCCACCAGGCTGCCCGGACCGACTTCAGGACGTAAAGAGCCCGCCGCGTTGGTGCAAAATAGCAGTTCGCAGCCCAGCAGTTTAAGGGTACGAATAGCATCGGTCATCACCGTCATACCGCGACCTTCGTAAAAGTGTCCACGCCCTTTCATGCAGGCCACAGGAACGCCAGCCAGATTCCCCAGCACCAGTTCCCCCGCATGTCCGTGTACGGTGCTAACCGGGAACCCTGGCAGCTTCTCGTAAGAGATCGCCACCGCATCCTCGATTTGCTCGGCCAACGCGCCCAGCCCGGAGCCGAGGATAAACGCCACGCGTGGCGTGAAGTCAGGTTTATAACCACGAATGATATCGGCGCTATACCAGGGATTCTGCGAGAAAAGAGTGTGGCTCATGAGATGTCCTTAAAACTGAGTAATCGAAAATAACGTAGCGTACCCCGATGTTATAACGAGACTACGCAATCGATTACCAATACAGTTTTTCCCGTCGATCGATAGTAAATCGGTATGGATGAGTTGCGCTAAACCCGCCCAACTTCACATTATTCTCCTGCCGGAAATGGCATGGGGGGCGCTTATAACTGATACAGCGGATCCCGTGCGCGACCGGCGGTTAATTCACTGGCCTGTATGCGCACTACGTCCCACAATGCCTGAGCGGCGGTCGATAAAGAGCGATTTTTACGTCGAGCCAGCATCAGCTGTCGTTCAATCACCGGCGTCAGACGTTTGACCTGCAAATGGCTGCCCTGCGGCAGAGGGAGCGCCAGCGCGGGCAGAACGCTGATACCAATCCCCGCTTCGACCATCGGAAATAGCGTTGCCGGGTGGCCTATCTCCTGCACAATGTTGGCATCAATGGAGAAATGGGCCAGTGCCGCATCAATCAGCGGTCGGCTACCAGAGGCGTAATCCTGCAACACCAGACGTTCGTGCAGGAGATCCTGCCAATTAACCCACTCCCGCTCGGCTAAAGGATGATCCTCCCGACACAGCAGCAGGAAGGGTTCCGACAGCACCGCTTCACACTGCAGGTCCGTTGCCGCCCCCGGATCAATAACAATGCCGAAATCCACTTCCCCCTGACGAATACTTTCCAGTACCCACTGCTGCGGCCTGTCATGCAGGACAAAATCGATCGCGGGATAAAGCGCATTACTCTGGGCAATACACTGGGGAATAAGATGGGCAGAGATGGTCTGGCTGGCCGCGACACGAACTGTACCGGTGAGCTGCGTGCCAACCTGCCCGGCTTCGCGCAGCGTGCTGTGCAGCTCATCCAGGATACGCTCAAGGCGTGCTGCCAGCTGTTGTCCGGCGTCGGTAAGCACCACCTCTCGCGTGGTCCTGTCCAACAGGCGCACGCCCGTCTGCCCTTCCAGCTCTTTTACGCTGTGGCTCACCGCCGACTGGCTTAAGCCGATGATATCCCCCGCCCGACTAAAGCTTTTAGCCTGAGCGACGGTGACAAAGATACGCAGTTGACGCAGAGAGTAATTCATCGATTTAATTCATATATGGATGCAATAAATCAATTTTATTTCTCAAACAGAAAAACGCAAACTAGTACGACCGAATTCCAGGAGCTTTTATGAAACTTTTTCGTATCCTCGATCCGTTCACGTTGACGCTGATTACCGTTGTGTTACTGGCATCTTTTTTTCCCGCCGAGGGTGGATTTGTCCCTTTCTTTGAAGGGTTAACCACCGCAGCGATTGCCCTGCTGTTCTTTATGCATGGGGCCAAACTCTCACGAGAAGCCATTATTGCCGGCGGTAGCCACTGGCGGTTGCATCTGTGGGTGATGTGCAGCACCTTTGTCGTCTTCCCGGTGCTGGGCGTGCTGTTTGCCTGGTGGGCACCGGTTAACGTCGATCCGATGCTGTACACGGGTTTCCTGTATCTGTGCATTTTGCCTGCCACGGTGCAGTCGGCGATTGCCTTCACCTCGCTGGCCGGTGGTAACGTGGCCGCCGCCGTGTGCTCTGCCTCCGCCTCCAGCCTGTTAGGTATTTTTCTCTCACCGTTGTTGGTCGGCCTGGTGATGAATATGCATGGCGCAGAAGGCAGCCTTGAGCAGGTGGGTAAAATCATGCTGCAGCTGCTGCTGCCGTTCGTGCTGGGGCATCTTTCACGCCCGTGGATTGGTAACTGGGTGTCACGACATAAAAAATGGATCGCTAAAACGGACCAGTCTTCGATTCTGCTGGTGGTTTATTCTGCCTTCAGCGAAGCCGTGGTGAATGGGATCTGGCACAAAGTCGGGGTAGGTTCACTGTTGTTTATCGTGGTAGTCAGCGTCGTACTGCTGGCTATTGTGATCGGGATAAATGTCTTTGTGGCGCGTAAATGCGGTTTCAATAAGGCCGATGAAATCACCATTGTATTCTGCGGGTCGAAAAAGAGCCTGGCGAACGGGATCCCCATGGCAAACATTCTGTTCCCGACGTCGGTGATCGGCATGATGGTGCTGCCGTTGATGATATTCCATCAAATCCAGCTGATGGTCTGCGCGGTGCTGGCTCGTCGCTATAAGCGACAAACTGACGCCTTGCAGGCGCAGCAGGAAGGCCGCGCCGCAAAGGCTTAAAGCGGACGTTTCAGGGGCTGTACCAGCTGCGTCAGCCCCTCAGTTTTAATCAGCAACGTAATTTGCATCAGTTCACCCAGTTTGCCCGGTGGAAATTCATCCTTACGGGCAAACCACAGCAGATACTCTTCCGGCACATCAATCAACCGACGCCCTTTGTATTTGCCAAAGGGCATGACGGTATTAGCGATGTCAATCAGTTGCTCTTTTTCCATCTCAGGCGCCCAGTAAGCGGATCATCTCCGCTTCATCAATCACAGCGATACCCAGCTCCTGTGCTTTGGCAAGCTTGGAGCCTGCGGCTTCACCGGCAATCACCAGATCGGTTTTCTTCGACACGCTGCCCGCCACTTTCGCCCCCAGTTCGGTCAACCGGGCTTTGGCGTCATCGCGCGACATCCGGCTCAGGCTTCCCGTCAGTACCACCGTTTTCCCGGCAAACGGGCTGTCGATCTCTTCGGCGTTGATGACCACCGGCGCAGGCCAGTGAATGCCCTGTGCCAGTAGCTGGCCAATGACCTCACGGTTGCTCTCTTCGGCAAAGAAGTTAAACACGTGAGTGGCCACCACAATGCCAACGTCAGGGACTTTTTGCAGCTCCTCAATGGACGCCGCTTCCAGCGCATCCAACGTACCGAAATAGCTTGCCAGACCTGCGGCCGTGGCTTCGCCCACTTCACGGATACCCAACGCATAGAGAAAGCGGGCAAACGTGGTTTGTTTGGCTTTTTCCAGCGCATTGACCACATTTTGTGCCGACTTCGGCCCCATGCGATCCAGCCCCGTCAACTTACCGGCCGTTAACTGGAACAGATCGGCTGGCGTATGGACATACTCTTTCTCGACCAGTTGATCGATAATCTTATCGCCCATGCCGTCCACATCCAGCGCCCGACGCGAAACAAAATGCTTGAGGGATTCTTTACGCTGTGCACCGCAAATGAGACCACCGGTGCAGCGGGTAACGACTTCACCTTCCACACGCTCAACGTCAGAACCACACACCGGGCAATGGGTTGGGAAGACGATTTCACGCGTCTCTTCGGGGCGCTCGGAAAGCACCACGTTCACCACCTGCGGGATCACATCACCCGCGCGGCGAATCACCACCTTGTCACCAATGCGTAAACCCAGACGATCGATTTCATCGGCGTTGTGCAGCGTGGCGTTACTGACCAGCACCCCTGCTACCTGTACCGGTTCAAGGCGAGCAACGGGGGTTATCGCCCCGGTACGTCCGACCTGAAACTCAACGTCGCGCACAAAGGTCATCTGTTCCTGCGCCGGGAACTTAAACGCCACCGCCCAGCGCGGCGCACGGGCCACAAAGCCCAGTTGCTCCTGCAGCGCCAGCGAGTTGACCTTAATCACCACGCCGTCAATGTCGAAGCCGAGCGTTGGTCGGTCTGCTTCAACCTGATGATAGTAAGCAAGTACTTCCTCCGGAGAGTCGCACAGCGTGACCCTGTCGCTGACCGGAAGTCCCCACGCTTTGAATTGCAGCAAACGCCCCAAATGGGTATCCGGCAGTTCACCCCCTTCCAGCACGCCGACGCCATAGCAGAAGAAAGTCAGCGGTCGCTTCGCCGTGATACGCGGATCGAGCTGGCGTAATGAACCGGCTGCCGCGTTACGAGGGTTAGCAAACACTTTATTGCCAGTACGACGCGCGTCTTCATTGATTTTTTCAAAACCCGCCTGCGGCAAAAAGACTTCGCCACGTACTTCCAGACGCGTTGGAATATTGTCGCCGCGCAGCTTGAGCGGGATCGCGCGAATGGTACGCACATTCGAGGTAATGTCTTCACCGGTCGTGCCATCACCGCGCGTTGCCGCGCTGACCAGCACGCCGTTTTCATACAGAATGCTTACCGCCAGACCGTCCAGCTTCAGTTCACAGCACCAGGTCAGCTTATCCGTACTCTTCAGTCGGTCCTGTACGCGTTTATTGAACGCGAGAAAACTCTCTTCATCAAATACGTTGTCCAGCGACAGCATCGGCACTTCATGACGTATCTGACTGAAGGACGCCAGCGGAGCCGCACCGACGCGTTGCGTCGGCGAGTCGGGCGTAATCAGATCCGGGTGCTGAGCTTCCAGTTCACGCAGTTCGCGCATCAGGCGATCATATTCCGCATCGGGAATGTCCGGTGCGTCCATCACATGGTAAAGATACTCATGATGGCGAAGCGTGGTTCGCAGTTCTGTCAGTTGTTGTTCGATTGATTCCATATCGCACCATCAATGATAAAAAACCCCCGACAGGCGGGGGTTCAGAAAGGAGATGTCACGCCAGAGGGCAATCAGGCGTGAGATTCTATAACGTCGCGGATGCGGTCCTGATACTCGCGCAGTTTCTGCGGCGTCATCATGCGACGTTGATCGTCGAGCACCACACCCCCCACTTCATCGGCGATGTGCTGCGCTGACTGCAGCATCAGCTTAAAGTTTTGCAGCTCATCCCCGTAGGACGGCACCTGCATAAAGATAGTCACGCCAGGCGTAGTGAAATCGCCAGTCATCTCAGGGTCGAATGTCCCCGGATTCACCATATTGGCCAGACTGAACAGTGACGGGCCGCTGCCATCGGGGCTCAGATGACGATGGAAAATATTCATATCGCCAAATTTAAAGCCTGCCTGCTGAATGCTGTTGAGCAGCACTTCACCATTGAGTTCGCTACCATGATGTGCCGCCACGTTCATAATAATGACCGTTTCTTTAGGCTGCGGTTTTTCCACAACGGGCGCTGGCTCAACGACCGGCTCTGGCTGCGGTTGCTCAACGACAGGCTCGGCTGGCTGGAAGGCCTGCGGTGCAGGCTGTGGCGCATGCTGCACCGGCTGCTGAACTTGCGGCGCGACCGGCTGGTGCTGCATCGGCTGCTGTGGTACAGGCTGATGCGACACCGGTTGTACAGGCTGCTGCACAGGCTGAACATGCGGCGGCGGTACCGGCGCTTGAGCGGGCTGCTGCGCGGGTTGACGCGGCTGAGCAGACGCATAAGGCGGCTGGTACTGGTGTTGCGGCGACTGAGGAGGAACACCATGTTCCTGACCGCTGCCGGGAGCATGATTCACACGATGTACGCGGACTTCGCCCACGCCTTCGTCTTCCTCGACGTTATCGCCGATAGAATCCTCGTCATCACGTTTAGACTTCATGCGTTTCAGTGGGCGATCGCGGAATATAGAAGACCGTTCTTTACGGCTAGTCCAGAAACCATGTACCAGTAAAGCGATTATGGCGATCGCGCCAACAATGATTAATATCAGACGCAAATCCTGCAT
>OJJJ01000209.1_pt1 | contig 37974 bp, 35 predicted proteins | sample 1596311 | NCBI WGS metagenome assembly OJJJ01 (sample SAMEA4350140, study PRJEB24818) | metagenome | biome: human; feature: gut; material: faeces | place: Denmark | collected 2013-09 | reverse complement strand
GGTGCGGAATCTGCCCCACTTGCGCGTGTGTTCACATGTGTCCCGCCGTTACGAAGAAAAGCAGCCTCAGGATCTGCTGCGGGAATTACCCTGGCTGCAAATGCGCTTCCAGAACCGCGCCAATTTTGAAGCCATGCTGGATGCCTACATGCGGCCCTGTGGGATCCATCCAACCATTATCTATCGTCCATATAGCTTTATGGCTAAGGTGAGTGCGGTAGAGCGCGGACATTTTCTGACGGTGATCCCCCATTTTGCCTGGCGGCTGGTGAATCCGGCAACGCTGAAATATTTTGATGCGCCCGGCAGCCCGATGTACATGCAGGAGTTTCTCTATTCGCTGAAAAATCATCGTTATACCGTCACGATGCTCCAGCACATTGCGGAAGATCGTGACGGTACGGCAGATTAACCCAGCATTGATCCTGTTTCGAGCAGGTTGCGGTGCAGATCAAACGCGTGGCTGAGATCGTGATGAATATGCCCGCCGGGCGCTTGTTCCAGGTAGCGATGCAGATAGTCGCGGTACAGCGGGTGTGCGCAGTTGTCGATAATAGTGTGCGCCCGTTGCAGCGGTGATAACCCGCGCAGATCGGCAATCCCTTGTTCGGTAACGATCACTTTGACGCTGTGTTCGCTGTGATCGACGTGGCTGCACATCGGGACGATCGTCGAGATCTTACCGTCTTTGGCAATCGACGGGGCCATAAAAATAGACAAATAGGCGTTGCGCTCGAAATCCCCGCTGCCGCCGATGCCGTTCATCAGGTTTACCCCTGCAACATGCGTGGAGTTGGCATGGCCATAGATATCAAACTCCAGACCGACATTCAGCGCAATCACCCCCAGCCGGCGGATGATCTCCGGGTTATTGGAGATCTCCTGCGGGCGCAGCACAATGCGGCTGGCGAAGAAATCCATATTGGCATAAATCTTCTGTAGCGAGGCGGCGGAAATCGTCAGGCTGGAGGCGCTGGCACCGGTTATCTTGCCCGTTTCCAGCAGATGCACCACCGACTCCTGCAGTACCTCGGAGTACATCATAAAGGGGGGAATATCCGGGTTCTCGCCCAGTCGTGCCATCACCGCGTTATTAATATTGCCGACGCCGCTTTGCAAGGGCAGAAACTCAGGTGGAATACGTTTGTGCGCCATTTCCGCCAGCAGAAAGCTCACCACGTTATCGGCAATTTGCTGGCAGAGCGGATTGGTTTTATCCGCCGTACTGCCGGCATCGGGCAGGTTCGTTTCCACCAGAGCGACGATTTTTTTCGGGTCTATTTGGACGCACTGGCTGCCGATGCGATCCATAGTATGAAAAATGGGGACGCTGTTACGCCGCGGCGGCGCGCCTGGTATCACAATGTCGGCCAGTTCCGCTACGCGCGGACTGTGATAATGATTCAGCTCAATAATGACTTTTTTCGCCCGTAGCAGCCAGGTTGGCGCGTTGCCGATCCCGCTGGTCAGCCAGATCCTGCCGTCAGGCGCAATGGCTGAGGCCTCTATAACAGCAACATCAATGTCGCCAAAAAAGCCGTAATTGACCATCTGCGCGACTTCACTGAGATGGAGATCGACAAACCGCACCTGGCCTTGATTAATTTTCTGACGCAGGCCAGATGAGGTTTGATAAGGCGCGCGCCAGGAAACGGCATCCGCCTCCGAGAGCGCGTCATCTGCGGCAGCGCTAATTGACGCGCCGGTCAGCAGGCGGATCTGAAAAGGCTGCCCGACCTGATGCAGTTCGCTGGCTTGCCGGGCAATCGCTGCGGGCAACGCCTTTGGTGAACCCGCAGGTGTAAAGCCGCTGAACGCCACCATATCATCATGCTGAATAATTTCTGCCGCCTGTTCGGCGCTCATCTGTTTCATGGCTTTTCCTTTAGCTGACCGCGATTAATGGCCGACGAAGTTCGGTTTCCGTTTTTCTAAAAACGCATTCATTCCTTCCTGATAGTCATTGCTGTCGTAAACCGCGCGGCGCATGCCCTGGATGCGTTCAAATTCATCGGAATTCATGGTGTGCGCTTCGCCCAGCACGCGCAGTTCTTCTTTGATCACGGCAATCGCCAGCGGCGCTTTTTCTGAGATGTGATGCGCCATTTGCAGAGTAAAATCTTCCAGCTCGTCGACGGCGACCACATGGTTGAGAATACCTACCGCCAGCGCGCGCTGAGCGGTAATCGGTAGGGCGGTGAAAATCAGCTCTTTGACGATATGAAAACCCGCATCACGGGTCAGGTTGTGAATACCCACCAGGTTATACGGCACGCCGAGATTGACCGGCGTCATCGAGAACGTCGAGGTCTCGGCAGAGATGATGAGATCGGAACTCATGATCATCTCGAATGCACCGCCCCAGACGCTGCCTTCAACCATCGAGATAATAGGTTTCGGGTACTTTTGGATCATGCGGGTGATCTGGCGCAGCGGATCGTCATAGGACAGCGGATCGCGACGTCCGGTAGGGAGTTCATGAATATCATGTCCGGCAGAGAACACCTTGGCCCCGCTCGGTGCGCGCAGAATAATGCAGCGAATTTCTGGACGATTGAGATCGTTCAGCGCCAGCATAAGATCGTCAATAAACACTTTGCTCAGGGCGTTAAGCTTGCGGGCATAGTTGAATTCAATGACCGCGACTTTCTGGATGATGACGACGTTGACGTATTGATAGGACATAATGTTCTCTTTAATCAAAGTAATGATGTTGGATAAATTCGCTGATGTGTCGCAGGCCGGTACGTGGCGAAAGGTCATTGTTTCTGACCGAGCGCAGCGTTTGCTGGAAATAGCGATCGAAATCAGTGCGGGAAAATAACAGGTGCAGCGCCTCTTCTTCGGCCTGTTTCTGTAACCAGTCCACCGCCTGCTGCTGGCGGACTTTTTCCAGCCGACCGCTGGCTGTAAGGCATGTTTTAAAATCGATGATGGCCTGCCAGATTTCTTCAATGCCGCGTTTTTCCAGCGCGCTGCAGGCCAGAGCCTGCGGCTGCCACTCGTCATACTTGCGGCGCAGAATGTGCAGGGCGGAATCATACATATGGCGGGTGATGGCGACGTTGGCGCGGTTGTCCCCGTCATCCTTGTTGATGATGACCAGATCCGCCATCTCCATGATGCCTTTTTTGATACCCTGCAGATCGTCACCGCCGCCGGCTATTTGCAGCGAGAGAAAGCAATCAACCATGCTGGCGACTTCTGTTTCGGACTGCCCAACGCCGACGGTTTCGACGATCACTACGTCGAAGCCTGCCGCTTCGCACAGCAGCATTAATTCCCGGGCGCGCTGGCTGGTACCGCCCAAATGCCCGCTGGAAGGAACCGGTCGAATAAACGCGGCATCCGCACGCGCCAGTTCCGTCATACGGGTTTTATCGCCCAGAATGCTACCGCCGCTGACCGGACTGCTGGGATCGACAGCGATCACGGCCACCCGCAATCCCTTACGGATCAGTAGCATGCCAAAGGCTTCCAGAAAGGTGCTTTTCCCCGCGCCCGGCGTGCCGGTAATGCCCAGACGCAGGGCGTTACCGGTAAACGGTATAATGGCGTCCAGCAGCTGTGTGCTGAGTAGCTGATGACGCGGATGCTGGCTCTCGACCAGCGTCATGGCCTGGGCGAGCGTGGCGCGCTCCCCCAGACGTAGACGCTGGATGCTATCAGCCAGCGTGGCGCTGCTAATCATGGTGCTGACCAATGCGGGTTAATACATCGCGTACGCTGTCGAGCATCGGCGTACCGGGACCATAAATAGCGGCGACACCGCGCGCTTGCAGGAAGGCGTAATCCTGCGGTGGGATGACGCCGCCGGCTACCACGCAAATGTCCTCGCGCCCCCAGCTTTTGAGCGCCGCCACCAGTTCAGGAATCAACGTTTTATGACCCGCCGCCAGTGAAGAGGCGCCAACCACGTGCACATCGTTTTCTACCGCCAGGCGAGCGATCTCTTCCGGCGTGGAGAACATCGGGCTGAGGTCAACATCGAAACCGAGATCGGAATAGGCGCTGGCGATCACTTTGGCGCCGCGATCGTGACCGTCCTGACCCATCTTAGCGACCAGAATGCGCGGGCGGCGGCCGTTATCGGCGAGAAATTTTTCAGTTTGCGCAACAATGGCGTCAAACTCGTCGGCGGATTTTTCAGACTGGTGGTAGCTTTGCGCAATCACTCCGGTGACACACTGGCTGGGTACCAGGTAACGGTCAAAAGCGGACTCCAGTGCGTCAGAGATTTCACCCAGCGTGGCGCGAACGCGCGCGGCATCTATTGCGGCGGCGAGCAGGTTTTCATTGTGCCGCGCCGCGTGGGTCAAAGCTTTCAGCGTGGCTTTCACCGCAATATCGTCACGGGTCGCGCGGATGTGTTGTAGCGAGGCTATCTGCTCGTTGCGCACCTTGACGTTGTCGATTTCCAATACCGACGTGGCGTCTTCTTTATCCAGCTTGTATTTGTTCACGCCAACGATAACGCGCTGGCCCTGGTCGATGAGTGATTGTTCGCGGGCGGAAGCTTCTTCGATCATCCGTTTTGGTAACCCCGCTTCTATCGCTTTCGCCATTCCACCCGCTTCATCGATCTGTTCGATGATCGCCCGTGCTTGCTTAACGATCTGATCGGTCAGCGACTCCACATAATACGATCCGGCCAGCGGATCGACGGTGCGGCAGATCTCCGACTCCTCCTGAATGATGATCTGCGTATTGCGCGCGATGCGGGCGGAAAAGTCAGTCGGCAGGCCGAGCGCTTCATCAAAGGCGTTGGTGTGCAAAGACTGAGTACCGCCCAGGGTTGCACCCAGCGCTTCGATGGTGGTGCGCACCACGTTGTTGTACGGATCCTGCTCGGTCAGGCTCCAGCCGGAGGTTTGGCAGTGGGTGCGCAGCGCTAAGGATTTTGGGTTAGTGGCGCCAAAACCGCTGACCGCCTCGCTCCACAGATAGCGCGCGGCGCGCAGCATGGCGACGTTCATAAACAGATCCATGCCAATGCCGAAGAAGAATGACAGGCGCGGGGCGAAATCATCTATCTTCAGCCCGGCGGACAGCGCGGCCTTGATGTACTCAATCCCGTCAGCCAGGGTAAACGCCACCTGCTGTACGCAGTTGGCACCGGCTTCACCCATGTGATACCCGCTGATGCTGATGGTATTAAAGCGCGGCATATTGTCAGAACACCAGGCGATGATGTCGGCGATAATGCGCATTGAGGGTTTGGGCGGGTAAATATAGGTGTTGCGGCACAGGTACTCTTTCAGAATATCGTTTTGTATCGTGCCAGTGAGCAGTTCCGGCGCGACGCCTTGCTCCTGCGCTGCCACGATATAAAACGCCATCACCGGGAGTACCGCGCCGTTCATGGTCATGGATACCGACATTTTATCCAGCGGGATCTGGTCGAACAGCACCTTCATGTCTTCAACGGTATCAATTGCCACGCCCGCTTTGCCGACGTCACCCGCCACGCGCGGATTATCTGAGTCGTAGCCGCGATGGGTGGCAAGGTCAAAGGCGACGGAAAGCCCTTTTTGTCCGGCGGCGAGATTGCGGCGATAAAACGCGTTAGATTCTTTGGCGGTAGAGAACCCGGCGTACTGGCGAATAGTCCATGGCTGTGCGGTATACATGGTGGCGCGTGGGCCGCGAACGTAAGGCGCCAGGCCGGGAAGGGTGCCCGTCACCTCCAGGTTATCGAGGTCAGCTTCAGTGTACAGCGGCTTGATGGCAATCCCTTCTGCTGTCTGTTTTACCAGCGAGTCGACGGTTTTTTCCCGCCGGCTGAGTTCTTTGTTGGCGAGCGTTTGCCACGCCTGCATATTGGCCATTTTTTGCTCCGTATTACGCAATAAGTTGAATCTTTACGAATACGGTGAGCTTTTTCATCTGGCTTGTCGCCAGCAAAAAATAGCCAATAGGGCGTCGTTTTTTGCCGCGTGGTATATTTTATTTTGTGATGGATTTCAAAGACGTGGCGGGAATAGCATGAAAAGAGGGTATAAGGTTGTAGGCCGGATAAGGCGTTATGCCGCCATCCGGCACTCAGGGGCAATAAATGCTTTAATCCTGACGCAGCACATTGTGTCCGTAGGCCAGCAGCGCATCGGTGACGTTGCGCATCATGCGGCTTTCCGGTGCAAAGCGATGCCAGTAGAGCATCCGACGCTGGAACAGGCCTGGCGTTAAGTCAATAAGCTCGCCGCTTTCCAGCTCTTTCTCGATCTGCAGGTGTGGGATCATGCAGCAGGTTGTCCCCTGGCGCGCCAGCTGCACAAAGGCTTCCGACGAGTTAACGATGTGGCACGGCACGCTGCCCGGTGGCAGATCGAAGTTTTGTTGCAGAAAAGCCTGATGCATGTCGTCGAGATGGTCAAACGCAACCGCCGGCGCTTTTAGCAGGGCAGAACGGGTGACGCCATTCGGAAAGTAGCGCTCGGCAAAAGGTTTTGAGCCGACAAACAGGTAGTCCAGCGCGCCGAGTTTATCCACCAGACAGCTTGGTAGCGCCTGATGTTGAATACTCACCGCGCCCACCACTTCACCGCGACGCAGGCGTTCCTGAGTGCGTGTTTCATCTTCAACCTGCAGGTTCAGACGAATCGGTGAGTTTGCCAGCACAGGGGCCAGCGCCGGGAGTAGCCAGGTGGCCAGACTGTCGGCGTTGACGGCCAGGGAGAGCAGCAGCGGCGTCGAGCCGGTTTGTTCATCTCCCAGCCACTCGTCTTCCAGCAGTTCAACCTGACGCAACAGTGCCAGCAACTTTTGCCCTTGCTCGGTTGGGCGAGGCGGTACGGTACGCACCAGCAGCGGTTGTCCGAACATATTCTCAAGCTGCTTTATGCGTTGTGAAACCGCGGATTGTGTGATGCATAGCTTTTGCGCAGCGCGCTCAAATCCCCGTTCACGAATAACCGCATCCAGTGCTTGTAGTGTTCTGTAGTCCGGACGTTTCATTGCTCTGACGTACTCCTGATATTTTTGCGTGTTCTGCACTATGACACAATTTTAGGTTGGGTACAGACGAAATCCGCCGTCTGCGAGCGGGTGTGGGGACATTTTTCTACGCAATGTTCTATAATGCGCGTGAATTTCCACACCACATTCACACCACAGGCGAAACGATCATGACGCAGGATGAACTGAAAAAAGCAGTAGGATGGGCGGCACTTCAGTATGTACAGCCCGGCACCATTGTGGGCGTAGGTACCGGTTCAACAGCCGCACACTTTATTGATGCGCTGGGCACCATGAAAGGTCAGATTGAAGGTGCGGTGTCCAGTTCGGACGCTTCCACTGAAAAACTCAAAAGCCTCGGTATCCACGTGTTCGATCTTAACGAAGTGGACAGCCTTGGCGTGTACGTTGATGGCGCGGACGAAATCAACGGTCACATGCAAATGATCAAAGGCGGCGGCGCAGCGCTGACCCGCGAAAAGATCATTGCCTCCGTCGCTAAGAAATTTATCTGCATCGCCGACGCGTCCAAAGAAGTCGATATTCTGGGTAACTTCCCGCTGCCGGTAGAAGTGATCCCGATGGCGCGTAGTGCGGTTGCTCGTCAGTTGGTGAAGCTGGGCGGTCGTCCTGAATACCGTCAGGGTGTGGTTACTGATAACGGCAACGTCATCCTTGACGTGCACGGTCTGGAGATCCTCGACGCTGTGGCGATGGAAAACGCCATCAACGCAATCCCGGGCGTTGTGACTGTGGGTCTGTTTGCCAACCGTGGGGCGGACGTTGCGCTGATCGGCACAGCAGATGGCGTGAAAACTATCGTAAAATGATCTGACGACCGGGATCTTCTGTCGTTAAAAAAATTTTGGCAGGGCAAATTTGGTGACTTGTGTCACGTTTACAATATTGTCCTGCCGATCCCTCCAAAGAAAAAGTTATCACCAGAATTTTACTCTGACATTTCCCGCTGAATGACACTTCTTCAGCACGACGACGCAAACGTTCATATTGCCGCAATATTTTTTTTTGATATGTTGAAGAGGCGGATGAAAATCCCACACACAACACATCAGATTGAACTAAAAAAAGACAGGGTCGGGGAAATGGCAAAGGTATCACTGGAGAAAGAAAAGATTAAGTTTCTGCTGGTTGAAGGTGTGCATCAAAAAGCACTGGAAAGCCTTCGTGCGGCAGGTTACACCAACATCGAGTTTCACAAAGGCGCTCTGGACACTGAACAGCTGAAAGAGTCCATCCGTGATGCCCATTTTATTGGCCTGCGATCCCGTACTCATCTGACTGAAGATGTGATTGACGCCGCAGAGAAACTGGTCGCGATAGGCTGCTTCTGTATCGGCACCAATCAGGTTGATCTGGGTGCGGCGGCAAAACGCGGGATCCCCGTGTTTAACGCACCATTCTCTAACACCCGCTCCGTTGCCGAACTGGTAATTGGCGAACTGCTGTTGCTGCTGCGCGGCGTGCCGGAAGCGAACGCTAAGGCGCACCGTGGCGTGTGGAACAAACTGGCTACCGGTTCTTTTGAAGCGCGTGGCAAAAAACTGGGGATTATCGGTTACGGCCACATTGGTACCCAGTTGGGCATTCTGGCGGAATCGCTGGGGATGCACGTCTATTTCTATGATATTGAAAACAAACTTCCGCTGGGTAACGCCACCCAGGTACAGCATCTTTCCGACCTGCTCAATATGAGCGATGTGGTCAGCCTTCACGTACCGGAAAATGCCTCCACCAAGAATATGATGGGCGCACAAGAGATTGCCCTGATGAAGCCGGGTGCGCTGCTGATCAACGCCGCGCGCGGCACGGTTGTTGATATTCCGGCGCTGTGCGATGCGTTAGCCACTAAGCACCTGGCTGGCGCAGCAATCGACGTCTTCCCGACGGAGCCGGCGAGCAACAGCGATCCGTTTACGTCTCCGCTGTGTGATTTTGACAACGTGATCCTGACGCCGCACATCGGTGGTTCAACGCTGGAAGCGCAGGAAAACATTGGTCTGGAAGTGGCAGGTAAGCTGACGAAGTATTCCGATAACGGCTCTACGCTGTCGGCGGTTAACTTCCCGGAAGTGTCGCTGCCGCTGCACGGCGGTCGTCGTCTGATGCACATTCACGAAAACCGACCAGGCGTGCTGACCGCGCTGAACCAAATCTTTGCCGAGCAGGGCGTTAACATTGCCGCGCAGTATCTGCAAACTTCCGCGCAGGTGGGGTATGTGGTTATTGATATCGAGGCAGATGAGGATGTGGCGGAGAAAGCGCTGCTGGCGATGAAAGCCATTCCGGGAACGATTCGCGCGCGTATGCTGTACTAATTTGTCTAAATGGGCAGGCGATGACCTGCCCATTCTTCCTTTTGTCTTCCTGCCTCAGTTCTCTTTCTGTAACGCATACACTCTGTTTTCGAGCCTTGCCGCAATTGGCAACTAAAGGCTGTGTGGCGTGTTGTACGGCACTAAAAGGAATTTACGATAGGGGCTCAGCAGCGTGCTGAAACGGAAAAGCCCCTACCGAAGCAGGGGCTCTGAAAAGGAAAGGGACGATGATGAGATACGTCATCATGCTGCTGATCCTGTTAATCATCGCTTGGCCAGCATATTAACAGAGAGTACGCAGGAGGGAGGTTCGCCTCCCTCACCCTTCACCGAGGAATTTAGGTCAAAAAAACGACGCTGTCAATCGACAAAAAACGGCTACCACTCCCATATTTTTGACGGTGTTACCACCGCGGGCAGCGGAATATCCCACTCTTCGACCGGTAATTTCTCCACTCGCTGGCAATCATGTGCGTAGCCCACCGGCTGGATCTGATGCTGCTGCCAGTTTTGCAACGTGCGATCGTAAAAACCACCGCCCATGCCTAAGCGCTGTCCGTCTTCATCAAACGCCACGAGCGGCGTAATCAATACATCCAGCTTTGATAACGGCAAAACGTCGCGCACATCGAGTCGCGGCTCCTGGATTTTGAGTCGGTTAGTTACCAGATCACTGTGCGGATGATAGTGCAGAAACAGTAAATTACCGCGGCTAAACGGATGTAGAACCGGGAGATAGACACGCTTGCCCGCACGCCACAGCTGTTCGATCAGCGGTTGAGTATCAAGTTCGCCATCAAAAGAGAGAAATACCGCCACGGTGTGGGCGAGTACAACAGGGGGGAAGCTCAGCATTCTGCTCGCGGCCTGCTGACCGAAATGACGTTGTTGCTCAGGCGTTAGCGCACGGCGACGTTGCCGAATCAGTTGACGAATTTCTTGCCGGGATAAAGGAAGTTCAGAAAGTAGTGTCATGGCTGTTGCCAGATAGAAGGGAATCTCCGAGATGCCGCCGCAGGCTGTAACCCTTGAACCCTTGGTTCAAGGTGAATGTGTCGTCACAGTTTTAAGGCTTCTCGGACGAACCGAGCATGCTCACCAACCGTGGAGCGCCACATTCTTGTGGTATGAAATATCGGCTCAGGGGACTGGCCCGCTTGCAAACATCTCAGAGAAATTTTGTCTTCACGGTCACTCTACCACAGTAAACCGAAAAGTGTTATTCAAAGTTTTGGCCCGTTTTTTCGGTTATGCGACCCTGATCAAGCAACGCCTGTTCAATGGTTTGTTGTAGCATCCGAATACGTTGTTCCATGCTCGCCGCGTAGTCACGCGTCTTCGCTTTTTCCTGAGTTAATTCATAGCTGATGTTCAACGCGGCGATGAAAACCAACTGCTCAGTATTTGTGACTCTAGTGCGAACTTTCAGATCTTGCAATCGCTGATTCAGATCGTCCGCAGCCTGATTCAACGCATCTTGTTGTTCAGGCGGGCAATTCACTCGCAGTGAACGGCCAAAAATTTGGATATCGACGGGTTGTGCAGACATGCCACCTTCCTGCTGATTGACTGCGCTGCCTTCGTCTCCAGACCTTGGGTCCGCGAAGGGGCGACACTATAGCTACCCTGGTATGAACATACAAGCCCTTTTCTGGTCCACCAGGGCCCAAAGTGGTAGCATAACATGAATATCCTCCCTTTGATGACGAATGCTTATGTCCATACAGAACGAAATGCCTGGTTACACCGATGTTAGCCAGTTTTTGAACCAACAAGGGGCTGGATTAACCCCGGCCGAAATGCACGGTTTGATCAGCGGGATGATTTGCGGCGGCAACAACGACAGCTCATGGCAGCCGCTGTTGCACGACCTGACCAACGAAGGTTTGGCCTTTGGCCATGAGCTGGCTCAGGCACTGATCAAAATGCACGCGGCGACCAGCGACGCCCTGGAAGACGACGGCTTCCTTTTTCAGCTTTATCTGCCTGAAGGCGACGGCGTCAGCGTGTTCGATCGTGCCGACGCGCTGGCGGGCTGGGTCAATCACTTTTTGCTGGGCCTCGGGGTTACGCAGCCCAAGCTCGACAAAGTGACCGGCGAAACCGGCGAAGCGATTGACGACCTGCGCAATATCGCCCAGTTGGGATATGACGAAGACGAAGATCAGGAAGAGCTGGAAATGTCGCTTGAAGAGATCATCGAGTACGTGCGTGTTGCTGCGCTGTTGTGCCATGACACGTTTACGCGTCAGCAACCGACCGCGCCGGAAGTACGTAAACCGACACTGCACTAAGTAACGAGAACGCCAGGGAGAGTGTTATGACTCAGCAAGAATACTTACGCCGTCGCCAGGCATTACTGGCGCACATGCAGCCAGGCAGCGCTGCGCTGATTTTCTCGGCCCCAGAAGCGACGCGCAGTGCGGACAGTGAATATCCGTACCGCCAGAGCAGCGACTTTTGGTACTTCACCGGTTTTAACGAACCTGAAGCCGTGCTGGTGCTGATTAAAAGTAATGACACTCATAACCATAGCGTTTTGTTCAACCGGGTACGTGACCTGACGGCGGAGATCTGGTTTGGTCGCCGTCTGGGACAAGATGCTGCCCCCGAGAAACTGGGTGTTGATCGGGCGTTAGCGTTCAGCGAAATCAACCAACAGCTGCATCAGTTGCTTAACGGTCTGGACACGGTGTACCACGCCCAGGGCGAATATGCCTGGGCGGATGAGATTGTGTTTACGGCGATGGATAAGCTGCGCAAAGGCGCCAGACAAAATATGAAAGCCCCTGCGGCGATTATCGACTGGCGTCCGATGGTGCACGAGATGCGCCTGTTCAAATCGCCGGAAGAGATAGCAATCATGCGTCGCGCCGGTGAAATCAGCGCGCTGGCGCATACCCGCGCGATGGAAAAATGTCGTCCGGGAATGTTCGAGTATCAGTTGGAAGGGGAGATCCATCATGAGTTTACCCGTCATGGTGCGCGTTATCCTTCCTATAACACCATTGTCGGCAGCGGTGTAAACGGCTGCATCCTGCATTACACCGAAAACGAAAGTGAAATGCGCGATGGCGATTTGGTGCTGATTGACGCCGGATGCGAATACAAAGGCTACGCTGGCGACATTACCCGCACCTTCCCGGTCAACGGGAAGTTCACTCCCGCCCAGCGCGAGATCTATGACATCGTGCTGGAGTCACTGGAAACCAGCCTGCGTTTGTATCGTCCGGGGACGTCCATCCAGGAGGTGACGGGAGAGGTGGTGCGCATCATGATTACCGGTCTGGTAAAACTGGGTATTCTGCACGGCGATGTCGATCAACTGATTGCCGACAACGCGCAGCGTCCTTTCTTTATGCATGGCCTGAGCCATTGGCTGGGGCTGGATGTCCACGACGTTGGCGTTTATGGCCAGGATCGCTCGCGTATCCTCGAACCGGGGATGGTGCTTACCGTCGAGCCAGGACTGTATATCGCGCCGGACGCCGACGTACCACCGGCTTATCGCGGAATTGGCATTCGTATTGAAGATGACATCCTGATTACCGAAGACGGTAATGAAAACCTCACCGCCAGCGTAGTGAAAAAGGCGGATGATATTGAAGCCCTGATGGCTGCGGCGCGACTGAAATGAGCGTGATTATTGTCGGTGGTGGTATGGTTGGAGCGACTCTGGCGCTGGCTATTTCAGAGCTGAGTCATGGGACGCTGCCGGTCCATCTTATTGAAGCGAGCGAGCCGGATACTGACCGCCATCCGGGATTTGACGCTCGGGCGATTGCGTTGGCCGCAGGCACCTGCCAGCAGTTGGCGCGAATTGGCGTCTGGCAGGCCATTGCCGATTGCGCAACCCCGATCAAAACGGTGCACGTCAGCGACCGTGGACATGCCGGGTGTGTGACGCTTGATGCACAGGAATACCGTATTCCTGCGCTGGGTCAGGTGGTGGAACTGCATGACGTCGGGCTGCGTCTGTTTGCGCTGTTGCGCAAAGCGCGCGGCGTCACGCTACATTGCCCTGACCGGGTGGCCAGCGTGTCGCGCACCCAGCAGCACGTTGAGGTCACGCTGGAGAATGGCGAGGTGATTACCGGTCGTGTACTGGTAGCCGCTGACGGCACACGCTCTGCGCTGGCGACCGCCTGCGGCGTTGACTGGCAGCAGCAGCCTTACGAACAACTGGCGGTGATTGCCAACGTTACCACCTCCGTCCCGCATAACGGACGAGCGTTTGAACGTTTCACGCAGCATGGCCCGCTGGCCATGTTACCGATGTCAGAAGGGCGCTGCTCGCTGGTGTGGTGTCATCCGCTGGAAAAGCGAGATGAGATCATGGCCTGGTCCGACGAACAGTTTTGTCGCGAACTGCAAACGACGTTTGGCTGGCGGCTTGGGCGCATTACGCAAGCCGGTAAACGTAGCGCCTATCCGCTGTCTTTAACCACCGCGGTGAAGGCGATTAGCCATCGCACCGTGCTGGTGGGCAATGCGGCGCAGACCCTGCATCCTATTGCCGGCCAAGGTTTTAATCTCGGCCTGCGCGATGTCATGAGCCTTGCCGAAACGTTGACGCAGGCACAGTTTGCAGCCGAAGACGTGGGTGATTATGCGGTGCTGTCGCGCTATCAGCAGCGTCGTGAGACCGATCGCGAAACAACGATTGGCGTGACCAACAGCCTGGTGTATCTGTTTGCCAATCGCTGGGCACCGCTGGTTGTTGGACGTAACGTGGGTCTTATGGCGATGGAATTATTGACGCCAGCCCGCGATGCGTTGGCGGAGCGGACCCTGGGCTGGGTCGCGCGATAAATATAGCCAGTAGGCCTGATAAGCGTAGCGCCATCAGGAAAATGCAATGGCAATCATGCCGGATGGCGGCTTCGCCTGATCCGGCCTACGGTATTTGATAGTCCCGTTTTCAGGAGCAAACAGTGCAAAGTGTTGATGTAGCAATTGTTGGTGGCGGCATGGTGGGACTGGCGGTTGCCTGCGGCTTGCAGGGCAGCGGGTTACGCGTTGCCGTATTAGAACAACATGTTCCGCAGCCTCTGGCGGCGGATGCACCTCCTCAGCTTCGCGTGTCGGCCATTAACGCCGCCAGCGAAAAACTACTGACCCGTCTTGGCGTATGGTCAGACATTGTCGCCCGCCGGGCTTGCTGCTACCACGGGATGGAAGTCTGGGACAAAGACAGCTTTGGGCGCATCGAATTTGATGACCAAAGCATGGGCTACAGCCATTTAGGACATATTGTTGAAAATTCGGTGGTCCACTACGCGCTGTGGCAAAAGGCGCAGCAGTCGGCGGATATTACGCTAATGGCTCCGGCAGAACTTCAGCAAGTGGCCTGGGGGGAGAACGAAGCTTTTCTGACCCTGAAGGATGGCTCGATGCTGACTGCGCGCCTGGTCATTGGCGCGGACGGCGCAAACTCCTGGTTGCGTAACAAAGCGGATATCCCGCTGACCTTCTGGGATTATCGCCATCATGCGCTGGTGGCAACCATTCGCACCGAGGACGCGCACGGTGCAGTTGCCCGCCAGGCGTTCCATGGCGAAGGCATTCTGGCTTTCTTACCGCTCAGCGATCCGCATTTGTGCTCTATCGTCTGGTCACTCTCGCCGCAGGAAGCAGAGCGCATGCAACTGGCAAGTGTTGACGCGTTTAATCAGGCGCTGAATATCGCCTTTGATAATCGGCTGGGACTATGTCGCGTTGAGAGTGAACGTCAGGTGTTTCCGCTAACGGGGCGCTATGCCCGCCAGTTTGCCGCGCACCGCCTGGCGCTGGTCGGTGATGCGGCACATACCATCCATCCGCTGGCAGGACAGGGGGTTAACCTCGGTTTTATGGATGCTGCGGAGCTGATTGATGAGCTAAAACGTCTGCAACGCCAGGGGAAAGACATCGGTCAGTACCTCTATCTGCGTCGCTACGAGCGTAGCCGTAAGCACAGTGCCGCGGTGATGCTGGCCGGTATGCAGGGGTTCCGTGAACTGTTTGCTGGCGCGAATCCAGCGAAGAAACTGCTGCGTGATATTGGTCTGAAACTGGCCGATACCCTGCCAGGCGTAAAACCACAACTCATCCGTCAGGCGATGGGATTAAACGATCTTCCTGAGTGGTTGCGCTAACGTCCGTCAGGACAATTTTAAGAGTTTGAGACCCATCACACTTTCCTCTCCCGGCCTGCGCGCCGGGATGCTTCTCTCATTTGAAATAATCTAATTTCACGCCTCTTTTCGCATTAGTTTTTTTAATATTACTATTTTCTCATAACGCCATTTTTGACAATTTTTCCACATTTAATATTGGTTGAAGGCGATTTGTTCCGTTGTATTTATCTGTTGCTCTGATTTTATGGCGGTTAATTGGTTTTTTATTCTGTCGGTGATATGGCCATTTTTAGCCATAAGCTAATGTGATGGTTAATTTTGCCTTATGGTTTAGCGTCTGTTTCAGTGGTAAGTTCAAGACAAAGAGAACGTTTGCGTCGCAGCCCCCGGAGCGGCTGCGGTGCTGGGTTTCGTGGTGAAAATTTCACCGCGAAAGAGTTGATAGCCCCGCTTATTCAACGAGGAAAAGATGGCTCAACAGACTCCTTTGTACGAACAACACACGCTATGCGGCGCGCGCATGGTTGATTTCCATGGCTGGATGATGCCTCTGCATTACGGTTCTCAGCTCGACGAGCACCACGCTGTTCGCACCGATGCCGGTATGTTTGATGTGTCGCACATGACCATCGTCGACCTGCGCGGCAGTCGCACCCGGGAGTTCTTGCGTTATCTGCTGGCAAACGACGTCGCGAAGCTAACGAAAACCGGTAAAGCCCTTTACTCCGGTATGCTCAACGCGTCAGGCGGCGTGATAGATGACCTGATTGTTTACTACTTCACTGAAGATTTCTTCCGCCTCGTTGTTAACTCCGCCACCCGCGAAAAAGACCTCTCCTGGATAACCCAACACGCTGAACCTTACTCTATCGACATCACCGTTCGTGATGACTTGTCGATGATTGCGGTGCAGGGACCGAATGCTCAGGCTAAAGCAGCCACGCTGTTTACTGAAGAACAGCGCCATGCGGTAGAAGGCATGAAGCCGTTCTTTGGCGTGCAGGCGGGTGATTTGTTTATCGCCACCACTGGCTATACCGGTGAAGCAGGCTATGAAATTGCCCTGCCTAATGAAAAAGCCGCGGATTTCTGGCGTGCGCTGGTCGACGCAGGCGTACAGCCATGTGGTCTGGGCGCGCGCGATACGCTGCGTCTGGAAGCCGGTATGAACCTGTACAGTCAGGAAATGGACGAGGGTATTTCTCCGCTGGCCGCCAACATGGGCTGGACCATCGCGTGGGAACCGGCTGACCGCGACTTCATTGGTCGCGAAGCGCTGGAAATGCAGCGTGAAAAAGGTCACCAGCAGCTGGTTGGCCTGGTAATGACCGAGAAAGGCGTATTGCGTAATGAACTGCCGGTGCGTTTCACCGATGCGGCGGGCAATGCGCATGAAGGCATTATCACCAGCGGTACGTTCTCTCCGACGCTGGGCTACAGCATTGCACTGGCGCGCGTACCTGCGGGTATTGGCGAGACGGCAATCGTGCAGATCCGTAACCGTGAAATGCCGGTAAAAGTGACTAAACCTGTTTTTGTGCGTAACGGCAAAGCCGTCGCGTGATTCATCCTTTTTGGAGATTGATTGATGAGCAACGTACCAGCAGAACTGAAATACAGTAAAGAACACGAATGGCTGCGCAAAGAAGCTGACGGCTCTTACACCGTAGGGATCACCGAACAGGCTCAGGAACTGCTGGGTGACATGGTGTTCGTTGACCTGCCAGAAGTGGGTGCCACTGTCAGCGCGGGCGACGACTGCGCGGTTGCGGAATCCGTAAAAGCGGCTTCCGATATCTATGCGCCGGTGGGCGGTGAGATTGTGGCGGTGAATGACGCGCTCAGCGACTCCCCGGAACTGGTGAACAGCGAGCCGTACACCGGCGGCTGGATCTTCAAGATCAAAGCCAGCGACGAAAGCGAAATCGAATCACTGCTGGATGCCACTGCGTACGAGGCATTACTGGAAGACGAATAAGATTGTGCCGGATGGCACTGCGTTTATCCGGCCTACGGTTTTATGTAGGCCCGGTAAGCGTCAGCGCCACCGGGCAATTGAGTTAGAGACAATCACGATTCACTGCACGTTTCAGGAACCATCGCCCATGACACAGACGTTAAGCCAGCTTGAAAACAGCGGCGCTTTCATTGAACGCCACATCGGACCGGACGCCGCGCAGCAGCAAGAAATGCTGAATGCGGTTGGCGCCGAGTCGTTAAACGCGCTGATCGGCCAGATTGTGCCGAAAGACATTCAGCTCGCAACCCCGCCACAGGTGGGCGAGGCGGCGACCGAATACGCTGCGCTGGCAGAGTTAAAAGCCATCGCCGGGCGTAACAAGCGCTTCACGTCCTACATTGGCATGGGTTATACCGCCGTGCAGTTACCGCCGGTTATCCTGCGTAATATGCTGGAAAACCCAGGTTGGTACACCGCATATACGCCGTATCAGCCAGAAGTCTCCCAGGGCCGTCTGGAAGCACTGCTTAACTTCCAGCAGGTGACGTTGGATCTGACCGGTCTGGATATGGCTTCCGCTTCTCTGCTGGATGAAGCCACCGCGGCTGCCGAAGCCATGGCGATGGCAAAACGCGTCAGTAAACTGAAAAACGCCAACCGCTTCTTTGTGGCGTCTGATGTTCATCCGCAAACGCTGGATGTTGTCCGTACCCGTGCGGAAACCTTCGGCTTTGATGTCATCGTTGACGACGCAGCAAAAGCGCTGGATCACCAGGATGTCTTCGGGGTGCTGCTGCAACAAGTGGGCACTACCGGTGAAGTTCACGACTACAGCGCGCTGATTGCTGAACTGAAAGCGCGTAAGGTGGTGGTCAGCGTAGCGGCCGATTTTATGGCGCTGGTTCTGCTGACTGCGCCGGGCAAACAGGGCGCGGACATTGTTTTCGGCTCCGCTCAGCGCTTTGGCGTACCGATGGGTTACGGCGGCCCGCACGCGGCATTCTTTGCAGCCAAAGACGAATTCAAACGCTCCATGCCAGGCCGTATTATCGGCGTCTCCAAAGATGCTGCAGGTAATACTGCACTGCGCATGGCGATGCAGACTCGCGAGCAGCATATCCGCCGTGAGAAAGCGAACTCCAATATTTGTACCTCGCAGGTACTGCTGGCAAACATCGCCAGCCTGTATGCCGTTTACCACGGTCCAGTCGGACTGAAGCGCATTGCGAACCGCATCCACCGCCTGACCGATATTCTGGCCGCGGGTCTGCAACAGAAAGGGTTGAAGCTGCGTCATGCGCACTACTTTGACACCCTGTGTGTCGAAGTGGCTGATAAAGCGGCCGTGCTGGCGCGTGCCGAAGCGGCAGAAATCAACCTGCGCAGCGATATTCATAACGCGGTAGGCATTACGCTCGACGAAACCACCACCCGTGAAAATGTGGTGCAGTTGTTTAATGTTCTGCTGGGCGACAGCCACGGCCTGAACATCGATACGCTGGATAAAGACGTGGCGCTCGACAGCCGTTCTATTCAGGACAGCATGCTGCGTGATGATGCGATCCTGAGTCATCCGGTGTTCAATCGCTACCACAGCGAAACCGAGATGATGCGCTACATGCACTCGCTGGAACGTAAAGATCTGGCGCTGAACCAGGCAATGATCCCACTGGGTTCCTGCACCATGAAGCTGAACGCGGCCGCCGAGATGATCCCTATCACCTGGCCTGAATTTGCTGAACTGCACCCGTTCTGCCCACCAGAGCAGGCGGAAGGGTATCAGCAGATGATTGGTCAGCTTTCTGAGTGGCTGGTAAAACTGACCGGTTATGACGCCGTCTGCATGCAACCGAACTCCGGCGCACAGGGTGAATATGCGGGCCTGCTGGCGATTCGTCACTATCACGAAAGCCGTAACGAAGGTCATCGCGATATCTGCCTGATCCCGGCCTCTGCTCACGGTACCAACCCGGCTTCCGCCCAAATGGCGGGTATGCAGGTGGTAGTGGTGGCCTGTGATAAAAACGGCAACATCGATCTTGGCGATCTGCGCGAAAAAGCGGCGCAGGCGGGTGAAAACCTGTCCTGCATTATGGTGACCTATCCATCCACCCACGGCGTGTACGAAGAAACGATCCGTGAAGTATGCGAAGTCGTGCATCAGTTTGGCGGCCAGGTTTACCTCGATGGCGCGAACATGAACGCTCAGGTCGGTATCACCACGCCGGGCTTTATCGGCGCGGATGTATCACACCTCAACCTGCATAAAACCTTCTGCATTCCGCACGGCGGCGGCGGCCCGGGTATGGGGCCGATCGGCGTTAAATCGCACCTCGCACCGTTTGTGCCGGGTCACAGTGTGGTACAGATTGAAGGCATGCTCACCCGTCAGGGCGCAGTATCTGCCGCACCGTTCGGTAGCGCCTCCATTCTGCCAATCAGCTGGATGTACATCCGCATGATGGGCGCTGAAGGTCTGAAGCAGGCAAGCCAGGTGGCAATTCTTAATGCCAACTACATTGCCAGCCGTCTGAAAGATGCCTACCCGGTTCTGTATACCGGTCGCGATGGCCGTGTGGCGCACGAGTGTATTCTCGACATTCGCCCACTGAAAGAAGAGACCGGCATCAGCGAGCTGGATATTGCCAAGCGCCTGATCGACTACGGTTTCCATGCGCCAACCATGTCGTTCCCGGTAGCGGGTACGCTGATGGTGGAGCCGACGGAATCTGAAGGTAAAGTGGAATTAGATCGCTTTATTGATGCGATGCTGGCAATCCGCACAGAGATCGATCGTGTGAAAGCAGGCGAGTGGCCACTGGAAGATAACCCGCTGGTTAACGCGCCGCACACCCAGAACGAGCTGGTGGCGGAGTGGAATCACGGTTACAGCCGTGAAATTGCGGTGTTCCCGGCTGGCGTGGCAAATAAATACTGGCCAACGGTGAAACGTCTTGATGACGTTTACGGTGACCGTAATCTGTTCTGCTCCTGCGTGCCGATGAGCGAATATCAGTAACTTTTCCGCGTAGTAAAGCAGTGTATAGGCCGGGTAAGGCGAAGCCGCCTCCCGGCTTTTTCATATCTGGAGGTATCCATGGGAATCGCACTTGTTACTGGCGGCAGTCGCGGTATTGGGCGCGCAACCGCGCTACAGCTGGCAGAAGAGGGTTACACCGTTGCGGTTAACTTCCATCACAATATTCGTGCCGCAACCGAGGTGGTGAATCACATTGCGTCAGTAGGCGGCAAAGCATTTGCCCTGCGGGCGGATATCAGCGATGAAAGCCAGGTTGTGGCAATGTTTGAGGCGATCGACCGGGAAGGTGAACCACTGGCTGCGCTGGTGAACAATGCCGGGATTTTGTTCGAGCAGAGCACGGTAGAAAACTTTACTGCCGAACGCATCAACCGTGTACTGGCAACCAACGTTACCGGCTATTTCCTGTGTTGTCGGGAAGCGGTTAAGCGGATGTCGTTGAAGCATGGCGGTAAGGGCGGGGCGATTGTTAACGTCTCGTCAGCAGCATCAAGGCTGGGCGCACCGTTTGAATATATCGACTATGCAGCGTCGAAAGGGGCGGTAGATACGTTGACGACGGGGTTAGCGCTGGAGGTGGCGGCGCAGGGGATCCGTGTAAATTGTGTACGTCCGGGCCTGATCTACACCGACATGCATGCGTCTGGTGGGGAGCCCGGACGGGTTGATCGCGTAAAGTCGATGTTACCGATGCAGCGTGGCGGGCAGCCGGAAGAGGTGGCGCAGGCTATCACCTGGCTACTGAGTGAGAAGGCGTCTTACGTAACGGGCAGTTTTCTGGAGCTGGCGGGTGGGAAGTAGCGCGTTGATTGCCGGATGGCGCATCTCTTATCGGCCTACGGGAAATTAATGTGTAGGCCGGATAAGGCGTTTACGCCGCCATCCGGCAAAAATTACAGATTTTCGCCGTTGCTGGCGATCACCTCTTTGTACCAGTTGAAGCTTTTCTTGCGTGAACGCGACATATCTCCGGTGCCATCGTCGTGCTTGTTCACGTAAATAAAGCCGTAGCGTTTACTGTACTGACCGGTTGTGAACGACACGCAGTCAATGCAGCCCCACGGTGTGTAGCCCATCAAATCTACGCCATCGTACGCTACTGCTTTCATCATCTCTTCAACGTGGGCGCGTAGATAGTCGATGCGATAGTCATCGTTGATGCTGCCATCTTCTTCTACTTTGTCGTACGCACCAAAGCCGTTTTCAACGATAAACAGCGGCTTCTGATAGCGTTCGTACAGCTCACATAAGGCATAGCGCAGGCCGATGGGATCTATCTGCCAGCCCCAGTCGGAGGCTTTAACGTGTGGGTTGGGGACGCTGCCTTCGAAGCCGGAAATCGCGTCACCGCTGCCACCTTCCGCTTTTACGGCGTTGGTCATGTAGTAGCTGAATCCGAGATAGTCGCAGGTGCCTTCACGCAGGATCTGTTTGTCGCCTGCTTCCATTTTGATATTGAATTCACGACGCTCCCATTCGTTCAGCACATAAGAGGGGTAATAACCGCGTAGCTGGACGTCGGTGAAGACGTAGCGTTCACGCATCGACTCCTGCGCAAACATCATATCCTCGGGTTTACAGGAGAAGGGGTACAGCGGCACCATCGCCAGCATGCAGCCGACTTTCATTTCAGGATTAATGCGCCGTGCCGCCTTCACCGCCAGCGCGCTGGCAACAAACTGGTGATGCAGCACCTGATACAGCGTTTCTTCCGGATCCTCATGCTCGGTGTACACCACGCCGGAACAGCAATAGCCAAACAGCGGCGCGCGCCAGTTACGCTGGTTGTTGATCTCATTAAAGGTCATCCAATATTTGACCTTGTGCTTGTAGCGCTCAAAGACCACTTCGGCAAAACGAACGAAGAAATCGACCACTTTGCGGTTGGTCCAGCTACCGTACTGCTGTACCAGATGTAGCGGCATTTCGAAGTGGGAGAGGGTAATAACCGGCTCAATGTTGTACTTGAGCAGCTCGTCGAACATGTCGTCGTAAAACTTCAGCCCTTCTTCATTTGGCTGAGTTTCGTCACCTCGCGGGAAGATTCGGGTCCAGGCAATAGACGTACGGAAGCATTTGAAGCCCATTTCAGCAAACAGCTTTATGTCTTCTTTGTAATGACTGTAAAAATCGACGGCTTCGTGGTTTGGATAGTACTTGCCTGGAATGACGCTCTGGGTGATTTCGCGTGGAACACCGTGCGCGCCGCCGGTCAGCACGTCACAAATGCTTGGCCCTTTGCCGCCTTTGTTCCAGCCGCCTTCAACCTGATGCGCCGCAACCGCGCCACCCCATAAAAAATCTTTCGGTAAAGTCAGTTTTTTCATTTGCGCTCAGTCTCAAATTAATACCATTTGATTTTGAGTCTAACAAAGGAAAGTTAAATGTCACGATATAACAAAATAGGCTTAATGTGATTTGTTACATCAAAAAAACAGTTTGTTTTTTTATGCCAATTTTTTCGCCAGTTTGCGACCCAGTGACTCCAGAATATAAATTACGGGGATTTGTGTTGTTATATCATAGACCCCCGCGATGCGGGTTTGCGGCACATGCCAGGAGAGGTTAAAGTCGGCCAGTTTCGCCAGGCGTGAGTGCTCATGGCTGGTAACCGACAACACTTTGCAGTTGTGGAGGCTAAACTGGCTGGCGAAACGCAGGATTTCCTCGGTTTCGCCGGAGACGGATAGGACAATTGCCAGCGCGTTTCGGGCCATATCATTGGTCACCGGGAAATAGGGGTCGTCAATATGGTTGCTGAATTTCCCGACATTTGAGAAAAATCGCGCACCATATTTAGCTAAGGCGCCGGATGTTCCCGCGCCAACGAATATAATACGCTCGGAGGACAATATAATATCAACAGCCTGATCGAGTAATGTGTCGAATTCGTCGTTATTCACGCCCTTAAAGAAGCTGATTATTTCGCTGGCACCGAAATTAGCCTGTTGCGGTTCATTCTGCTCTAAATATAATTTAAAACGTACGCGAAACTCAGAGTAGCCCTCACAGTTAAGTTTGCGGCAAAAGCGCAGCACGGTGGTGGTTGAAACCCCTACGGCATCAGCCAGTTCGCGAATGGTCATGTACATGACTTTGTCACGGTTCTTGATGACATAGTTGTAGACCAACATCTCAAGATTGTTGAGACTGGCGATGGCGGTGTGGGAGAACATACTCACAATGGCAATACTCACTCATCAGACTTCATCTACAGGGAATAATAACATGCAGCCAAATGACATCACTTTTTTTCAGCGTTTCCAGGATGACATTCTGGCCGGACGCAAGACCATTACTATTCGTGATGAGTCTGAGTCCCACTTCAAAACCGGAGACATTCTGCGGGTTGGACGCTTCGAAGATGACGGTTACTTCTGCACTATAGAAGTGGTAGGCACCTCGACCGTGACGTTGGATACGCTGAGTGAAAAACATGCTCAGCAGGAAAATATGACCCTTGATGAGCTTAAACGCGTGATTACAGAGATCTATCCAAATCAGACGCAGTTTTATGTGATTGATTTTAAATGTGTTTAGTTTAAGAGGTACACTTGTTAGCTGAAAAATAAAATATAATTAATTGATTTTTATATGTTATTTATTAATCGATATTTATTTTAGCTAACATGTGTTCACTGGAACCATTCTCAGTTACGCTAGAAGCGCAATCACGAAAGTGTTCGTTTTTTGGGAGTAAGCTATGGTTCAGAAGCCATTAATTGCACAGGGGTATTCTCTGGCAGAGGAAATCGCCAACAGTATCAGCCACGGTATTGGGCTGGTGTTTGGGATTATCGGACTGGTGCTGTTGCTGGTTCAGGCAGTAGATACCAATGCCAGTGCTATGGCCATTACCAGCTATAGCCTGTACGGCGGCAGCATGATTTTGCTGTTCCTGGCTTCAACCCTGTATCACGCGATACCCCATCAGCGAGCGAAACTCTGGCTGAAGAAATTCGACCATTGCGCTATTTATCTGCTGATTGCCGGAACCTATACGCCATTTCTGCTGGTGGGGCTGGACTCACCGTTGGCGCGTGGCCTGATGGTGGTGATCTGGAGCCTGGCGCTGCTCGGTATTCTGTTCAAATTGACCATTGCCCACCGCTTTAAAATTTTGTCGCTGGTGACCTACCTGACCATGGGCTGGCTGTCATTGATTGTGGTGTATCAACTGGCGGTTAAACTGGCTGCTGGGGGCGTAACGCTGCTGGCGGTAGGTGGCGTGGTCTATTCACTGGGCGTCATTTTCTACGTCTGCAAGCGTATTCCTTACAACCATGCAATCTGGCATGGATTCGTGCTGGGTGGCAGCGTGTGCCATTTTCTGGCCATCTATCTGTACGTGGGGCAGGCGTAATCATCATTGCCCGGTGGCGCTGCGCTTACCGGGCCTACAAAACCCTCGACCCGGTAAGGTGAAGTCGCTACCTGGCGATTTACTCTTCCAGCGAATACGGCAGCGGTACTATATGCAGCGTTTTCGCGTCGTCGCGCACGCGGAATACGCTGTCGGCTTCCATGTCGTTATTCATCACCACCTGCACCAGTACCTGACCGTCCGCCAGTTGTACTGCAGCAAGTACGGTGCCGGTTCGGCGCCAGTTCTCTCCCATTTTCAGTTCCAGGTCTTCACCCGCTTCCGGCACCCGGCTGGCTGAACCTGCCAGTGTCCACAGCGCTCGTTTGTTAGCGCCGCGGAATTTCGCCCGTGCGACCATTTCCTGACCGGTATAGCAGCCTTTTTTGAAGCTGATCCCACCCAAGGCCTGCAGGTTGGTGGCCTGTGGAATGAACTGCCCGCTGTTGGCGGTATCAATTACTGCGATACCGGCTTCGATATCCAGTGCCAGCCACTGTTGGCTGTTGTTCAACTCTGCTTCACCACGCAGTTTTTCTACCAGCGTTTCCGCCGTGGCTGCATCGGTAATCAGCAGGAAGCGTTCGGCCGGGTGTTCAAGCCACAATATCGTGGAAGAGCCTTCGGTAATCACCTGCTTATCGCGGGTTGGCAGTTCGCTAAAGAGATTGTCCAGCGCGGCACGCGCCTGGAATCCGGCAACGCCCAGCAGCACGCGTTCGTCGTCCGGCGCAATCACCACTTTTGAGAAGACGGCATATTTTTTCAGTTCGGTAAGCTGGGCATCGCGCAGGCTACGGCGCTCAAGCCACGCGAAGCCTTCACCCAGGCGGAAGAGGCGCAGGTTGCTCCACATTTTGCCTTTGGCATCACAGTGGGCAGCCAGCACATGCTGATGTTCGGTCAGCTGACTGACATCAGCAGTAACCTGGCCCTGAATATACTTCTCACTGTCGGTGCCGGTAATGGTCGCGAGTGCCCAGTCATCAAGCGTCATCAGCGTCAGAGGCAAACGTGTTGACGCACAAGGCTGACGAGGAGGAAAAGATGTAAAAGCCATAATAATGTCCTGATTTGCTTAACGCAGTAATAATGACTAATGGTAAAAGAGCTATGGCCCATTGCAAGCGGTTTAAACATCCTATTTGTGCCATATTTTAAGCTTTGCGAGGAGACATCCATAATTGATGAACCCTTTGACTTAATGTGGTTTTATTTAGCGATCGTGCTTCCGTTTACTGATATTCCCGTAAAAGAGCGTGAAAAACACGTTACAATAGCCGGGTACTTCGTTTTCGCGAGACAGGAAGAAGAACATGGATATTAACAACAAAGCACGTATTCATTGGGCATGCCGTCGCGGTATGCGTGAGCTGGACATTTCGATCATGCCGTTTTTCGAACATGAGTATGACAACTTAAGTGATGACGAAAAGCGCATTTTTATCCGTTTGCTGGAATGTGATGACCCTGATTTATTTAACTGGTTGATGAATCACGGGAAGCCGGCTGATGCACAGCTGGAGCAAATGGTACGGCTTATCCAGACACGGAATCGGGAACGTGGTCCAGTGGCAATCTGATTTACGCGTCTCCTGGCGCGCACAGTGGATTTCGTTGCTCATTCATGGGCTAGTGGCGGTGCTTATTTTATTGATGCCATGGCCACTGAGTTACACCCCTTTATGGTTGATTTTGCTCTCTCTGGTGGTGTTCGATTGCGTGCGTAGTCAGCGCCGTATCAACGCTTGTCAGGGAGAGATTAGACTATTGATGGATGGCCGCCTGCGTTGGCAAGGGCAAGAGTGGTCGATTGTTAGCGCACCCTGGATGATAAAAACGGGCATGATGTTGCGTTTGCGGTCAAGTACAGGAAAGCGTCAGCATCTGTGGCTGGCGGCGGACAGTATGGATGATGCCGAATGGCGGGATTTGCGTCGGTTGATATTACAACCGTCAATGCAGAAATAGCGCTGACGGTAAGGTTACAGACCTTCACCGTCAGTCAGCAGATGCTCAGGACCAGTGTTCGGCCATTTCGCCAAGAATTTGCTCACACCATGCCTGGATGCGTTCATCGCTAAGATCGTACTGGTTGGTTTCATCCAGGGCAAGGCCGACAAACAGTTGCCCATCGGCAATAACAGGTTTATCGCTGGTAAATTCGTAGCCTTCTGTTGGCCAGTAACCGACAAACTTCACCCCTTTCGTGACCAGCTTGTCGTGCAGCATTCCCAGCGCATCCAGGAACCATTCACCGTAACCCAACTGATCGCCCATGCCGTAGAGAGCAACAATTTTGCCTTCCAGGTTGAGGTCATCCAACTGATCCCAGACGGCTTCCCAGTCCTCCTGGATTTCGCCGAAATCCCAGGTTGGGATACCTAAAATGAGCACGTCGTACTGCTCCATTAAGGTCGGAGAATCATCCTTGAGGTTGTGTAATGTCACCAGCTCGGGACCAAGAATATCGCGGATTTTCTCTGCTGCCATCTCGGTGTAGCACGTGCTGGAACCGTAAAAAAGACCCATGTTCATTACTAAACGTCTCAATTCTGCTGTAGCGTTGCGCGTAGTGTATCAGAATCGCCGCAATCACGGCACAATGAGGCATAATGTATCAAAAATGAGAATGAAATAAGGGGCGCGAGTGGAACAAGATCTGGCGCGCATCGAGCAATTTCTTGATGCCCTGTGGCTGGAACGCAATCTGGCGGAAAACACATTAAGTGCGTATCGTCGCGATCTAACCATGCTTGTTGAATGGCTACACCATCGCGGTGTTTCTCTGACGACGGTACAGAGCGATGACCTGCAAGCACTGCTGGCCGAGCGAATGGAGGGGGGGTATAAAGCCACCAGTTCCGCGCGTTTGTTAAGTGCAATGCGGCGATTTTTTCAACATCTCTATCGCGAGAAATTCCGCGATGATGATCCCAGCGCTTCGCTGGCTTCACCTAAGCTACCACAGCGTTTGCCAAAAGATCTCAGTGAGGCGCAGGTCGAGCGACTGCTGCAGACCCCGCTGATTGACCAGCCGCTGGAACTCCGGGACAAAGCCATGCTCGAAGTCTTATATGCCACCGGTTTGCGCGTTTCTGAGCTGGTGGGGCTGACGATGAGTGATGTCAGCCTGCGTCAGGGCGTTGTGCGGGTCATTGGTAAAGGTAATAAAGAGCGGCTGGTACCGTTGGGTGAAGAAGCCGTGTACTGGCTGGAAACCTATCTGGAGCACGGACGACCATGGTTGCTCAATGGCGTCTCCATTGATGTGCTGTTTCCCAGCCAGCGTGCGCAGCAGATGACACGCCAGACCTTCTGGCATCGAATTAAACACTATGCTGTGTTAGCGGGAATCGACAGCGAGAAGCTGTCGCCGCACGTACTGCGGCATGCTTTTGCCACGCATTTGCTTAACCATGGCGCTGATTTGCGCGTGGTGCAGATGCTGCTTGGTCATAGCGATCTCTCTACCACACAAATTTATACCCATGTCGCAACGGAGCGCTTGCGTCAATTACATCAACAGCATCACCCGCGTGCGTGAGTGCTGACAGGAAAGGATAGGTTATGAAAAAAAGTTTTATGATGCTCACCCTGCTGGCGACGGCGTTTTCAGGCATGGTGCAGGCAGACGACGCGGCGATTCGTCAGTCATTAACGAAGCTGGGTGTACAAAGCACAGAAATTCAACCAGCTCCGATTGCGGGAATGAAAACTGTACTGACCAACAGCGGCGTGCTGTACGTCACCGAAGACGGCAAGCACATTATTCAGGGACCGATGTATGACGTGAGCGGTGCAAGTCCGGTTAACGTCACCAATCAACTGCTGATGAAGCAGCTGAACGCGCTGGAAAAAGAGATGATCATCTATAAAGCGCCGCAGGAAAAACACGTTATTACCATTTTCACCGACATCACCTGCGGCTATTGCCACAAGCTGCATGAAGAGATGAAAGACTACAACGCACTGGGAATTACCGTGCGTTATCTGGCCTTCCCTCGCCAGGGACTGGAAAGCCAGGCCGAGCAGGACATGAAATCCATCTGGTGTGCGTCAGACAAAAACAAAGCGTTTGATGATGCCATGGCTGGTAAAAGCGTGAAGCCGGCAACTTGTAATGTGGATATTGCTGACCACTACGCGCTGGGCGTGCAGTTTGGTGTAAGCGGCACGCCGGCGATCGTTCTGAGCAATGGCTATGTTGTTCCTGGCTATCAGGGACCGAAAGAGATGAAAGCGTTCCTCGACGCGCACCAAAAACAGACCAGCGGTAAATAATTCGCGTGAAACAACAGATACAACTTCGTCGCCGTGAAGCCGACGAGACTAGCGACCTGCCTGCCGATCTGCCGCCGCTGTTGCGTCGTTTGTATGCCAGTCGCGGTGTGCGTAGCGCGCAGGAGCTTGAGCGTAGCGTCAAAGGCATGTTGCCGTGGCAGCAATTGAGCGGTGTCGAAAAGGCGGTGGAGATCCTCTATAACGCTTTTCGTGAAGGCACCCGCATTATCGTGGTGGGGGATTTTGACGCCGATGGCGCAACCAGCACGGCGCTGAGCATTCTGGCGATGCGAGCATTGGGATGTAGCAACATTGACTACCTGGTGCCCAACCGTTTTGAAGACGGTTATGGTTTGAGCCCGGAGGTGGTGGATCAGGCACATGCCCGCGGCGCTCAGCTGATCGTCACCGTCGACAACGGCATCTCTTCCCATGCCGGCGTTGAGCATGCCAGAACGCTGGGGATCCCGGTAGTGGTTACCGATCACCACCTGCCCGGTGATACCCTGCCGGGCGCAGTGGCGATTATTAATCCTAACCTGCACGACTGTACGTTCCCGTCGAAATCACTGGCGGGCGTCGGCGTGGCTTTTTATCTGATGCTGGCTCTGCGTACTTTTCTTCGTGATAAGGGCTGGTTTGATGAGCAAGGTATCACCCCGCCAAACCTCGCAGATCTGCTTGATCTGGTTGCGCTAGGTACGGTGGCCGATGTTGTCCCGCTGGACGCTAATAACCGCATCCTGACGTGGCAAGGCTTGAGCCGTATTCGCGCAGGGAAATGTCGTCCTGGCATTAAAGCGCTGCTTGAGATTTCAAATCGCGACCCGCAGAAATTGGCCGCCAGTGATTTAGGCTTTGCGCTGGGGCCACGCCTGAATGCGGCAGGCCGCCTGGATGATATGTCTGTTGGCGTGGCGCTGTTGCTGTGCGACAACATTGGCGACGCGCGGGTGCTTGCCAGTGAACTGGACGCGCTCAACCAGACGCGGAAAGAGATAGAGCAGGGCATGCAGACGGAAGCGCTGACCCTGTGCGAGAAGCTTGAGCGCAGCAGCGAGACGCTGCCTGGCGGGCTGGCGATGTATCACCCCGAGTGGCATCAGGGCGTGGTAGGGATCCTGGCGTCACGCATTAAAGAGCGTTTTCACCGTCCGGTGATCGCCTTTGCACCGGCTGGAGACGGCACCCTTAAAGGGTCGGGGCGCTCGATTCAGGGCCTGCACATGCGAGATGCGCTGGAGCGACTGGATACCCTTTACCCGGGCATGATCCTTAAGTTCGGCGGCCACGCCATGGCGGCAGGATTATCGCTGGAAGAAGCGCAGTTTGAGTGCTTCCAGCAGCGTTTTGGCGAGCTGGTGACCGAGTGGCTCGATCCCGCCTTACTGCAGGGCGAAGTGGTCTCCGATGGCCCGCTAAGTGCGGCGGAGATGACCATGGAAGTCGCACAAATGCTGCGTGATGCAGGGCCGTGGGGGCAAATGTTCCCGGAGCCGCTGTTTGACGGGCGCTTTCGCCTGCTTCAGCAGCGTCTGGTTGGCGAGCGTCATCTGAAGGTGATGGTTGAGCCCGTCGACGGCGGACCGCTGCTGGACGGTATTGCGTTTAACGTTGATACCGCTATCTGGCCGGATAACGGCGTTCGTGAAGTCACGCTGGCCTATAAGCTGGATATTAACGAGTTTCGCGGCAACCGCTCATTGCAAATTATTATCGATAATATCTGGCCACTTTAGCGTCACTATATCTATAAAAAAGAGCGTGGATTGGTTACAATCCCGCTCTTATAACCGCATTTTGACTCGTCCAATAAAAGAAAACAGACCATGTTTGAAATTAATCCGGTAAATAACCGCATTCAGGACCTCACGGAACGCTCTGACGTTCTTAGGGGGTATCTTTGACTATGATGCCAAGAAAGAGCGTCTGGAAGAAGTAAACGCCGAGCTGGAACAGCCGGATGTCTGGAACGAACCCGAACGCGCTCAGGCGCTGGGCAAAGAGCGTTCTTCCCTTGAGGCCATTGTCGACACGCTCGACCAAATGAGCCAGGGCCTGGAAGATGTCTCCGGCCTGTTAGAACTGGCTATAGAAGCCGACGACGAAGAAACCTTTAACGAAGCCGTTGTCGAACTCGATACGCTGGAAGAAAAGCTGGCGCAGCTGGAGTTCCGTCGTATGTTCTCCGGTGAATATGACAGCGCAGATTGCTATCTCGATATTCAGGCCGGTTCTGGCGGCACCGAAGCGCAGGACTGGGCCAGCATGCTGATGCGCATGTATCTGCGTTGGGCTGAAGCACGCGGCTTTAAGACTGAAATTATTGAAGAATCTGAAGGTGAAGTGGCGGGTATTAAATCCGTGACCATCAGAATCGCTGGCGAATATGCTTACGGCTGGCTGCGTACTGAAACCGGCGTACACCGCCTGGTACGTAAGAGCCCGTTTGACTCCGGCGGTCGCCGCCATACGTCGTTCAGCTCTGCGTTTGTCTACCCGGAAGTTGACGATGACATTGATATCGAAATCAACCCGGCAGACCTGCGCATCGATGTTTACCGCGCTTCAGGTGCGGGTGGTCAGCACGTTAACCGTACAGAATCTGCGGTGCGTATTACCCACATCCCGACCGGGATTGTGACACAGTGCCAGAACGACCGTTCCCAGCACAAGAACAAAGACCAGGCCATGAAGCAGATGAAGGCGAAGCTTTATGAACTGGAAATGCAGAAGAAGAATGCCGAGAAGCAGGCGATGGAAGACACCAAGTCCGACATCGGCTGGGGTAGCCAGATTCGTTCTTATGTCCTGGATGACTCCCGCATCAAAGATCTGCGTACCGGGGTTGAAACCCGTAACACGCAGGCGGTGCTGGATGGCAGCCTGGATCAATTTATCGAAGCAAGTTTGAAAGCAGGGTTATGAGGAACCAACATGTCTGAACAACAAGCACAGGGCGCTGACGCGGTAGCCGACCTTAACAATGAACTGAAAACGCGCCGTGAGAAGCTGGCTAACCTGCGCGAGCAGGGGATCCCGTTCCCGAACGATTTCCGTCGCGATCACACCTCAGACCAACTGCACGCTGACTTCGATGCGAAAGAAAACGAAGAGCTGGAAGCGCTGAACATTGAGGTATCCGTTGCCGGTCGTATGATGACCCGCCGCATTATGGGGAAAGCCTCATTCGTTACGCTGCAGGACGTTGGTGGCCGCATTCAGCTGTACGTTGCGCGTGACGATCTGCCGGAAGGCATTTACAACGAGCAGTTCAAAAAATGGGATCTGGGCGATATCCTCGGCGCGAAAGGTAAGTTGTTTAAGACCAAAACCGGCGAGCTGTCCATCCATTGCACCGAGCTGCGTCTGCTGACTAAAGCGCTGCGTCCGCTGCCGGACAAATTCCACGGCCTGCAGGATCAGGAAGCGCGTTACCGTCAGCGCTACCTGGATCTCATCTCTAACGATGAATCTCGCAACACCTTTAAAGTGCGCTCACAGATCATGGCGGGTATTCGTCAGTTCATGGTTGGCCGTGGCTTTATGGAAGTGGAAACCCCGATGATGCAGGTGATCCCTGGTGGTGCCGCTGCACGCCCGTTCATCACCCATCATAACGCGCTGGATCTGGACATGTACCTGCGTATTGCGCCGGAACTGTACCTCAAGCGTCTGGTGGTTGGCGGCTTCGAACGTGTGTTCGAAATTAACCGTAACTTCCGTAACGAAGGCATCTCCGTTCGTCATAACCCAGAGTTCACCATGATGGAACTCTATATGGCTTATGCGGACTACAAAGACCTGATCGAACTGACCGAATCGCTGTTCCGCACGCTGGCGCAGGACGTTCTGGGAACTACCGAAGTGCCTTACGGCGAAGAAGTCTTCGACTTTGGTAAACCGTTCGAAAAACTGACCATGCGTGAAGCCATTCAGAAATACCGTCCGGAAACCAACATGGCGGATCTGGACAACTTCGACTCTGCTAAAGCGATTGCTGAATCTATCGGCATCAAGGTTGAGAAGAGCTGGGGTCTGGGTCGTATCGTGACGGAGATCTTTGAAGAAGTGGCGGAAGCGCACCTGATTCAGCCGACCTTCATTACCGAGTACCCGGCAGAGGTTTCTCCGTTGGCTCGTCGTAACGATGACAACCCGGAAATTACTGACCGCTTCGAATTCTTCATTGGTGGACGCGAAATCGGTAACGGTTTCAGCGAGCTGAACGATGCAGAAGATCAGGCGCAGCGTTTCCAGGATCAGGTTAACGCCAAAGATGCGGGCGATGACGAAGCGATGTTCTACGACGAAGACTACGTTACCGCGCTGGAACACGGTCTGCCGCCGACAGCCGGTCTGGGGATTGGTATCGACCGTATGGTTATGCTGTTCACCAACAGCCATACCATCCGTGACGTGATCCTGTTCCCGGCGATGCGTCCGGTTAAATAAGATGTGAAATGCCGGATCGCGCCACGCTTTTCCGGCCTACGAGAAGCATGATTTGTAGGCCGGATAAAACGCTTTCGCGTTGCCATCCGGCAATCAATTACGGTTAGCAAACTCGCGTAATAATTCGCGCGCTTTATCGTTAGATGCCTGCATTACCATCCATGGGCTGAAGGCCCACGGTGTGGCATCCAGCGCACGTAAGACATCCTCAAGTTCACTCCACTGCTCATCCATTACTTCATCCGCGTTTGGCCGTCGCGCACTGATAACTCGTGCGGCATAGACCGGGCAAACTTCGTTTTCCACAATCCCACTGGGGTCTGCAGCGCGGTAACGAAAATCAGGATACACGGGCGTGAGTTCGGCTACCTCCACACCCAGTTCGAAACGAGCGCGACGGATGATGGCGTCTGCAGTAGTTTCACCGGACTGCGGATGGCCGCAGACCGAGTTAGTCCAGACGCCTGGCCAGGCTTTTTTGTGTAGCGAACGCCGGGTCACCAACAGTTGGCCCTGGTCGTTAAAGAGCCAGCAGGAGAAGGCAGAGTGTAGGGGCGTTGTAGCGGTATGCGCCGCATACTTTTCCAGTGTTCCGCAGGGCTGGTCCTGCTCATTCAACAAAATGACATGTTCCTGTCGCATCGCATCCACCATTAATCTTGAGCATCACTATTATATGCCTAATTGTGGCCGATTGATTATCCGTCGGTGTGAAATGCCTGAACGGACGATTCGTGCCGCGATATGATTTGGCATCCGGCATCGGACTGCTATGATAAAGCGTCTTAAAATGTTGCGAGGAATTGTTTTGAGTGCGGGACGCCTGATGAGAAAACGCTTTGTTATCACAATAATGTTGCTGAGCAGCCTGATCGTCGCGGGATGTTCAAGCTCATCTGATTCCGGTTCTGGTTCTACCTATACCGTTAAGCGGGGAGATACGCTGTATGGTATTTCACGTGCGACAGGGACCAGCGTCAAAGAGATCGCGCGCCTGAACAACATTTCTCCCCCCTATACCATAGAAGTTGGGCAAAAGCTTAAGGTCAGCGGTGGCGCGAAAACCAGCACGGCATCGGCGAAAACAAAATCTAAATCGAAATCCTCCACCAAAACGGCAGCAGTCAGGCCGTCTTCTTCTGTGCCACAGTCATCCTGGCCACCGGTAGGGCAACGCTGTTGGCAGTGGCCAGCGAGCGGGAAGGTGATACTGCCATACTCCACGGCCGAAGGTGGCAACAAGGGGATTGATATCTCTGCCGCGCGCGGCACGCCTGTTTATGCGGCTGGAGCCGGGAAGGTGGTCTATGTCGGCAATCAGCTGCGCGGTTACGGCAACCTCGTGATGATAAAACATGGCGAAGATTACATTACCGCCTACGCCCATAACGATACGCTGTTGGTTAACAACGGGCAAACAGTGAAAGCCGGGCAGAAAATTGCCACCATGGGCAGCTCTGATGCGGCTTCGGTGCGCCTGCATTTCCAGATCCGTTATCGCGCTACGGCTATCGATCCGCAGCGCTATTTGCCGCCGCAGGGCAGCAAGCCAAAATGCTGACGGTGAATTAATCGCCAGTCAGTCGATCAGCCTCTTGCCAGGAAGTGTGTAAGGTTTATAATCCCTTACGCACTTCAATGCGGGCGTAGTTCAATGGTAGAACGAGAGCTTCCCAAGCTCTATACGAGGGTTCGATTCCCTTCGCCCGCTCCAAACTCAAGTCTTCTGAAGTCTACCCAACTCAATTTTTCCTTGATAAATCAGCAGTTATAGCATTCTATTAGTCTATTGAACTCAATAATACTCCCCCAGGGTCAAGCTCAATGTGGGGGTATGGATGGGGGTATAATTGTACCCCATGCTGAGAGGTACCCCCAATGAAGTTAACTGCTCGTCAGGTTGAAACTGCAAAGCCGAAAGAGAAGCCCTACAAATTGGCTGATGGTGGGAGTCTTTACTTATTGGTTAACCCCAACGGTAAGAAATACTGGCGTCTGAAGTATCGTACGCCTGGAGGGGAAAATGTACTTGCGCTTGGTGTTTATCCTGCTGTTTCTTTAGCTGAAGCACGAAGCAAGCGTGAGGATGCTAAAAGAACATTAGCAGCTGGTAACGATCCTTCTCTCGAAAGAAAAATGGAGAAGCTCAGTCGCAAGCAGGACGCTGAAAACTCGTTTGAGGCTATCACTCGGGAGTGGTATCAGCGTCGCTATGATCGCTGGTCTGTCTCCTATCGTGAAGAGATGATGAGAACCTTTGAGAAGGATGTATTTCCTTATATCGGCCACCGACCAATCAAAGATATCAAACCGATGGAGTTGCTTGCTGTTCTTTCAAAGATAGAAACTCGAGGAGCAACTGAGAAGGTCCGTAAGGTTCGCCAGCGTTGTGGAGAGGTCTGGAAGTATGCGGTTGTGACTGGCAGGGCTGAGTACAATCCAGCTCCCGATCTAGCCAGCGCCGTAGCTCCCCATGAGAAAGAGCACTATGCTTTTTTGACCCAGGATGAACTGCCTGAGTTTCTTCGGACTCTGAACACCTATGCCGGTAGTGTGATTGTTAAGATTGCGATGCAATTACTTATTTTGACTGGAGTAAGGCCTGGGGAATTGAGGCAAGCGGAGTGGCAGGAGTTTGATTTTGAGCGGAAGGTTTGGAACGTACCAGCAGAGCGAATGAAAATGCGCCGACCTCATCTGGTTCCGTTATCAAGCCAGGCAATTGACCTGCTTAATCAGCTTAAACCCATGACGGGAGCAGGAGAGTTGCTGTTCCCAGGACGTAATAATCCTAAGAAACCGATGAGTGATATGGCATTGACTGTGTTGGTAAGGCGCATCGGCTATGCAGGACGCGTTACAGGGCATGGATTCCGCCACACGATGAGTACCATTTTGCATGAGCAGGGATTTAACTCGGCCTGGATCGAGCTACAGCTGGCTCACGTCGATAAGAACTCAATTCGTGGAACGTATAACCATGCTCAATATCTGGAGGGGAGGAGGGCGATGATGCAGTGGTATGGTGATTTTACTAGTAATTTAGGCAAGGAAGGGATTATTACAAGCTGAAATGTTGAAAGGCAGTCTCGAAAAGCAATTGCATTCGTCTGGGTACCTAGACGTCTGGATGGATGTAATTCAATATATGCTGCTAACTGCAATAGTTGAAAACCAGAGAAATAGTGGCTATTGCTACAAATTTTTTGCCTAAGTCAAAACTTGGTCTGCCTATACACTGATGCTATTTTAGACAAAACTAAATAAGGGAGGTAAGTATGTTTGAGGCGATCCAGCCATTGGATATATACAATAAGAACATCAACATACTGATTGGCTCAGGCGCTTCAGCAGACTTGTTCCCGACGCTGTCCCTAGCCATCAAGAATGCAGAGGGACGGCGAGAAACGATCGAAACGCTCGCCACACAGTTTGAAAACTCGCCAGAGAAGCGAACCGCGTTATTCATGCACTACTACAACACATGTATTTTTCCAGTGCAGACATTCAATCCAAGTTTCGTTACAACGAATAAAGGAAAAGAAAATCTCAAGAATTATGAGATTTTTTTAACAACCCTTTTGGGGTTGTTGGATAGAAGGAAAGACCTCAACCGCAAAATCAATATTTTTACCACAAACTATGATGGATGCCTGTCCCATACAGCTGACAGCCTTCTCATGAAGGGATCACATGATTTTGTGGTGAATGATGGTACCTCCGGATTTCACACAAAGCATCTTCATTCCAAAAACTTCAGTACGTTTCAATGTCAAACTGGAGTATTTGAACGAAGCAACTATGGCATCCCGCAGCTAAACATTATCCATCTTCACGGTTCGGTTTACTGGTCAAAAAGCGGTGATAAGATTGAAGTCAATTACCGCAATGATTTTAGTAACCTTTTGACAGAAGAGACACTCGGAAATTTAAATGGATATTCCGAATTTCTTGGTGTCGATGGCAACAGAACTGAAGGCATTCCATCCTTGGCATTCAGTCAAGACCAGATAGATATTTTCTGGGGGGAGTACAATAAGCTACCTATTGTCAACCCCACTAAGTGGAAGTTTTACGAAACTGTCTTCGAAGAACACTACTACCAGATGCTCAGGCTATTAAGCTATGAGCTTGAAAAACCAAATTCTATACTCATAACATTTGGCTTTTCGTTTGCTGATGAACACATTCTCAGACTTATCCAACGCTCCCTCTCCAACCCACAACTTCATACTTTTATTTGTTGTTATAGCAACAATAGTGCAAATAGCATGCGGGAAGAATTCAAATCTTGGAAAAACGTCCAAGTAATTGGGCCCGCTGAAGATATGAATATTGAATCGCCACGGATAATCTAGACACTTCCGAGCCGTTGATAATACTGGTTTTCATATTCTGTCGGTGACATCTGATCGCTAGAACCATGCCGACGCTTACTGTTATAAAACATTTCGATGTAATCA
>OJJJ01000208.1_pt1 | contig 38019 bp, 31 predicted proteins | sample 1596311 | NCBI WGS metagenome assembly OJJJ01 (sample SAMEA4350140, study PRJEB24818) | metagenome | biome: human; feature: gut; material: faeces | place: Denmark | collected 2013-09 | reverse complement strand
GAAGAGACACCGATTGGATTTATCGTTCGAAAGTCAGACTGGTCACAAAAAGAAGGAAATGCCGATCGCTTTGTTGATAAAAGTAAATTAAAAAGCGATGGTACAGGAGATATTTATGTGATTGAAGGCATTGATACTGTGTATACAACACTTGCATCTGCTCAAAAAGCCATTGCAGATTTAAAAAAGCCAAGAGTCACAACTGCGAAATTTGATTCCTTAAATACGGTTTCCTTTGAAACCAATCAAAAGATAACAAAGAAAGATAAATTTACGATTCAAAGGTATCATGGAGTGCGTAAAATTCCAGTCAAAAGTGTAAAATTAGATAAAGATGGTATGGGTGGAACACTAGTATTAAAAAATAATATGCTTCCAGATAAAACTTATACATTAGAAGTTCAAGGATTAAATAAGAAAGAAATTACGATTGGGGAACTCTATAATAGCAAAAATTTTACGAAGCAGTATACCTATCAAGGACAGTTAGGAGCACTTTATCAAAAATCCAAGACGAAATTTGTCTTTTGGTCTCCAACTGCCGATAATGTTTCCATTACTTTTTATGGAAAGGATGGAAAAAATACAGAGAAAACTACAAGTACACTTGCCATGAAGAAAGGTAAAAATGGTGTTTGGACGGCTACAAAAAAAGGGAATTTAGATGGCACTTACTATACATATGAAGTAACACACAATAAAAAGAAACAGTCTGTTGTGGATCCTTATGCAAAAGCAGTTGGAGTCAATGGAACAAGGGCTATGGTTGTTAATTTAGATTCTACCGATCCAGAGGGATTTTCCAATGAAAAACGACCAAAGGTAGAAAATCCAACGGATTCCATTCTCTATGAAATGCATATCAGGGATTTTTCCATTGCTGGTAATTCTGGAGTTTCAAAAGAAAACAAAGGAAAGTATGCAGGTGTTTGGGAAGCCAATACAACGATTCCAAATACGGATGTGAAAACGGGTATCTCTCATTTGAAAGAATTAGGTATTACAACCGTTCACCTCCTCCCAAGCTTTGATCATCAATCCATTGATGAAACAAAGTTAGAGGAAGCACAATATAATTGGGGGTATGATCCAAAAAATTATAATGTGCCAGAAGGCTCCTATTCTTCCGATCCTTATGATGGAAAGACAAGAATTACAGAATATAAAAAAATGGTACAAGAACTCCATAAAGCAGGAATTTCCGTTGTTATGGACGTTGTCTATAATCACACAGGAGCAACTTCTGATTCCGAGTTAAATAAGGCTGTACCAAATTATTATTATCGTCAAAATGAAAAAGGTGAATTTTCTAACGGCTCTGGTTGTGGAAATGAAACGGCTTCTGAACGAGCGATGATGAGAAAGTTAATGGTAGACTCTGTGACTTATTGGGCAAAGGAATATCATATCGATGGGTTCCGTTTTGATTTAATGGCACTTCATGATCAAGATACTATGGTAGCTATTCGAGAGGCATTGAATGAAATTAATCCTTCCATTCTTATTTATGGAGAGGGATGGACAGGAGGCGATACGCCATTAAGTAGTGAAAAACAAGCGACAAAAGCCAATACAAAAAATTTTGGTGAACTACAAATTGCTGCATTCAGTGATGATATTCGCGATGGAATCAAAGGAAGTGTCTTTGATGCAAAAGACCATGGATTTGTCGATGGAGCGCAGAATAAAGAAGAGACAATTAAATTTGGAATTGTAGGATCAACACCAAATGATCAGATAGACACGGATAAGGTGAATAATCAAACAAAAGCATGGGCAAAGGAACCATACCAGACAATCACTTATGAATCCGCACATGATAATTTAACGCTTTGGGATAAACTGCAATCCGCCAATGAGACGGCAACAGAGCAACAATTATTAGCCATGAATAAGATGTCAGCTGCTATCGTTCTCACTTCACAAGGAATTCCATTTCTTCATGCAGGAGAAGAGATGGCTCGTACAAAAGAGAATGCAGATGGCACGCTCAATGAAAATAGTTATAATGCCCCTGATTCCGTGAATGCCATTGATTGGAGCAGAAAGCAGAAATATGAGGATTTATATGAATACTATCAAGGCTTAATTGCTATGAGAAAAGAGCATAAAGCGTTTCATATGAATTCCACAAAAGAAATTCAAGATAATTTGAAGTTCTTAGATGTTGCTGAGAAAAATGTAGTCGCTTATACATTAAATGGAAAAGCGGTGGGAGATAGCTGGAATACGATTGCCGTTATCTTTAATGCAAATAATAGAGCCGTAGAAGTAACAGTTCCAGACAATCAATGGGCAGTTGTTGTGGATCAAAATACTGCTGGGATAAAACAATTAAAAACAGTAAGTGGTTCAAAAGTGACAGTGCCAGCTAATAGCACTTATGTGCTTGTTGATAAAGCATCTATAGATACTGTGAAATAGATATTTAGTATTACATTACTAAAAGATAAGAAAACACCTAGTACAGAAAAACTGTATTAGGTGTTTTCTTTTTTGTTACTTTGTATTTATAGGAAAGGAATAAATACAAGTGTGTTTGCTATCACTTAAATCACCTGTTTTAGCTCAAAATCTTCTGTTACAAGAAGAATATCCGCACGTTTTCCAACGGAGATAGAGCCAACGGTATCAAAAATTCCAATACTCATAGCTGGATTTTTTGTTGCTGCAAGGATGGCTTCTTTTTCTGGGACTCCAAAAGAGATAGATTTTTTCATGCAGTCAAAGAGGTTTGTAGCAGAACCAGCAATTGTGCCGTTAGATAAAGTAGCTTTTCCATCAGTTACAGTAACTTCCTGTCCACCTAATTCATAAGTGCCGTTTTCCATTCCTGTTGCCATCATGGAGTCACTAATTAAGACAACACGATCTTGAAACATTTTAAAGGTGGAACGGACAACGCTTGGATGAATGTGGATGCCATCGGTAATCAGTTCTACATAACTATGTTCGGTATCGCAAGCCGCTCCCACTAATCCAGGAGCGCGATGGGAATAGGCTGGCATGGCGTTGAAAAGATGAGTTACATGATCGGCACCTGCTTGAAATGCCTGCATACAACAGTCATAATCAGCAGCCGTATGTCCAAGAGAAATATGTACTTCCTCATGTTTTTCTTGAATAAATTCCATAGCACCTTTTGCATTTGGGGCAACGGTTACTAATTTAATCAATCCATTGCTTGCCTTTTGGCAGTGATCAAAAAATTCAGAAGAAAGGTTTACAATATATTTGCTTAAATGAGCACCTTTCTTTTCTGGATCGAGGAAAGGACCTTCCATATTAAGCCCAACAATGGTGGCTTCAAGAGGATCACTCCCTACTTTGCTCGCTGTTCCAAATACCTCTTCTAAAACATCGATTCCAAGTGTCATAGAAGTTGGGCAATAAGAAGTGATGCCGTGAGATCTTTCATATTTTAAAATCGTTTTTAATCCTTCTACATCCGCATCCGAAAAATCGTGTCCAAATGCTCCATGGCTATGAATATCGATAAGCCCAGGGATAACTTTTAAACCTGTTGCATCAATGGTAGTGCGATCGGTTATTTCATCAATAGAAGATACGATTTTATGATTTTCAATATAGACAGGTTCTTGTTTATAAGAACCATCTTCTTGAAAGACAAGTCCGTTTTCAATAGTCATAATTAGAACACTCCTTTTTCTTTGGCAATAGATAAAGCATCCTCATCTGCAATGACAATAACATTTGTATGTAGTTGGAGAATAGAACCTTGTACTTTGGGTGTGATAGGGCCAAAGAAGGATTCATAAATAGCATTTGCTTTTTCTTTTCCTGATGCTAATAATAAAATTGTTTTCGCACTCATAATGTTGCCAATTCCCATAGTATAAGCGTATTTTGGAACATCTTCTTTGCTAGCGAAAAATCTAGCATTTGCTTCTACGGTACTTTCTGCTAATTGAACACAATGGACTTCTTTTTTGAATTCATGGGAAGGCTCATTAAAACCAATATGACCATTGCCACCGATTCCTAATAATTGAAGGTCTACAGCACCCATAGAATGTAATAATTCATTATATTGTTTACAACCTTCTAAAGAATCTTCCGTAAGACCATTTGGAACGAATGTATTTGATTTATCGATATTAATATGATCAAAGAAATTCGTATTCATAAAGTAACGATAACTTTGTTCATGTTCTCCTGATAATCCTTTGTATTCGTCTAAATTTACAGAACGCACTTTGGAAAAATCAAGCTCACCGTCGTTATATTTTTTAACTAAATTTTGATAAGTGCCAACTGGTGTAGAGCCTGTTGCAAGCCCTAAAAGGCAATTAGGATGTAAAACAACTTTTGCAGCAATAATTTCTGCTGCTTTTTTGCTCATATCCTCATAGTTTTTTGCTTCAATAATTCTCATAAATAAATCTCCTTTTCTAAAAGATAAAAGTAATAACAAAGTATGTGTTTCATGTGCAAGTTGACTTTAAGAGTATCTATCTGATTATAGTATAGGAATTCTTCTGTTAGCCTTATTATAGGACTTCTTTCGTTTATTTTCAATAAATCAAGAGATTCTGAAATAACTTTCATTGATTGTGAAAAATCGACAAATTTATACTGAAATATTTGGATAAAAAATGGAGTTTTCTCCGTAAGTTTTGAAAGTATTTTCATAAATAGAAAAATGCTTGAAATTAAAATTCAATTTAGCTATAGTGGAATCAACAACCGATGAGAAATACAGGATGAGAGTTTCTCACGTATCGTCTTGGTGTAAAAGAGAACAGCTTAGTAAAATCGAAAGTAAGAAATAAAAAGGAATTAGAGAGAGAAAGGACGGAATCATATGGAAAAGTATTTAGAAGCGCTAAAAGGTCATTTAATTGTATCTTGTCAGGCACTTCCTCATGAACCACTTCATTCTTCCTTTATTATGGGAAGAATGGCGTTAGCAGCAAACGAAGGGGGCGCAAAAGGAATCCGTGCCAATACGAAAGAGGATATATTGGAAATTAAGAAAAATGTAGATCTTCCAGTTATCGGTATTGTAAAAAGAGATTATGATGACAGTAAGGTTTATATTACACCTACCATGAAAGAAATTGATGAACTAATGGAGGTGAATCCAGAGATTATTGCTGTGGATGCCACAAGTGATCTTCGGCCAAATGGGGTTACAATTGATGAGTTTTATAAAGAGATTCGATTGAAATATCCAGATCAGCTCTTAATGGCAGATTGTTCAACAGTAGAAGAGGCATTGCATGCGGATGAATTGGGATTTGATTTTATTGGAACTACATTAGTGGGATATACAGAGCAGAGTAAAGGGATGAAAATCGAGGAAAATGACTTTGAAATTATCCGAACAATTTTAGAAAAATCCTCTCATCCAGTAATTGCAGAAGGAAATATTAACACGCCTGAAAAAGCAAAAAGAGTCATTGAGCTGGGTTGCTATAGTGTAGTTGTTGGTTCTATTATTACAAGGCCACAGCTTATTACAAAATCATTTGCAGAGGCAATTGACTCAATAGAAAAATAACAGAAATGAAATATTATTTTCAAATATTTATTCATCACAAAAAATAAATGATAGCGGAAATCCGCAGAAAGGAAAGGTTTATTATGAGTAATTTAGAAAAGTACAGAGGTGTTATTCCAGCATTTTATGCTTGTTATGATGAAGATGGAGAAGTAAGTGAAGAAAGGGTAAAAAGATTAACCGAATATTACATTGAAAAAGGAGTAAAAGGTGTCTATGCTTGTGGTTCTTCAGGAGAATGTATTTATCAGAGTGTAGAAGATAGAATGAAAACATTGGAAAGCATTATGGAAGTAGCGAAAGGAAAATTAACAGTAATTGCTCATGTTGGATGCAATAACACAAAAGATAGTGTTCGATTAGCCAAACATGCAGAGAGCTTAGGGGTTGATGCCATCGCGTCCATTCCTCCAATTTATTTTAGACTCCCAGAATACTCTATTGCAGAATACTGGAATGCAATGAGTAAAGCAGCACCAAATACAGACTTTATTATTTATAATATTCCGCAGTTAGCAGGAACTGCTTTAAGTATGAGTTTGTTAGAGGAAATGAAGAAAAATAAAAAAGTAATCGGTGTGAAAAACTCTTCTATGCCAGTACAGGATATTCAAATGTTTAAAGCAGCAGGAGGAGAAAATTTCGTTGTATTCAATGGACCAGATGAACAATTTATTAGTGGACGCATGATGGGTGCTGATGGTGGTATTGGAGGAACTTATGGAGCGATGCCAGAATTATTCTTAAAAGCAGATGAACTTGTAAAAGCTCACAAAAATGAAGAAGCTCGGGAACTTCAATATGCGATTAATGAAATCATTTATAAATTATGTTCTGGACATGGAAATATGTATGGAATGATTAAAGAAGTTCTTCGTATCAACGAAGGGTTTGATATTGGTGGTGTTCGAGAACCATTGACAAACTTAACGAAAGAAGATAAAGAAATTGCAAAAGAAGCGGCTAGTATGATAAAAGAGACAATCAAAAAATTTTGTTAATCGATTTTGCTAATCGGAATAGTTAAAAATGTAAAGGGAGGAAGTATCATGAGAAAAACGGTGAAAAAATTTGTTGCACTCAGTTTGGCAACAATGTTAACACTAGGAACGTTATCTGGGTGTGGAGGTTCAAAGAATAATGAAGAAAGTACAACAGGAGGAGGTACCAAGACAGCAGAGGCTACTGCATCAAAAGCAGAAGCAGGAACTTTAAAATTAGCAGTTACAACAGGGGATGGTTCCACAACAGATGATAAAATTCCAACTCCATGGTACAATCGTATTATGGCAACCAATTTAATGTTTCGAGGATTATTTCTCGCAGATAGCACGTTAACAGAGGTAGAGCCAGATTTAGCAAAAGATTATACCATTAGTGATGATGGGCTTGTATACACCATTAATCTAAAAGAAGGATTAAAATGGTCTGATGGTGAGGATCTCACCGCAGAAGACGTTAAGTTTTCAATAGAAACAGCATTAAAAACAGCTACTATCAATTCTATTTATACATCTGCATTCCAAAATATTAAAGAAATAAAAGTGGATGGTACGACGATCACATTAACACTTTCTAAACCATATGCTACAATGCTTGACGTGTTAGCACAATTTGCAATTCTTCCTAAGCACAGTTTAGAAAATGTCGATCCATTAAAATTGGATTCTGACGCGTTTTGGAAATCACCAGTTACTTCTGGTATGTATGCTATGGATGAACTCAACGTAGGAAACTACTTTACATTAAAAGTAAATGAGCATTATGAAGGAACAAAACCTAAGATTTCTAAAATCATTTGTTATTTCGTTACAGATTATGTGACAGCTGCCAAAGCTGGAAATACAGACTATGTATTCGGAAATGATGCAAGCCTTGTGGAAAGCTTACAAAAAATGGATAACTTTGATGCCCATGAAGTGGACGTTTTATTCTATAAATACTTTATTTTCAATATGAAGGGTGTGGATGGAAAAGAAAACGAAGTAATGCAGAATAAAGAAGTGCGTAAAGCGATTATAGAAGCCATTGATCGCACCGCATTGGCAGGATTATATCCAAATGCAACCGTTTTAAATAGTGGAGTTCCAAATAATAATCCAGCGTATAATGGATTTGAATATTCATATGATGTGGAACAAGCAAAAGCGGATTTAAAAGCATCTGGTTATGATTTAAACCGCACATTAAAAATTTGTTATTATAACAACGATCAGACTTCTATTGACTTAATTAATACCGTTGTTTATTACTTAGAACAAGTTGGATTTAAAGTGGAAGCGACACTTTCTAACGATGGTACAACAGATTTATTTACAACTCGTGATTATGATATTGGATTCAAAGGAAAGAGCTCTTTCTCCATTGATGAATGGTATGTAGAGTATATGAGTAATGATGGATTATTCCAAAATATTTTTGGTGGGGATACCGCATTTGATGCACTCATTGCAGAACTTTCCAGTGAAACAGATACAGAAAAAAGAAATGAAATTTATAAACAATTACAAGATTTAGAACAAGAAAAAATGTATAAAGTGCCAGTCTTCACTGTTGGTACTTATGTATTCACAAGTAAAAATGTGACATTGCCAGATGGTGTTACATTCTGTAATCCACTTTATATGTGTGATTTAGATTTTGCAAATTGGGAAGTGAAATAATCGTTGAAACATAGGGGCTGTAAAACAGCCCCATTCAACTTTCTAACGTTGTAATCAATTACTTGATCAAAAGATCGAGATTAAAAATGGGGTGAAAAAATGGTTAAGTATATTATAAAAAAATTACTTATGATGATTCCAATGCTATTGCTCATTAGTTTTATTGTATTTTATGGTTTACAATTAACGGGAATCGACCCGATCAACTTCATGGTTAGTCCAGAAGTGCTATCTTCTAATAAAGATAATATTGATGCTTTAAGAGAATCATTAGGGTTAAATGATCCTTTAATTGTGCAATATTTTCATTGGCTTATCAACTGCCTACAAGGCGATCTAGGATATTCTTTTGATGGAAGTTCTATTGTTTCCATTATCAGTGTACGACTCCCTTATACATTTGAATTAGCAGGGTACTCTTTAGTCTTTTCTGCTATTTTAGGAATTGGAATTGGTATTATATCCGCCATTCGTCAAAATGGAATTATTGACTATGTCGGTCGCGTGCTAGCAGTACTTGGACAGGCTGTTCCACAGTTTTTAGTTGGCATTATTTTAATACAGATTTTTGCAATTAAACTTGGTATTTTTCCATCTGGAAATCGTGTGAGTCCAGAAGCTACCAATCCTTTTGTGGATGCGTTTCTCCATTTATTTTTGCCTGTTGTTACCTTGACAATTGGTATGGTAGCGGTACTTATGCGTTATGCGAGAAATACAATGCTTGATGTTTTAAATTGTGATTACATAAAAACAGCAAGAAGTAAAGGTATTCCAGAGTGGAAAGTGTATTTAAAGCATGGGTTTCGCAATGCTATGAAACCAGTTCTTGTCATTTTAGTTTTTCGTATTCCAATGCTTGTTGGTGGTTCTGTTGTCATTGAAAGTGTTTTTTCTTATCCAGGAATTGGTTTAACGATGACAGATGCTATTGTTTCAGGAGATTATCCAATCGTGCTTGTTACGACTATGATCATCGCAGGAACGATGCTGATTTGTTCCTTTATGGTTGACGTATTCAATGCATTATTAGATCCACGTGTTCGTTTAAGTGAATAAAAAAGGGGGACATGAGAGTGAATTTGCAAGAACAAAAAAATACAGCATCTTCTTCTTTATTTAAAAAGAATGTGCGTAAATTTATGAGAAATAAATTAGCAGTCATAGGTCTTTTGGTCGTAGTTCTTATGACGGTAGCTTGTATCATCGGTGCGATTGTAGGTGTGGATTATAACACGCCAGTATTGACGGAAATGAAAAAAGCGCCGGGGAATGGACATTTGTTTGGAACGGATACCATCTGTCGTGATCTTTTTGCAAGAGTATTAATTGGCGGATGTTATTCTATTTTAATTGGTGTTTTTTGTGCCGTATTAAGCTCTGTTATTGGTGCAGTACTCGGCGCTATTGCGGGATTTTTTGGTGGAAAAACAGATGCAATTCTTGTTAGAGTTTCTGAAATCTTTCAGGCATTTCCACAGCTTGTCCTTGTTATGATGTTAGTGGCCATTGTGAATAAAAGAGGACTTACTAACTTATTATTTATTTTTGTTGTGACAGGATGGATGACTACGTTTCGTATGGTTCGAAATGAATACATGAGTTTAAAAGGAGAAACATATGTAAAAGTGTGTGAAGCCTTTGGAATGAGTGGGAATAACATTATGTTTAAGCAGATTTTACCAAATGTTATGAGTCCTATTATCGTATCCACTACAACAAATGTAGCATTTTTTATTTTACAAGAGGCATCCTTATCTTTTATTGGTCTGGGAGTTGCGGATAGCACACCGACATGGGGAAATATTTTAAATGCAGCAAAGTCTATTTCCATTGTGACGGATCAGTGGTGGATCTGGGTATTTCCAGGGCTTGCTATCAGTTTATTTGTGCTTGCCATCAACTTTTTAGGAGATGGATTACGTGATGTATTGGATGCAAAACAGCAATAAAGGAGAATAGAGGATGGATACAAGAGAAATTATTTTAGATGTGAAGAATTTGAATACATCTTTTATTTCTGATCAAAAAGAGATAAAGATTGTAAAGGATGTGTCCTTTCAATTAAAAAGAGGAAAGACATTGGCAGTTGTTGGGGAATCTGGTTGTGGAAAAAGTGTAACAATGAATTCCATTATGCGTTTTACGGGAAAAAATGCTATTGTAAAAGCGGATAATATTCAATACAACGCTCTAAGAGGGGATAAGATTGAGGAATATCACTTAGAACAGATCGATAAACCAAATGGAGCGAAGATGAGAGCCCTTCGTGGAGCGGATTTATCCATGGTCTTTCAAGATCCGATGTCCAGTTTGAATCCTGTTTATAAGGTAGGAGATCAAGTGGCGGAAGGTTTGCTTCAACATAACAAAGGGATGACAAAAGCACAGGCGCGAGAAAGAGTGCTTGAGATGTTTAAAAAGTTAGGGATTCCAGATCCAGAGGAGAGAATCAACTGCTATCCTCATCAGTTTTCTGGCGGAATGAAACAGCGTGTCGTCATTGCTATTGCCATGATATGCAATCCAGAATTGATTATCTGTGATGAACCGACCACCGCATTGGATGTGACCATTCAGGCACAGATTATGGATTTATTAAAAGAATTGCAAATGAAGGAAGGAAAGTCCATTATTTTAATCACACATAATATGGGGCTTGTAGCAGAGATGGCGGATGAAGTGTGTGTCATGTATATGGGAAGAGTGGTTGAGTTTGGAAGTCTTGAAGATATTTTTGACCGAACAAGCCATCCTTATACAAAAGCCTTGTTAAGAAGTGTACCGGTGCTAGGGCTTGCCAATGGACAAAAGTTAGAAACGATTCCTGGCTCCACACCAAACCCAGCTGATTTAAAGGCAGGGTGTGAATTTGCCGATCGTTGTCCAGAATGTACGGATAAATGCAGAGGAAAAGTCATTCCAACTTATGAAGTGGGCAAAGGGCATCTTGTTCGTTGTGTGAAATATGATACATATCCGGAGGTGAAGTGAAATGACAACTGATAAAAAAGAAGTGATATTTCGAATAAAGGATCTAAGAACTTGGTTTCCGATTACAAAAGGGATGTTTAAAAAAGTTGTAGGTCATGTAAAAGCGGTGGATGGTGTCAGTTTAGACGTGTATAGAGGAGAAACCATCGGGATTGTTGGAGAGTCAGGTTGTGGAAAGTCTACCTTTGGAAAAACGGCAATGATGTTAGAAAAACCAACCAGTGGAGAAGTGTTGTATTGCTATGATGGAGAATTTAAAGATATTACGAAATTTGATAAAGAAGAGATGTTTGAATTTCGAAAAAAGGTGCAAATGGTGTTCCAAGATCCATATTCTGCATTGAATCCACAAAAGAAGATTTATTCTTCTTTTGAAGAGCCGTTAAAAGTGCATGGTATGACGGATCAAAAAGAGCGTGAAGCAACAATGGAAAAAGTGTTGAAGATGGTCAATATTCAGCCAGATTACCTTATGAGATATCCTCATGAGTTCTCAGGAGGACAACGTCAAAGACTTTGTATTGCTCGTGCATTGGAAGTGATGCCAGAGGTGCTAATTTGTGATGAACCAGTATCCGCACTGGATGTATCCATTCAGGCGCAAGTGTTAAATCTCATGAAGGAAATTCAAAAAGAAATGAATTTGACCTATTTATTTATTGCACATGATCTATCGGTTGTACAATATATGTCTGATCGAATTGTTGTAATGTATTTAGGAAAAATCGTGGAGATTGCGGATTCAACAGCACTTTATGAAGAACCTTTACATCCTTATACAAAAGCGCTCCTATCCGCTATTCCAGTAGCAGATATTCATATAAAAAAGGAAAGACAGATTTTGGAAGGAGAAGTTCCAAGTCCAATTCATAAGCCAAATGGATGTCCATTCCACAATCGCTGTCCTAAGTGCATGGAAATATGTAAAACCAAAGAGCCAGATATGGTGCATTATGGGGCAGAAGGTCACATGGTGGCATGTCATCTATATAAAAATGAAGGAATGGATGGAGAAAAAGAGTCATGATGCAAAAGTATTTATTACTAGATCGGCGTGTTTTAAATCCACAAGGGATGGAAAACGTGCAATTGGAAGTGACAGCCCCTAAAAAAGATAAAGAGCATGGGGTGTTATTTTCAGAAAGTGAACCATGGGAAATTCGGATTGATAATGGGTATCCCAATGTGATTTATGATAAGAAAGAAAATATCTATCGGTGTTATTACACGCTTTTTATTGAAGATAAAGATAGTGAAGGTGTTTCAAAAGAGGAAAGAGAACGTAGAGATTATCAGCCGAGAGAAGATCGAGTTCCAGCCCTTGCCTATGCGGAAAGTGAAGATGGAATCTGCTGGAGAAAGCCTAAGTTACAGCTTGTGGACTTTAGAGGAAGCACAGAAAATAATTTAATTTTTCTATATGCCCATGGAACAGGGGTTATGTTGGATGAAAGAGAAGTAGAAGAAGAAAAGCGATATAAAATGGTGACAAAAATTGATCAGCCAGGGCATACAGCTTATATGGCTGTCAGCTTTTCAAAGGATGGAGTACATTGGAAAAAACCGATTCGATGGAAGCGTTTTAATCCACCAGCGGATAGTCATAATCTGCCATTTTGGGATGAGGAAAAGAACAGATATTGTTTGCTATCTCGTGTATGGAGAGATGGGATTCGTATTACAACAATAAGTCATAGTTACGACTTTTTGGATTGGAGTGAGCCAATAGAAACACTGCGTGGTGGGGGATTTGAACGACAGATTTATGCCATGCCAGCATTTTCATATGGCAATCTTTATTTGGGATTTGCCTCTGTGATTCATGAAGGAGATAGAAAAAGTTCTATGTTTGATCGGGTGGACTGTGAACTTACATGGGCGGTAGAACCAGAACATTTTGACTGGGTCGTTGCAGGACAAAATTTCATAGAACGAGGAGAGGGAACGTATCCAAAAGGAGAAGCTGATTGTGGCTGTATTTACGCCTCACCACCTGTTCCATTGGAAAATGGCGATCTTTTATTTTATTATATGGGAGGGAATGGAAAACACACCAACTTTAGAGAGAGTTCCCTTATGAGGGCTTTTATAAAAAAGGATCGTTTTGCTTCGTATCAAACGATAAAAACAGAGGAAGAAGGAATTCTTTCCACTTGTAAATTTAAAATACAAGGTGAGGAATTAGAAATTTTAGCAGAACCAATCGAAGAGAATGAAAAAAGTGGGCTTTCTGTGATGATAGCCAGTAACTGGAATAAGGAGGCATTTTCTGGTTTTTCTTTTGAAGATTGTGTGATAGAAGAAGGAGAAGAGGGCTGGAAAAAGGTCTCTTTTGCACAGAACTTGTCTCAATTAAGTGGAAAAGATGTGAGCATAAGGCTTCGTTTTTATAATATGAGAGTTTGGGCGATGAAAGGTGCGATTACTCTTACAGGGCATCGACTTTGGGAAGGTGCTGGAGAAGAGGAGTACGCAATCAAGCGTTAAAAGGGAGATAAGCTATGATATTTGGAAATATAAAAAATTTAAAAGAGTTTGAATTTCTACAAGAAGATGTGTTAAAATGTTTGGAATATACGATGACTCATGATTTGCTCAACTTTGAAAAAGGTAGCCATGAGATTGATGGCGATCGATTGTTTGTAAATATTGTGGAATATGAAACGACAACTCCAGAAAATCGTTTTTGGGAAGCTCATAAAGACTATTTAGATTTACATGTTATGCTAAGCGGAAAAGAGCAAATTGATATGAATTTTATCGATAATATGGAGCAAAAAGAGTTTATCCCCAAAGATGACTTTCTTCCACTAGAAGGACAACCAAATAGCCATGTAGTGTTAACAAAAGGCGATTTTTTAATTTGTTATCCAAGCGATGGTCATCGCACCGCAGTACAAGTGGGAGATCCAATGATGATAAAAAAAGCAATTTTTAAAATTAAAATTGAGAAATAGTCACATAGTAACCGCAGGAAGGGAGTTCTTTCTGCGGTATCTGCGCATATGGGAGGAAGAAAAATGAGGAAATATATTTGTATTGATATCGGTGGGACATCGATAAAGTATGGCATCATAAAAGAGGATGAAATATTTCTTATTACAGATGAAATGCCAACAGAGGCGAAAGAAAAAGGCGGAGAAGGCATTATGGAAAAAGTGCATTCTATAGTTGCCGATTATAAGAACCGATATGAGATAGAAGGCGTTTGCATATCAACAGCAGGAATGGTGGACTGGAAGAAAGGTTGTATTATCCATGCCTCTTCCTTGATTCCAAACTACACGGGGACCAAAATCAAAGAAAGAGTGGAAGAAGAGTTTAAGATTCCGTGTGAGGTGGAAAATGATGTTAATTGTGCAGGACTTGCGGAATTTTATGGAGGAGCGGGAAAAGGTTGTGAAAGCAGTTTATGCTTAACAATTGGAACAGGCATTGGAGGTTCTTTTGTGTACCGTGGAGAGATCTTTCATGGGTTTTCTGGAAGTGGTTGTGAAATTGGATATATGCATTTACCAGAAGGCGAATTTCAAGATCTTGGAGCTAGCAGTGTATTAGTAAAAAATGTAGCAAAAAAGAAAGGACTAAAAGAAGGAGAGCTCAATGGAAAAATGATTTTTGAACAAGCAAAAGCAGGAGATGTTATTTGCATTAAAGCCATTGAAAAAATGTGTGATGTATTAGGAATGGGAATTGCAAATATTTGCTATGTACTGAATCCAGAAATTGTCATATTAGGAGGTGGGATCATGGCTCAGAAACAGTATTTAGAGCCAATTCTTCAAAACAGTCTTGAAAAATATTTAATTCCATTTGTGGCGTCTCATACAAAACTAGCGTTTGCCCAAAATGAGAATCAAGCGGGAATGTTAGGGGCTTATTATCACTTTAAAAATATTCATACAAATTAAAAGAGTTTTAGATTTCCATTCATAAATCGAGAGGATTTATAAATGGAAGTGGAAAAAGAATAGTAAAAAATCAAAATATTGGGTGATACGAAACCACAAAAAATAGAGTAGAAATAGAAAAATGATGGGAGAGAAAGTGTAAAGAAAGGAAAGTAGATATGGAACATCAAATTCAAGCAATGATACCACTGATAGAATCGATTTATGAGAGTTTTACTCCTCTTGAAAAAACCATTGCGGATTTTTTTATGAAAGAGAAGGAGGAAAGCGATTTTTCTGCAAAAAATATTTCAAAAAGGCTTTATATATCAGAAGCATCGTTATCTCGTTTTGCAAAAAAATGTGGATATTCAGGATATCGGGAATTTTTATTTCACTATCAGCAGGAAAAGGAGACAAAAGAAGTATTTCCAGCACATGACTATCATTCGATGCAAGTATTAGATACTTACCAAGAACTTTTAAATAAAACTTACCATTTGATGAATGAGGAACAGATGGAGAGAATTGTTCAGTTGCTTTCTACGAAAAATAGAATTTATGTCTATGGAAAAGGAAGTTCTGGGTTGGTTGCCCAAGAGATGAAACTCCGATTTATGCGTCTTGGTGTCAATATTGAGGCGATTACAGATGAGCATATTATGAAGATGAATGCCGTATTATTGGATAAAAACTGTCTCGTAATTGGAATTAGTGTCAGCGGAACGAATGAAGAAGTGCTCAATTCCCTACAAATGGCGAAAGTCCAAGGTTCTTCTACAATTTTAATGAGCGCAAGGAGAGATAAAAGTTTTCGTTTTTGCGATGAAGTTTTAGTAGTAGCATCAAAGAAATATTTAGAAAACGGAATGGCAATCTCCCCTCAGTTTCCAGTCCTAGTTATGGTGGATATTGTATATTCTCGTTTTTTAGAATCGGATAAGTTCCATAAAGAAGCATTACATGATCTGACGCTTAATGCGTTACATGAGAAAAAAAGAACGTTTGAATATGAGTAAAGAAAACAATGGAGGAGAAAAATAAAAGAAAATAAGTTTTGTGAAAAATGCCAATTTCCAATTTCCCTTCATAAAAGAAGTTTTATCGTTAGGATACATAAGATTTAGAGAGAAAGCTATGAGCAGGGATAGGAGAAATTGAAAGGAAACTCGGGCATAGAAGTTAAAGTTGTGCATAATTTATAAAAATAATTTGCTATATTGACAAAAAAACATCTATTCTATATGATTATATATAGAAAATATATTAGGTGATAAAGTAGTAATAAAAATGGAGAAGCCAAGAGCTTCTCCAAAAAAATAAGCCCAATTGGTAGAACCAATTGGGAGGTATTAGAAAACAAACGTTTTCTAATAGAGCTCTTTAGCAAGAAGAAGTTTTAGAAAAACAAGTGGGATTTCAAGTTGTAATTACAAATAATGTTATTGGTAAATAAGGAGAAAAGAGTATGGAGATCTTAGTATGTGTAAAACAAGTACCAGATGATTCTGTGGAGATTCATTTAAAAGATGGAGCTCCTGATTTTAGTCAAGCTGCTCCTGTTGTGAATGCATTTGACACTTATGCATTGGAGATGGCAGTTCGATTAAAAGAGGCGGTGGATGGAACCGTGACTGTTTTAAGTATTGGGCCAGAGAGCGCAAAGAATTCATTAAAAAACTGTTTAGCTGTTGGGGCCAGCAAAGCATTTTTAGTATCAGAAGAAGAATATGAACATTTGGATGCCAAAGGAATTGGAGAAGTTTTAAAAGGTGCTATTGAGAAAATCGAAGAACAAGAACAGGTAAAATTTGATGTAGTCTTCTGTGGTAGAGAATCGACAGATTATGCTTTAGGACAGGTAGGAAGCGTATTAGCAGAAGAACTTGGTGTTGGTGTAATTCAAAATATTGTGGATATTGAAAAAGTGGAAGAAAATATTGTAGCAAAGCAGGAGACAGAAGAAGGATATCGCCAAGTGGAAACAGCAATTCCTTGTGTTGTTACGGTTAATAAGCCAACTTATGATCCTCGTTATCCAACAATCAAAAGTAAAATGGCAGCAAGAAAGATCGCCATTAACGAATTTTCTCTTGCTGATGTTGGAAAAGAAAAAGAAACACTCCTTTCTGAAAATTTAGTGAAGGTCGTAAAAGTATATGAACCAGCGAAGAAAGCAGCAGGTGTAAAAATTAAGGCGGAGAGTGTAGAAGATGCAGTAGCACAGGCATTTTCACTTATGGAAGAAGCAAAAGTATTGTAGGAGGCAGGGAATATGAGCTTTACAGAAAATAAAAAAATTATGGTATATGTAGAAAGTAAAGAGGATAAAGCGGTTCAAGCAGGGCTTGAAGTATTGACTCCTGCAAAGGAATTAGCAAGTGAAGTGGTTGTAGTTACAAATTCAGAAGAAGCTGCAAAACAAGTAGCTACAATGGGTGTTCAAAAAGTGTTTGTAATCGAAGATACTTTTGAAATAGAAAGGGAAGCCAAGAAGCTTGCACAGTTAATAAAGGAGGAGAATCCATCCCTTCTTTTTATGGGAGCGACTCCAATTGGAAAAGACTTAGCGGCTGAAGTTTCTGCAAAGGTAAAGGGCGCTTGTATCACAGATGCCATTGGAGTAAAGGAAGAAAATGGAGCAATGGTATATACTTGTCCCGTCTATGGTGGAACGGTATTAAATGATATCACTTCTGATGCGGATATCCAAGTTGTTTCCATTCGTTCTGGAATTTTTAAAAAACCAGAAGGAAATGGGGAGCAAGTAGAAGTAGTGAAAGTACCAGTAGAAGTACATAATTTAAAAACCGTTGTCAAAGAAACGGTCAAAGAAATTGCGGAAGCAGTTAACCTTGAAGAGGCTGATGTAATTGTAGCTGGTGGTAGAGGTCTTGGAAATGAAGAGAACTTTAAATTAGTGGAGGAACTGGCAGAAGTTTGTGGCGGAGTTGTAGGTGCAACAAGACCAGCAATTGAAGCAAATTGGATCTCAAGAGCTCATCAAGTGGGACAGTCAGGAAAAATTGTTGCGCCAAAGCTCTATATCGCATTAGGAATTTCAGGGGCAACTCAGCACGTATCTGGTATGATTGGCTCTGGATATGTAATTGCAGTAAACAAAGACGAAGATGCTCCAATCTTTGATGTGGCTGATGTTGGAATTGTTGGAGATGTTGTGAAAGTAATTCCTCTTTTAATTGAAGAGTTTAAAAAGAGAAAAGATAATTAAGCAATGAAATTTCTCGAAAGGAACTTCCCTTTTAGAGGAGTTTCCATAATAAAAAGAGTCATAGAAGAATGATATAACATTCTTTTATGATTCTTTTTTAGTTAGAAGAAAATTTTTCTGTCCAGTTCTATCCGTTATTCTTATCGTAACGAAATCGTAAGAAAAAAAACATTGTAAGCAATTGACAAAGAAATTATAGCACCATAAAATAGAAATTAGTGAAAATGGTAAAAAAATGTAAAATACGACAGAGTGAAAGGGAAAACAAATGAAAGTTTGCAAATCAAAGAAAATGAATACCATTTTACGATGGTGTGTGTGCCTGTTAGCTGTTTGTTTTGTTATGCAACCTGCTAGCATTATGGCTAAGAGCAGTAAGAGGGTGATTCGCTACAATGGAAAAGACTATGTGTATACCAAGAGTCAAGTGAATGTAGCTGTCAATGATAAAGCGGTGAAAACACCTTTTGGGGGAATCATATTAAATAATATCTCCATGTTACCAGCTTATGATACGTTCTATAAATCAGAATTAGGTACTTATTATGAGTATGATGAAATAAGCAATGAGCTGACACTAGAAACAGTAGATACTGCTGTGCGATTGCCAATCAATAAGAAGTATATGTATGTGGATGGCAAGAAAAAGACGATAAGTCAGGCAACCATTAAAGTTTATGATAAAAACACGAAAAAAACGCGTTTAATGGTTTCCGGTCGTGATGTTGCCAATGCTCTTGGTTTTCAATATGAGTGGAAGAATAGCAAAGTAACTTCTGCTCTTTATACAGAAGAATATTTAGATTCCAAAGACGATGAAATGGATACGGACACGCCACAGGAAGATAATTCTAATAATGAAAATCCAGACGATGGGCAAATAGAAGAACCTGATAAGGATCAAAACAATGACGGAGAGCAACCAGATAATAATACTTCGGATGAAGAAGATGACACCGATGGGGTATCTATTCCAAAAACTTATGCTCTAAAAATTCCAAAGCCAGAAGATATGGCCATGGATAGTTATGAGACGGATGATAATTATTGGCAAAAAGAATTCACCATCACTTTTGATGATGATTATTCTGAATTTTATGATGAAAATTCTATTATAAAGAAAAAGAGTAACGTAACCAATGTTTCCGTATCACAAGATAAGAATGATTGTACACAAGTAGTATTGAAGACAAGCAAAATCCAAGGTTTTCGTATTACAGAAACGAAGGATGCGTTGTATGTAGAAGTGGATACTCCGCAAAAAATTTATGATAAAATCGTTGTTATTGATCCAGGACATGGAGGAAGCGATCCGGGGGCACAAGGAAATGGAATTGCGGAAAAGGATAAAACACTTGAAATTGCAAAAAGAGTCAAAGAGTATTTTGACGGAGAAGAAGAATATAAGGTTTATTTTACTCGTTTAGCAGATAGTGTTTCTGGTATGACAGCTGGAAGTTCAGGAGTGAAAGATTCTCGTATGTCTTTACCAGCTCGTTATAACTTTGCAAATGAAATTAATGCAGATTTATTTATCAGTATTCATTTAAATTCTTTTGGAAGTTCAGCAAATGGAACGGAAACTTACTATAGTGCTAAAAACACAAATAAAAACGATTGGGGAATCACATCAAAGGAACTTGCAAACCGAATGCAAAAAGCGATACAAAATGTGATTAACAGACAAAATAGAGGTGTGAAAGTAAATTCCAATTTAGCAGTATTAACTCATACCAATATGCCTGCTATTTTGATTGAAACTGCTTTCGTATCCAATAAAACAGATGCAAGTATTTTAAAGAACCCAGATAAGATGGATGAAGTGGCAAATGCCATTTATGATGTGATTGTTGGGACATTTGAATAAGATTATGAAAAAACGATGAGGAACGGAAGGTAAGTTTCTCATCGTTTTTTATGTTAGCCTTTGATAAGATAGTTGTTATAAGTCAAAAGTGATTTCAATATTTTTTCTTAATGGATAAAGAGAGAGTGTGAGATTTTCTTTGTAAAAAGTGATGTTTTAGTTGGATTTGCTTTCTTAAATTTAACGCTCGATCCGGGCGATCGGTAATAATACCTGCTACAGAAGAATGGAGGAAACGCTCAATAAGAGAAGGTTGGTTAACCGTCCATACGTAGATAGGAATTCTTTTCAGACGCATTCGAAAGAGAAACTCTTTTGTGAGAAATTGATAATGAGGTCCAATAAAATCGGCTTGACACCGATGAAGTCGACGTTCTGGAAAATATTCATGAAGTCGTTTTTTAAAGTCTAATGTTTCGATGCCAATTAATAGACCTGCTGTGACATTTGGATCGGCTTTTTTTATTGCTAATACAGAACTGTCATGGAATGATTTCATAACGAACTCAGAGTAAGAAAAATATTTAGTTGTAAGTGCTAACACTTCAAGTTCATATCCAGTTTCTTTTAGTTCGATATCCAGTCGGATTTTTCCTTGACATAAGCGAAGAACATCTTCAAAAAGAGGAATTTCATATCCTTGTGTCTTTGCAATATGATTGATTTCTTTATAAGTTAGAGTGTGAAGTGGTTTGCTATATAAAGTGGGATTGTGGAAAATAATAAGTTTTTGATCGAGTGTTCGTCTAACATCAAATTCCACCATATCAGCACCTAAGTCAATGGCAGTTTGAAAAGATTCTAAAGTATTTTCATGGGAAACAAGAGCAGAAGCTCCTCGATGTGCAATAATTTGTATTTGTCGTTTCATACTTTAACACCTCAATTCTAATTTACGCCAAAATAACGAATCAAGTGAGAAATATTTATCATGTTGACTCATCTATAAGCGTGAGAAACTCGTGAAACGTGTTTCTTCTTTGTATTATGATAGCACTAATTTAAGAAATGCACTACTCTTTCTTGGGCGTAAAAAATAGGATAAAAAGATGGAAAAAAAAGAAGAATAAATTTAATTGAAAGTTTATAGAATTTAATGTAGATAATAGTAAGAAAATATTGAACCCAGAAATAGAGTGATGTATAATGGGAATAAAGATAGAAAACCAATTCACGAGAAAGGTTTCAAGATAGGAGGTTATGATAAAATAGAAAAAATTTATTTTGCCATAACCTCATTTGCTATTCAAAAAATCTGGTATCAGTTGATAAAAGAAAGCGATGATTGTTTTACGCAGAAGTGAGTTTTAACCCTAAAATTCCGATTAAAATACAACTTAAAAATACAATTCGTAAAGGATTTAACGCTTCATGAAAAAGGATAATTCCTAATAAAATCGTACCCAAAGAACCAATTCCAGTCCAGATTGCATAAGCAGTACCAAGAGGAAGGGTTTTAGTAGCCATCGATAGGAAGTAAAAACTAACGATCATACCGCATATAGTAATAACCGATGGGATAAGTTTGGAAAAACCATAAGAATATTTAAGCGCAATTGCCCAGACAACTTCAAAAGTTCCAGCAATGATTAAGTATCCCCAAGCCAAGTAAATCATCTCCTTTCTATTTGTTATCGCTTGTTTTGCTATGTAGTACCTATGAGAAAAGCCTGAGAAATATCTTATGATATCTCCCAGGCTTTTATCCTTCCGTGACATAGCAATTAGCTATGAGTTTTCTCTTGGTCACAGGCCAGTCATACTGCGGAACCCTAGAAAACATATATAATAACAATTTTTTATCAACTTACTATATAATAAATTTGTTCCTTTGTCAATATAAGGGATACCATAGGGAAAGGATAAGAATGGCATTGATAGTTTACATTGAAACAAAAATTCAATCTGATATAATAATGAATAGTAGCAGACAATAGCAACATAAGGAGGAAATTATGCCAGCGTTTGTAGAGTTAAGAGATGTTATGAAAACGTATCAAATGGGGGAAGTGGAAATTCACGCGGTAGCAGGCGTCAATTTTCAAATAGAGGAAGGCGAGTTTGTTGTAATCGTTGGGCCAAGTGGAGCGGGAAAGACGACGGTTCTTAATATATTAGGTGGAATGGATAGTGCTACTTCAGGAAAGGTTTTCGTAGGAGGTGTGGATATTAGTCGTTATAACTCAAAACAGCTCACTACATATCGAAGAGATGAGATCGGATTTGTATTTCAATTTTATAACTTAGTACAGAATTTAACGGCTAAGGAAAATGTAGAACTAGCCACACAGATTAGTAAAAATCCATTGAATCCAGTGGAAGTATTAGAGCGGGTTGGATTAAAGGAGCGAATCAATAACTTCCCTGCACAGCTATCAGGTGGAGAGCAACAGCGTGTAGCAATTGCGAGAGCTCTTGCAAAAAATCCAAAACTTCTTTTATGTGATGAGCCAACAGGAGCTCTTGATTATGCTACTGGGAAAGCCATTTTAAAGTTATTACAAGAGACTTGTAGAGAGCAGAAAATGACAGTTATTGTCATTACTCATAACTCGGCAATTGCTCCGATGGCGGATCGAATCATTCATATAAAAAATGGAAAAGTTGCTCACATGGAAAAAAATAGTAATCCAATGCCAGTAGAAGAGATCGAATGGTAACATTTCTTTTTATAAAAAGGAAGAAAAAAATAGAAAGGAAGGGTTGCAGAAAATGAAAAAATCTATGAGAAAGGATTTCTTTCGGGAGATTAAAAATAGTTTCAATCGTTTTCTATCGATTATGCTTATTGTAGCATTGGGAGTGGCATTTTTTGCAGGAATTCGTGCTACAAGTCCTGATATGAAATTGTCTGCAGATGCTTATTATGATAGAGAAAATATGATGGATCTCCGTGTTCTTGGAACGTGGGGAGTGACAGATGAGGATATTGAGGGGTTAAAGCAGATTGAAGGGATTAAAGAAATAGAACCTCTTTATTCCTATGATGTTATGGGAAAAGTAACGGGTAATCAATATGTGTTAAAAGCGTGCTCTGCTCCAGAGAATATTAATAAAATGAAGGTAGTAGAGGGGCGTCTTCCTGAAAAAAAAGGAGAATGTGCTATTGATGAGCAATTGGTTATGACAGGTGAATTTCAAATAGGAGATACGCTTACCATTCAGTCAGGAAACGAAGAGGAGTTAAACGATGTTATAAAAGATGATCAATACGAGATTGTTGGTGTCGTCAATTCTCCGATTTATATGGATGTTGAGAGAGGATCCACAACCATTGGAAATGGGAAAATTAATGGATATTTTGTGCTCCCAAAAGAGGAGTTTACATTAGAAGCCTATACAGAAGTTGTTATGACAGTGGAAGGAGCAAAAGAGCTGGTTGCTTATTCCAAAGAATATGAAGAATGTGTAGCACCTGTAAAAGCGCGAGTGGAGGATTTTATTGAACAACGAGCAGAACTTCGCTATGATGATACGATAAAAGAGGCAAAAGAAAAAATCGCCGATGGTGAGAAAGAAGTAAAAGACGGGGAAAGAGAATTAAAGGATGGGCAAAAGGAGTTAAATGAGTCCAAAAAGCAAGTAGAAGATGCGGAAAAAGAACTTGCTGACGGAGAAATAGAGTTAGCAAGTGGCGAAGAAGAATTTACAAGTGCGGAACAAAAAGTTATAGATGGAGAAGCAGAGTTAGCAAAAGGAAAACAAGAACTTTCCGAGAAAAAAGCTGAGCTTTTAGTAAAAAAAGAGCAATTAGAGCAAGCGGAAGAGAAAATTCAAGATGGAAAGGCTCAGATAAAAGAAGGAAAAGAACAATTAGCAAAAGGAGAGCAAGAGCTAGTTGCCCAACAAGAAACGATAGAGCAAGGAAAAAAGGCATATGAAGAGCAAGAAAGTAGTGTAAAAACGGCATTACAGGAAGCAAAAACAGAGTTAGAAAATGCAAAGAACACTTTAGATGCCAATAAAAAGCAGTATGAAGAAACAGAAAAAGCAGCGTTACAACCCATTGAAGAAGCAAAGACACAATTAGAGAAAACGAAACAACAGCTCGATCAATGGAAAGATCAGATTGCAAAATTAGAGCAAGAAGTTTCAGAAGATGATGAACAGCTTGTTAAGTTGAAACAACAATATCAGTCTGGGTTGGCAGAATATGAAGCTGCAAAACAAGAAATTGAGGCAAAAGAAAGTTTGGTAAAGGAACAATTAGCCGAAGGGAAAAAAGCATTAGAGGAAGCAGAAGAACGATATAATCAAGGATTATCCGAATATAATCAGAAGAAAAGCAAGGCTGAAAAAGAGTTACAGAGTGCAAAAAAACAGCTAGAACAAGGAGAAAAACAGATAGAAACAGCAAAGACAAGCCTTGCCTCTAGCAAAAAAGAACTGGATAAAAAAGAAAAAGAACTGACACAAGCAGAAAAAGAAATAGAGCAGCCAAAACCTCAATTAGAGGAAGGAGAAAGTGCTTTAAAACAAGCGGAACAGACGATTCTTGCTAGTCAGACACAGTTAGAAGAAGGGAGACAGGAGTTAGAGAAAAATCGTCAAAAACTATTGGATGCAAGACGAGAGTTAGAAGAAGGTTGGCAAGAATTAGAAGATGGTAAGAAAAAAATAACAGATGGTGAAAAAGAATTAGCCGATGGAAAAAAGGAATTGGCAGAGGCAAAGGAGAAATTGGCAGATGCCAAAGATGAATTGGCTGATTTAAATGAGCCAGAGTATTACGCCCTTGATCGAAATTCGATTGTCAGCGCCGTTTCTTTTGGAAATGATGCGGATCGAATCAAAGCGATTGGAGAAGTATTTCCGGCTATCTTTTTCCTTGTGGCGGCACTTGTAAGTTTAACGACAATGACTCGAATGGTAGAAAGTGATCGCACGCAGATTGGTACATTAAAAGCATTGGGATATAGTAAATGGAATATTGCTATGCGTTATATTTTGTATGCTCTTTTTGCTACATTAGTTGGAAGTCTCATTGGTATGATTTTAGGACAAAAGATTTTCCCAAATATCATTATTGGAGCTTATAAGATGATGTATCAGACACTACCAGATGTTGTAGTCCCTCTCAATAGTTTTTATTCCATTACTTCTTGTTTTTTAGCCATTGCTACGATTTTAGTGGCCACCATATTTGCTTGTTATAAAGAACTTCAAGAAGTACCAGCTGGATTAATGCGTCCAGTTGCACCAAAGGTTGGAAAGCGTGTCTTATTAGAACGAATCCCATGTATTTGGAATCGATTGAGTTTTATTAGTAAAGTGACAGTAAGAAATTTATTCCGCTATAAAAAACGTTTCTTTATGACTATTTTTGGAATTGGTGGATGTATGGCATTGATTATTGTGGGCTTTGGCGTTAGAGATTCTATTTATTCCATTGTGGATAAACAATATGGGGGGATTATGGATTATGATTTATCCATTTCTATTAAAGAAGGAAAGAAGCCCGAAAAAATAATAGCAGGAGAAGAACGTATTTTAGGAAGTCTTAATACATGGCAGGCCAGTATCGATGTTGGAACGAAAGAAGAAGACACTTTAGAGGCATATATGATTGTCCCAGAAGAAAAAGACAAGTTAGAAGAGTATATTCATTTGCATAATCGAAGAACAAAAGAAACTTATGAACTCTCTTCTAACGGTGTTATTATTTCAGAAAAGTTAGCGACTTTATTGAATGTGGACATTGGAGATACGATTATCATCCAACAAGAGGAAAAGAAAGATCAAACAGTTCTCATTGAAGGAATTGCAGAAAATTACCTTTACCATTATGTATATATGGCGCCAGAGTTATATGAAAGCCTTTATGGAGAGCAAGAAGATTGGAATCAGATTTTAGTTAAGACAAAAGAACATTCTTCGAAAGAACAAAATGAACTCTCAGAACAAATATTAAAGAAAAGTGGAGTGAATAGTGTAACTAAGGTGACAGAATCAAAGAACTCCATCGATCGCATGATGAATAGTATGGATATTGTCGTTGTCGTATTAGTAATCTCTGCGGGAGCACTAGCGTTTATCGTATTATATAATTTAAATAATATTAATATTAGTGAGAGAAAACGAGAACTTGCAACGATTAAAGTGTTAGGATTTTATGATATGGAGACAGCAGAATATGTTTATCGTGAAAATGTTTTATTGACAATTTTTGGTGTCTTATTAGGATTAGGACTAGGTGTTATTTTACACCATTACGTTATTATTACAGCAGAGCTTGATATGATGATGTTAGGTAGAGACATTAAACCAATGAGTTTCGTTTATGGTGCATTATTAACAGGTATATTTTCCATGTTGGTGAATTTTGTATTATATTATAAGTTGAAAAAAATTGATATGGTAGAATCGTTAAAGAGCGTGGAGTAAATAATAAAATTTGAAGTATGATAAGAAGGTATGGAACGTAAAAGCATAAGTTGCTTGTAGTTCCATACCTTTTATTTACGTAAAGTGGGTTAAGGGAATGAGTTGAAACTTATGCTAGTATCGTGAACTTCTCATGGATGGAGAATTATGGTATTCTAAAAGAGAAAATCTGATAAATGGGAAAGGACAGTTAAAGTGGGAAAGACAGAGAAATTAAAACAGTTTTTTAAAGATTTTAGAATTTTATATGTACTATTGGGAATAAAAGTTCTTTTGTTTTATAGGCTTGTGGATTTCGCTGGAGTGAACTATATCATCAGTGTTTTGACGTTTGCTTTTTTAGCTATTCTCATAGAGAATATGAGAAATTGGAAGAAAGAAAAAAGGGCGACCATTTTATTTGGAATCTTTTATACTCTTATATCGGTGATTATGTTAGCTGACAGTATGTATTATAGCTACTTTGTTCAATACACTTCGGTAAATCAATTATTTCAGCTTGGAAATTTAGTGGATACAGCAGGGGCCATTGATTTGAATGGAGTTGTATCAACAGCAGGAATTCTTTTATTACTATGGGATATTCCATTGGCTATTTATTACTTTAAAAAATCGATAAAGCAAGCAAAAATAGTGGAAAAGAAGAGAAGAAAAAAAGAGAGGAAGTTTCATTGGTTCTGTGCTATGCCGACGTTATTAGGTGTTTCTGCCTTCAGTGCGCTAGTGATTCTTGTATGGAATCCATTGAATGATGATGGTGTGAGAAGTATTAATCATTTGGAATTTGTTACTTATCACGCCAGTGATATTGTAAAGTTTACAGCAGGAGAGCTAGAGCGTTCTTCTGTTAATAAAAATCACATTCAGCAAGAAATTGCAGAGCTTGTACCAAAAGCCACAGGAACAAAGTATCGTGGGATTGCAAAGGGGAAAAATTTAATTTTAATTCAATTAGAGAGTTTTCAAAATTTCCCTATTGGAAAAACGTACAATGGACAAGAATTAACTCCGAATATCAATCGCTTATTGGAGGAGGATACACTTTATTTTGATCATTATTATCAAAGTATTGGAAAGGGAAATACGTCCGATGCGGAGTTTGCTACTTTGAATAGTTTTTATCCAGTGACAGAGAGAGAATCCTATCGCTTATATGTGGATAATAATTTTAACGGATTACCATGGTTATTGCGGGCCCAAGGCTATGCTACCTTAGCCTTTCATGGAAATGTAAGGACATTTTGGAACCGTGGGCAAATGTATCCTCAAGAAGGGTTTCAAACATTTTATAGTCAAGAATATTTAAAAGAAGCGAGAATTTCTGGGTTTGGAATTACTGATAAAGACTTGTTTTCACAGGCAGTTACCATATTAAAGCAACAGACAAAACCGACCTTTAGTTTTATGGTAACAGTTACAAATCATATTCCGTATCGGTTGGATGCGGATCTGGTGGACTTAGAGTTGAAACCAGAAGATAATAATGTATTTGGCCATTATTTGCAATCGGTTCACTATACGGATGAGGCCATCGGACAATTGATTTCTGATTTAAAAAAGGCGGGGCTTTATGAGGATACGGTCATTGCTATGTATGGAGATCATCATGGAATGTTGATTTCTGATGAAGAGTTTTACGAGCCAATTCAAGAGAGCATGCCAAAGTTTTTAGGAAGAGATTATGATTATGATGAAATGCTCCATATTCCATTGATTATTCATATTCCAAATAGTGGAGTTAATGAAACGATTCATACAGCAGGTGGACAAGTGGATTTCTTGCCAACCATTGCAAATTTAATGGATATTACAATTCCACAGCCATACTTGTTTGGAAAAGATCTTGTAAATGTAGAGGATGAAGAGGACGATTTTGTAGCATCGGTTACTTATTTACTAGAAGGCTCGTTTATATGGAAAGATACGATGTATCAAATTGGAAGAGATGATACTTTTAAAAATGGACGAGCATGGAGTACAAAAACAGGAGAAAGTATTGCCTTAAATGATACGTTAAAAGAACAGTCAGAACGGGCAAGGAGATTAGTGGAGTTATCGAAAAAGGTATTGGACTATAACTTGATGTCCGATTATCCAGGGCAAAAATATGTGTTAGAGAAAGAAGGGCTCCATATGGATTTATCCGATATTATTGGAAAATAATAGAAGGTTATGATAAAATAAGGGAAAAAAGTTCGTTAGGAGTAGAGACAAATGGAAAGAAACTTGGATAAACGCTTGTGGAAAGACAGAGGAATATGGGGAGAATATGAATAAATAGATGCCTTTTTTATTGAGAGAAAATTAAGAGAAAGAGAGGCATTATTGTAGAAATGATTTTCTATGTATATTTATTTTTAGCAATTACTTTTGAGCTAATTGCAACTGTATTTTTAAAATCCACAGAAGGATTTACAAAGCTTTATCCGACCATTTGTTGTATTGTATTATATATTATTTGTTTTTGGTGTTTATCCAAAGCCTTATTAAATTTGAATCTTGGAATTGCTTATGCAACATGGTGTGGAGTGGGTATCGTTGTATCTTCTTTTATATCCGTTCTAATTTTTAAGCAGAATATATCATCTATAGGCGTATTGGGGATTTGTCTTATTGTCATTGGTTGTGTACTGTTAAATCTATTTGGGAATACCCATTAAAGTTTAACAATTCCTTTTCTTGTAAATAGATTGACTAAATGATATAATAATTTTGGCGATAATAGTCAGAAAAAACAGATGCTATTAAGAGAAGAGTCTTAAGGATGAAAATGACGAAAGAGCTAATGTTTACTTGCAAGGAGGTAGCCAAAATGAGTAATCAATATGATGTTATTATTGTGGGCGCAGGGCCATCAGGAATTTTTTGTGCTTATGAATTAAAAGAGAAGAAGCCGAATCTTCGGATTCTTATGATAGAGAAAGGAAGAAGAATTGAAGATCGCGTTTGTCCAAAACGTACGACAAAGCAATGCGTCGGATGTAAGCCTTGTTCTATTACAACTGGTTTTGCTGGAGCGGGAGCTTTTTCCGATGGAAAATTATCACTCTCCCCTGATGTAGGAGGAAACTTACCAGAAATTTTAGGGTATGATAAGACCGTAGAGTTATTAAAAGAATCCGATAATATTTATTTAAAATTTGGAGCAGATACAAAAGTCTATGGGATCGATGAAGAAGAGGCCATTTGGAATATTCGTAAAAAAGCGATCAATGCTAACTTAAAGTTAATTGAATGTCCAATTAGACATTTAGGAACAGAAGAAGGTTATAAAATCTATGCACGTCTGCAAGAACATTTAATAAAAGAAGGTGTAGAGATGAAATTCCGCACAATGGTATCCGATATTTTAGTAGAGGACAACCATGCAGTTGGCGTAAAAACTGAAAAAGGTGATACGTATTATGCACCAGAAGTTGTATGTGCGGTAGGAAGAGAAGGTTCTGAATGGTTTAGCCATATTTGTCAAGAGCATAAGATCGAGACAGAAGTTGGAACGGTTGATGTGGGGGTTAGAGTCGAGGTTCGCGATGAAGTTATGGAAGAACTAAATAAGACTCTTTATGAGGCAAAACTTGTTTACTTTACTCCAACTTTTGATGATAAAGTGCGAGTATTTTGTAGCAATCCATCTGGAGAGGTAGCCACAGAATATTATGAAAATGGACTAGCCGTTGTTAATGGACATGCCTATAAGTCCGAAGATATGAAAACGAACAATACAAACTTTGCACTTTTAGTGTCAAAGAACTTTACAAAACCATTTAAAGAGCCAATTCAATATGGAAAATCAATTGCGCAGCTTAGCAATATGCTCTGTGATGGTCGGATTTTAGTACAGCGTTTTGGTGATTTCCAAAGGGGAAGAAGAACAACCGAAGAAAGACTCGTTCGTAATAATATTATTCCAACATTAAAAGATGCGGTTCCGGGAGATTTATCATTAGTATTTCCATATCGTATTATGAAAGATATCGAAGAGATGATTTTAGCACTTGATAAAGTGACACCAGGACTTGCTAGTGATGAGACGTTGCTCTACGGAGTGGAAGTGAAGTTCTATTCCAACAAAGTGGTAACGGATACTCATTTTGAAACAAATATTAAAGGAATTCGGGCCATTGGAGATGGGGCATCTGTAACAAGAGGTCTTCAACAGGCATCAGCCAACGGAATTAGCGTAGCTCGTAGTATCCTTGGAATTTCATAAAAGAAAGAAAAAAGACAGTGTGAAAGCATTGTCTTTTTTCTATTTCTTCGCGGATGCTCTTACTTCTTCTCATTATTTTTCTTTTCATCTTATTAATGGTCTCGATTTTCTTTACCAATGAATTTTTGAGAAAAAAATATGATACAATGGTTTAAACAATTAAACGAAAGAGGTGAATGTTATGTCTGTGCACAGCGAAGATATTCAGCGTTTAGCAGAAGAGTTTGAAAGTTGCCAAAAAATTTTGCTTGCGCTTGGAGATGAAAATCGTCAGCATCTTATGCTTGAGATGATGCGAATGAACGATTGTGGGGGAGTGCGCGTTGGAACGATTGCTCAAAAATCGAATCTTTCCCGCCCAGCAGTCTCTCATCATATTCAAATATTGAAAGATGTAGGTATTCTTAAATTACGCCGAGAAGGGACGAAGAACTATTATTATTTTGATGCGGACATGGAAGCCATGAACAGGCTCATCCATATGCTAGAGCACGCAAAGAAAATTATGGAAGATTTACCAGATAGGAGTGGGAACAATGATTAAAATACACATTTTTCATACGGGAAAAGTTAAGGTTGATCGGGCAATTCCATACAAGGAGAAGAATCCGCTTGCTGTAACAGGCTTATTTCGAAGTGAGGATAAAAAAATGATATTACCGGTTTCCTGTTATTTAATCGAACACCCAAGTGGGAAGATACTCATTGATACAGGGTGGGATAGTAAATATATAGATGAAAAGCCACACCGCTTTTTTGGTCTGTTAGATAACATTAGTACACCGATGATAAAAAGCGATGAGAGCGTGGATTGTAAATTAGCAAAGCACAATATCGGTGGGGCCGATCTAGACTATATCTTTTTTAGTCATATGGATTTTGATCACACAAGTGGATTGCGTCTTGTTAAGGATGCAAAACGTATCATGGCGGCAAAAGAAGAAATTGAAGATTCAAAAAAATATTTTTTTCGCTATGTAAAATCCAATTGGGATTTTGCAAATGTCGAGCCATTTCTATATAAGAACACAGGAATAGGACCTGTAGGTAAGAGTTATGATGTATTCGGTGATGGAAGTGTTGTACTGGTTAATACCCCTGGGCATACTCATGGTCAGTTCAGTGCAATGATAAGCAATGGGAAAAAATATGTAATTTTGGCAGGAGATACAATCTATACGCAAAATTCTATAAAAGAAAAACGTATTCCAGGTTTCACTGTTGATACAAAATTAGCACAGAAATCTTTGGAATGGATTTGCCAATGTGCTGAGGACAAAAATTGTCTACTTGTAGCTGCTAATCATGACGCGGCTGTGAAGGAACAAACAATTGAATTATAAAAAGATGGAGGAAAAGAAAATGAATATAATGGAAGCAATGCAGGCACGTCACAGTGTTAGACAATATAAAAATAAACCAATAGAAGTAGAGTTGATTTCTGCATTACAAACGGAAATTGAGGCCTGTAATCAGGAGAGTGGACTGCATATTCAACTGATAACAAATGAACCAAAGGCATTTGATAGTTTTATGGCTCATTACGGAAAATTTCGAGGTGTTACCAACTATATCGCTATGATTGGAAAGAAAGGACATAATCTGGAAGAGAAGTGTGGCTATTATGGAGAACGCCTTGTATTAAAGGCACAACAGTTAGGGTTAAATACTTGCTGGGTAGCAATGACTTATAGTAAAATCCCATCTGCATTTTCTATCGATAAAGGAGAAAAATTGTGTATTGTAATCGCTCTTGGCTATGGGGAAACTCAAGGTGTAGCCCATAAATCAAAACCTTTTGAGAAAGTGGTAAAATCAGAGCAGCAAGTACCAGAATGGTTTAAAAATGGAGTGGAAGCTGCACTTCTTGCACCTACGGCCATGAATCAACAAAAATTTGTATTTTCTTTAAATGGCACTCAGGTATCTGCAAAAGCTGGGCTTGGCTTTTATTCTAAGATAGATCTTGGTATTGTCAAATATCACTTTGAAATTGGGGCAGGAGAAAATACATTTCAATGGAAATGATAGTAGAAGGCTAGCTTTTCTATATTTTTTTGAGAGGGATTTTGGTAAGATTAGGATCAAAACAGAAATACTTATTTTATGTGGAAAATTTTTTGCAAATATAATATAATGAGCCCAAGCGATTGAGAGAAGTTCGCTTACTAGTTGTAAACGATGTAATCAAATTGACTACACATTGTCATATTAGGAGATAATAAAATGATTCAACATAAAATACAGCCTGTTTATGATAGAAATTCTAAAATTTTAATACTTGGAAGTTTTCCATCCGTAAAATCACGAGAAGGAGGATTTTTTTATCATCATCCTCAAAATCGATTTTGGAAGGTGCTGTCGGCATTAGCAAATGATACACTTCCAACGACAATTGAAGAGAAGAAGAAATTTTTACTTTCCCATGGAATTGCGGTTTATGATGTGATTGCAAGTTGTGATATTGTTGGTTCTAGCGATAGCAGTATTGCCAATGTCGTTCCATCGGATATAAAAACCATAATAGAAAAAACAGGGATTTCTAAAATTTATTTAAATGGCAATAAGGCATTTGAGCTTTATGAAAAATATCAGAAAAAAGAATTAGAGGCAGAAGGAATTCAAGTAGAAGCAATCAAACTTCCCTCTACAAGTCCAGCTAATGCAAGCAATTCATTAGAGAAATTAATTGAACAGTGGAGCGTTATGAAAAAAGAAATTTATATTCCACTGAAACAATTGGATCAAGAGCTATTTGATGCCCTTCTTAACTGGTACTATCACAATGCTAGAATTCTTCCATGGAGAGAAGAACCAACACCATATCGTGTATGGATTTCAGAAATTATGTTACAACAGACAAGGGTGGAGGCGGTAAAGCCATATTATGATCGTTTTATGGAAGCATTACCAACCATTGAAGATCTTGCAAATGTAGAAGATGAAGTGCTGATGAAATTGTGGGAAGGACTAGGATACTATAATCGGGCAAGAAATCTTAAAAAAGCAGCAAATATTATTATGGAAGAGTATGACGGAGTTATGCCAGCCGATTATGAACAGTTATTAGCACTTCCAGGGATTGGAGAATATACGGCAGGTGCCATTGGGTCGATTGCCTATGGATTAGACGTACCAGCGGTAGATGGGAATGTTTTACGAGTCATAACAAGAGTGATGGAATGGTATGAAGATATCCTGAAGCAGAAGACAAAAAAGGAATTAACAGAAAAGTTAAAAGACGCATTAATCAAAGGAAAAAGCGGAGATATTAATCAAGCACTTATGGAGCTTGGTGCTACCGTTTGCATTCCAAATGGGAAACCTCATTGTGAAGAATGTCCGTGGGATACAAGATGTCTTGCTTATAAAAAAGATAAGATAACAGAACTTCCAGTAAAAACTCCAAAAAAAGAGAGAAGGAAGGAAAAGAAAACGGTATTTTTATTAGAATATGAAGGGAAAGTGGCCATTCAAAAAAGAGGAGAGAAAGGATTACTTTCTGGACTATGGGAGTTTCCAAATGAAGAGGGATATTTAGAACAACAGGAAATGGAAGCATGGTTACAAAAACAGGGAATTACAAAATATCAAATGAAAGAAGAATATCGTGGAAAGCATATTTTTTCTCATGTGGAATGGCAGATGAAAGGAATTAAAATCTTGATAGAAGAAAGGGCAAAATCCTCTACTTTTGCAGAGCAGAAGAAACGAGATTTTGTGTGGATATCAAAAGAGGAAATGGAACGAGACTATGCAATTCCATCTGCCTTTGAATGGATAAAAAAGAATGTTTAACGATGAGAAGCTGGCAAAGCGTGCTTCTCATGTTCGCAGGCAGTGGCCATATGTGAGCATAAATGCTTCCGGATGGCTCGTTGTCTTTTGGTAAAAAATAAGGGAACAAAAGCAAGTCGTGCTTTGTTCCCTTATAAAAAATATAAGAAATCTCTATTCTATTGTTGGAAATTCTAATGTGTCTTGGGTTATTTCCGTATTGCTTTAACTGTGGAGGCTTCTATTCCCAATTCACTTTCGGTAGAAGTCGTATATTCTTCTGGATTCGTAGTAGTACTAGAAGAAGGATTACTTTCCTCTGGCTTATTAGTAGCATCAGAAGAAGGATTATCCTCTAATGGTTTATCCATAGTACCAGAAGAAGTTGTATTTTCGTCTGGTTCATCCATAGTGCCAGAAGTTGTCATATCCTCTTCCTCATCTGTAGTGCCAGAAGTTGTCATATCCTCTTCTTCATCCGTAGAGGAAGCTGGTGGAATAACTACATCTTCTGGAGTTTCCGTATTGCCAGAAGTGCCAATATCATCAGGTTCTGTAGTTTCCTGATTAGAATTTTTATTAGAATCCTTGTTGGAATCTTTGTTTGGCTTATTGGAAGATTCACCAGTCGTTGTTTCTGTTGTGTTATTCGGTTTGTAATTTGGACAGTCTGCTGAGCAGTTTGGGCAGTCCTTTTTACATCCTAAATCCGCTTTACAATTTTCACAAGTACAGGATTCCCAACAATATGGACAGTACTTGGAGGTAGCAGTAGATCCCTCTATCAAGGAAGATGGTATGTTCTCAGTAGCAGACGATGTGTCTGTAGAGGTTGTGATAGAGGTAGAAGTTATTGTAGTTTGTGTACCACTTTCTTCTGTTGTATCTACAAGACTATTTTCATTTGTAGACGATTTTGTAGATTTTAAAGGTTTTGATTTTTTATTTTCTGTTTGGTTGGAAGCAACGGTAGTTGTTTCATCTTCGCACTCAATGACATCTGCCATTTTTATCTGGCGTTTTTCCACATAAGTTTTGATTTCTTGAATTGGTAAAGCAACTAATTCTTCAATTGTAAGAGTTTCATCTTTCTTAATTAAAGAGTTAATTAACTGCATTTTACCAAAAGAAGTATGGTATTGTTTCGCTAAGCGTTCTAATTCTTTTGTTTTAGAATTAGAAATACTCTGTTTATAAATAACAGGTTCAATTTTTTGCTCGTTTAAAGTAGTTTTAATATCGGTGACAACTCGAGTCTTTACTTCATCCGCCTTTACTTCATTGGAATTGGAAACAGAAACTAAAATAGAGTTTTTATTTTTGTTAATATATCCACTAGAAGAAAGAGACATTGTAAGTTCGAATATGACATCATCACAATTTCTGTTTTTAAAGATTTTATCTTTAATTAGCGATGCAGCATCCTCGTTGTTCGCTCTTACACTTAATACTTTATAAGATTTATTGAGAGCTATTTCAACACTTGGATTTACATCAATGGCTACGATGCTGTCAACAGAGTAGTAATTGTGTATGAGTCCAAAACAAATTAAAAATACAATAGCCAGGCTTGTGCAAGCCGTATAAAGTAACTGTAATTTAGAAACATTGCGTTTTGGACGTTCCTTTACAATATAATCTTCTTCGGGAAGTTTCTGCACAGGGGCGGAAACAATTTTGTCGAATAGATCAGGAGTGTCAAGAGCAATGCTTTGCTTAATGGACTCTTCAATCTGACGGTTGTTCATTAAATCGACTCCTTTTCTATTAAATACTTTTTGAGTTTTTTTAAAGAGCGATTATACTTAGAAAGCACTGTAGAAAGTGGCATTCCAAGACTCTTTGCAATTTCATGGTGTTTCAAACCAGAAACTGCATGTAAAATAACAATTTGTCGTTCTTCTTCTGCCAAGATATTAAGAGCAGCTTGTAAAACAATCCGATCTTCTGATGTTTTGTGATCAGAGGTGGCTAAATAATTAGAATCCTCAAGATCTTCAAGAGAAGTATCCGCTGTTCTCGTGGCTGTTCTTAATTTCATAAGGCAGAGATTTCTTGCTATTGTAAAAATCCATGCCAAAGGCTTGCCTTGCTTTTGATAAAGATGAGCAGAGGCACGAATCTTCACATAAGTGTCTTGCATAATATCCTGAGCGTCATGTGGGTTCTTCAAAATGGAGAGAATGAAGGCATACACAGTCTGGTCAGTGAGACGATAGAGTTCTTCAAATGCTGATAAATCATCATGTGCAATTCGAATAATCAATTCTTCGTCAAGTTTTGCAAGACGTTTCCCGTTATTTTGTTTGATAGGTAATTGTGTCTTGTCCTTTGACACATTAGAAAGCAATAACATGTAGCTGTTCTCCCTTTCTGTTATATTAATGCGTAACGCAGTTGATTTATTGCAAATAAAATAAAAAATATTATAAAACAAAAATGAAAAAAAAGCTATCAACGGTTGGATGAAAATTCCTAGTTTGATGGCATGTACATTCTAGCATGAACGAGAACGGTTGGCAATGTAACATTTTCAGAACAAAAGAAAAAAATGCATAAAAAACTAATGTATATGAATAAATATTATTGTGGTATTGTATAAAAATGGCTTAAAATAGCCAAAAATTATAAAAATGCATTTGACAAAAATGAATTTTAGTAATAAAATATACATAAATTGATAAAAGGTTTTATAATAGAAGTAGAAAGCTATTTGGAGGGAAATAATAATGAAAAAATTTGGTAAAGTCGTAGCGGTTATGATGACTGCTGTCATGTTATTATCTGGTTGTGGTAGTTCCACAGGGGGAACAACAGGAACATCTACAGAAAATGGAACTTCTAGTGGGCTTCCATCAAAGGTTGTTGTTGGAACAAATGCGGAATTTCCTCCATTTGAATATATGGATAACAATGGACAGCCAGATGGATTTGATATGGCGTTAATCAAAGAAGTTGGAAAGCGTGCAGGCTTTGAAGTGGAAATTAAAAATATGGATTTTGATGCTCTTTTGATGTCTATGTCAACAGGAGGAATTGATATGGTAATTGCTGGTATGACAGCAACAGAAGAGAAAGAGAAACAAGTAGATTTTTCTGATCCATATTTTGATGCAAAACAAGTAATTATTGTAAAGCAAGATAATAACGAAATTAAGACATTTGATGATTTATCTGGAAAAAAAGTTGCTGTACAGCAAGGTACAACAGGAGATTTATCTGTAACAGAAGGAGATCCTACTTGTGTTGTTAATGGAGTAGATGTAAAGCGCATGAATAAAGGTGCAGATGCAGTTGTTGACTTAATTAATGGCGGTGTTGATGCGGTTGTTATTGATTTACTTCCAGCAAAAGAGTTTGTAGAAGCCCATCCAGATGATATAAAAATTGTAGAAGATAATGCGGTTGTTGAACATTATGCAATTGCTATGCCAAAAGGAAGCGATGAATTAAAGAAAGCAGTGAATGATGCATTAGC
>OJJJ01000207.1_pt1 | contig 38199 bp, 29 predicted proteins | sample 1596311 | NCBI WGS metagenome assembly OJJJ01 (sample SAMEA4350140, study PRJEB24818) | metagenome | biome: human; feature: gut; material: faeces | place: Denmark | collected 2013-09 | reverse complement strand
GTTATCAATCTTCCCACCGGCGGTGGTTTGCTTACGAAACTCGCCGGTGGCATCCGGGTTTTGTGCGTTAATACGCGCTTCAGACCAGTAAATGCGCGCATCGGCATTCAGCCAGTCATTATCCGCCGGGGCTACCGAGTAGGTCAGTTGGGCATCGCGCTGGATCGTCGAACGGTCGGTCATTGGATTGCTGCTGTCCGCGTCACTGGCCTGCGGGTTTTTAGGTTCCCGTGCATCGTTGTTGTAATAGCGCAGTGAGCCGACCAACGTCTGGGCGTTGTCAATTTTCCAGCTGCCTTTCGCCAGCATATTATTAATCGCTTCGTCGTTCGGCGCGGTGGTGCCGTTACTCTGACGGAGGTCACCCCGGTCACGGCTGGACCAGGACAGCAGTCCGTCCAGCGTATCGCTGCGGCCATACGTGCTGGCACCCATCCCGAGGCTGTGATCCCCCGTGGCAGCGGTACCGAACACGCGATATCCGCTGTTTTTTCCCGCGCCCAGTAGATCGCTGGCATTCGCCGTCTCATAGGCAATGACGCCGCCCAGCGCGCCGCTGCCGTACAGCAGCGCGGACGGGCCGCGCACCACTTCAATACGCTTGATGAGGGCAGGATCGAGGAAGGTGCTGTTGAGGTGTCCGGTGTCAGTGCCTTGACGGACGCCGTCAACCAGTACCAGCACGCCGCGTCGGTCGTAGCCGCGCAGATTGACGTCCTGGCCGTTGGTACGACCGGTGCCGTCAAGAGTCAGGCCGGGGACCCTGCGCAGCAGGTCTGCGGCGGAGCTGGCGGTTTGATTTTCCGGGGCCGTCGCGTCGATGACGCTGACCATCATCGGTGCTTCAAAGGCGCTGCGAGCATTGCCGGTCGCGGTAACGGTCATGTCTTCAACCGCCGCGTAGGCGGCGCCAGGAAGACTGCAGACGATCGCCAGCGCCAGCAGCGATGGGCGCATCCTCGCGGTGTGCAGGTAAGGCATAGCAACTCTCCATTAGAAACTCGAAAAGCGCTGGCTGCCTGGGGATAACCTGGGTGGCTGGCGAAATGTGTGGGGTTATTTCGTTAAAATTAGTTTTCCGGCATGGGTCTGGCGCAGCAGGTAATGCTGCCCGTCATGCTCAATGATCACTCGTCCCTCATTGCCCAGCAGGCTTTTGCTGTCAATTCGACGCTCAGCGACGGGGGCAGGGGGGGGTGTCTTCTTTTTTGCAGGCGTTGCCGTTGTGTTATCCATACGTGACATAGTATTTAAAAATAACAATCAATGTAACAATGATAATCATTATCATCAAAGTAAAAATTTGCGGCAAGCCTTTTTGTGAAAAAATTGTGACGAGAGCGATTTTTGAGCAAAAAAGAGGAAAAAACAGGAGGAAAACAAGGGATTGTCACCGGGTAACATATGCTACCCGGCGAAAAAGTTAGAAGCGGCTATCCACCGCAGCCGCGAGTTTTTCGACCAGCAGTTCGGTATCTTCCCAATTCAGGCAGGGGTCGGTTATGGACTGACCGTAGACCAGCGGCTGACCGCTGACGATTTTTTGTGTCCCTTCGCGCAGGAAACTTTCTGCCATAATCCCGGCAATGGCCGTTGAGCCATTGCGAATTTGCTGACAGACGTCATCACATACTTCCAGCTGGCGGCGATGCTGCTTCTGGCAATTGCCGTGGCTGAAATCGACGACCAGATGCTCCGGCAGCGAAAATTCATGCAGCGTATCGCAGGCGGCGGCAATATCTTCTGCAAAGTAATTCGGCTTTTTACCACCGCGCATGATGATATGCCCGTACGGGTTGCCGCTGGTCTGATAGATAGTCATCTGACCGGTTTTATCCGGTGAGAGGAACATATGGCTGGCGCGGGAGGCGCGAATAGCATCGACGGCGATACGCGTATTGCCATCCGTCCCGTTTTTAAACCCGACCGGGCAGGACAGCGCAGAGGCCATTTCACGGTGGATTTGGCTTTCGGTGGTACGTGCGCCGATAGCGCCCCAGCTGATCAGATCGGCAATAAACTGACCGGTGACCATATCGAGGAATTCGGTGGCCGTAGGGACCCCCAGCTCGTTGACCTGTAGCAGGAGTTTACGCGCCAGCTCAATGCCGTGGTTAACGCGGTAGCTGCCGTTCAGGTCCGGGTCGGAAATTAAGCCTTTCCAGCCGACGACGGTGCGCGGTTTTTCAAAATAGGTCCGCATCACGATTTCCAGGCGTGCCTGGTGTTGGGTGCGCAGCGTCTGCAAGCGCGTGGCGTACTCCAGGGCCGCATCGAGGTCGTGAATCGAGCAGGGACCCACGATCACCAGCAAACGAGGATCTTCGCCATTCAGTATTTTTTCTATCCGGCGTCGGGAATCCGTCACGTGATGAGCGACAGAGGACGACACAGGATGCCGTTGCGCCAGCTCAGCGGGAGTGACCAGATTGTCAATACGCGCAGTACGGAGTTCATCAGTTCGGTTCATTACGTGTCTCAGAAATTTGTTGCTTCAACGGCAGGACTACCGGGAAGTGATGCGCATCACGATAAACCAATCCCTGCTGATTTCAAGTGCGAGGCGTGTCACACCTCGCAAGCCAGAGTTTATGCTAACAAAAAACGAACCATTGCACTAGCGTTCTAGTACATGCGACGATTTAGTCCCATAATATCGAGGATCTTGGTGGCAATTTCTTCTACCGAATAGTTGGTACTGTTGAGCCATGGGATCTTGTTTTTACGGTATAACGCTTCAACTTCGGCTACTTCCATGCGGCACTGGCGCAGCGAGGCATAACGACTGTTTTCTCTACGCTCCTCGCGGATCGCCGTCAGACGTTCCGGATCAATGGTCAGACCAAAAAGTTTGTGTTGCAGCGGTTTTAGCGACGCGGGCAGTACCAGGTTATCCATATCATCGGCAATAAAGGGGTAGTTCGCCGCCCGAATGCCAAACTGCATCGCCAGATACAGGCTGGTTGGCGTTTTACCGCAGCGGGAGACGCCGAGCAAAATAACCTGCGCCTGATCGAGGTTGCGCAACGAAATACCGTCATCGTGGGCGAGGGCGTAATCAATGGCGGCAATGCGTGCGTCGTACTTATTGAGGTTGCCGGGATTCAGTCCGTGCGTGCGATGAGCGATTGGAGTCGGGTCGAGTTTCATCTCATGTTGCAGCGGTGCGACCAGCGCCTGGACGATATCCTGACAGAAGCCCTCGCTTTGCAAAATGATTGCGCGAATCTCCGGCAATACAATGGAGTAGAACACTAACGGGCGTACGCCCGTTTGCTGGTAAATGGCGTCAATCTGGTCTTTCACCGCGCGGGCGCGGCTCTCATTTTCAACAAACGGCAGCGTAATACTGCTGATCGTAACCGGAAATTGCGACATCACTGCGTGGCCCAATACCTCTGCGGTGATGGCCGTGCCATCAGAAATATAAAATACGTGACGATCAACAGCATTATCCATTTTGCTCATCCTGGGGGCAGATATAATTCTCTGAAAGCATAAATTAAAATGCGTCAGAAGCGAATATTGTTGTCGCCATTTTATAAAATGAAACGGTATTTTTATATTTACTGAAAAGTACATTTCATTTTTCGGAACGAATGTTTAGACCGACTGTTTTTGTGGTGATCCCGTGCCGCTCGCGGGTTTGCGCAAATGCGGAAACAATCTGAAAAAATAAAAAATAAAGTTGCTTGAACGATTCACCGTTTTTTTCGCCGCGGTAAATATGCAAAGATAATTACGCAAAATTGAGTTTCCTAACCTCGTTCATATATAAGGATTGTTCGATGTCCAACAATGGCTCGTCACCGCTGGTGCTTTGGTATAACCAACTCGGCATGAATGATGTAGACAGAGTTGGAGGCAAAAATGCCTCCCTGGGTGAAATGATTACTAACCTTTCAGGTATGGGTGTTTCCGTACCGAATGGTTTTGCAACGACCGCCGATGCGTTTAACCTGTTTCTGGAGCAAAGCGGTGTAAACCAGCGCATTTATGAACTGCTGGATAAAACGGATATCGACGATGTCACCGAGCTTGCCAAAGCCGGGGCGCAGATCCGCCAGTGGATTATCGACACTCCTTTCCAGCCTGAGCTGGAAAATGCCGTTCGTGATGCCTACGCGCAGCTTTCCGCGGACGATGCCCATGCCTCTTTTGCCGTGCGCTCCTCCGCCACCGCAGAAGATATGCCTGATGCTTCATTTGCCGGTCAGCAGGAAACGTTCCTCAACGTCCAGGGCTTTGATGCCGTGCTGGTGGCCATCAAGCACGTCTTTGCTTCGCTGTTTAACGACCGTGCAATTTCTTACCGTGTGCACCAAGGTTATGACCACCGCGGCGTAGCGCTTTCTGCTGGCGTTCAGCGGATGGTGCGATCCGACCTGGCCTCTTCGGGCGTCATGTTCTCTATCGACACAGAATCTGGCTTCGATCAGGTGGTGTTTATCACCTCCGCATGGGGCCTGGGCGAAATGGTGGTGCAGGGTGCCGTTAACCCGGATGAATTCTATGTGCACAAACCGACCCTGGCGGCTAACCGTCCGGCTATCGTGCGTCGCACCATGGGTTCGAAAAAAATCCGCATGATCTACGCGCCGAGCCAGGAACACGGCAAACAGGTGACGATCGAAGATGTGCCGCAGGAACAGCGCGATATTTTCTCACTGACGAACGAGGAAGTGCAGGAACTGGCGAAGCAGGCGGTGCAAATCGAGAAGCACTACGGTCGTCCGATGGACATCGAATGGGCGAAAGACGGTCACACCGGCAAGCTGTTTATTGTGCAGGCGCGTCCGGAAACCGTGCGTTCTCGCGGCCAGGTGATGGAGCGTTATACGCTGCATGCGCAGGGCAAAATCATTGCTGAAGGCCGTGCTATCGGCCACCGCATCGGTGCGGGTCCGGTAAAAGTCATTCATGACATCAGCGAAATGAACCGCATTGAACCTGGTGACGTGCTGGTTACTGACATGACCGACCCGGACTGGGAACCGATCATGAAAAAAGCGGCGGCGATTGTCACCAACCGTGGTGGTCGTACCTGTCACGCGGCAATCATCGCCCGTGAACTGGGGATCCCGGCGGTAGTAGGCTGTGGTGATGCAACCGATCGCATCACGGAAGGCGAGAATGTGACCGTCTCCTGTGCCGAAGGTGACACCGGCTACGTGTATGCCGATATGCTCGACTTTAGCGTTAAGAGTTCCAGCGTCGAAACGATGCCGGACCTGCCGTTGAAGGTGATGATGAACGTCGGTAACCCGGACCGTGCATTCGACTTCGCTTGCCTGCCAAACGAAGGTGTCGGGCTGGCGCGTCTGGAATTTATCATCAACCGCATGATTGGCGTGCATCCTCGCGCGCTGCTGGAATTTGATGACCAGACGCCAGAACTGCAAAATGAAATCCGCGGAATGATGAAAGGTTTTGATTCGCCGCGTGAATTCTACGTCGGTCGTCTGACCGAAGGGATCGCGACGCTGGGTGCGGCGTTCTATCCAAAACGCGTTATTGTGCGGATGTCAGACTTTAAGTCCAACGAGTATGCCAACCTGGTCGGTGGCGAGCGTTACGAGCCGCATGAAGAAAACCCGATGCTGGGCTTCCGTGGGGCAGGCCGTTACGTGGCAGACAGCTTCCGCGACTGCTTCGCACTCGAATGTGACGCGGTGAAACGTGTGCGCAACGAGATGGGACTGACTAACGTTGAAGTGATGGTGCCGTTTGTGCGTACCGTGGCGCAGGCCAAGGCCGTGGTGGAAGAGCTGGCTCGTCAGGGTCTGAAGCGTGGTGAGAACGGGCTGAAGATCATCATGATGTGTGAGATCCCATCCAACGCCTTGTTGGCTGAGCAGTTCCTTGAGTACTTCGACGGTTTCTCTATCGGCTCGAACGACATGACGCAGCTGGCGCTGGGTCTGGACCGTGATTCCGGCGTGGTGTCAGAACTGTTTGATGAGCGTAATGACGCGGTGAAAGCGCTGCTGTCGATGGCGATTCGCGCGGCCAAGAAACAGGGTAAATACGTGGGTATTTGCGGTCAGGGCCCCTCTGATCACGAAGACTTCGCGGCCTGGCTGATGGAAGAGGGGATCGACAGTCTGTCGCTGAACCCGGACACCGTCGTACAGACCTGGCTGAGCCTGGCGGAACTGAACAAGTAATACCCTGCCGGATGGTGGCGTAAATGCCTTATCGGCCTACGGTCAGCATTATTCGTAGGCCGGATAAGGCGCGAGAGCGTCGCCATCCGGCATTCATACCTTGCTCAGGCGCTGAATAATATCCTGACGAAGTTGATACTTCTGAATTTTACCGGCGGCGGTGCGTGGTAATTTATCGACAATCACCAGATGTTCTGGATATTTGTATTTTGCTACCCGCTTGCGGCTAAAGAAGGCCACTACCGATTCCAGCGACAGCGAGTGATGTGGCGGTTTAAGCACCACGTAAGCGCACGACCTTTCCCCTAAACGCTCGTCCGGCATCGACACCACGCAGGCATCGTGAATACGCGGATGCTGCAATAAAATGTCCTCAACCTCACGGCTGCTGATATTTTCGCCACCGCGCACGATAATATCTTTCTTACGTCCGGTAATCTTAATGTAGCCCGCCTCGTCCATGCGGCATAAGTCACCGCTGTAGTACCAGCCGTCTTGATCCAGTGCTCTGGCAGTCATTTCGGGTTCATCAAGGTAGCCCATAAACACGTTCGGCCCGCGCGAGGCTTCTTCGCCCTCCACGCCAGGTGGCAGCGTATTACGTGCCTCGTCAACCACTTTAATTTCAACGCCCGCAGCGGCGTAGCCGTCGGTATTCATCATCTGGGAAAGCGAATCATCGAGATTCACCACCGCATGCGGTGAGCTTTCGGTCGAGCCGTAAACGCTTAATAACTTAATGCCGCGCTGCTGACACTCGCGGGCAATTTTCTGCGGAATGGTGGTGCCGCCGCATAAGAAGAAGCGTAATGATGAGAGGTCGTAAGGCTGTTTTTCCACGCAGCACAGCATGTCATAGACGAAGGGCGTAGCGCCGAGGACGCAGGTACAGTGCTGTTGCTCCAGCAGTTCAAGACAGGCGGTTGGGGTAAAAACATCCAGCAGTACGCTGCGTGCGCCAATTAAAAAAGGGGCCGTGACGCCGTGCAGAAAACCGGTGGCGTGCCCCAACGGTGCAGGCATTAAAAAAACATCCTGCCAGTTGAGGTTAAGGCGGGCGCAGTAGGCGCGTTCGCTGGCGAGAATATTGTTATGGGTCAGCATTACTCCTTTTGGCATACCCTCTGTGCCGGAAGTGAACAGCACGGCGGCTAACACGTCGGCGTGCACGCTAACGGTGTGGGTTAACGGGGGGGAGGTCAGAAGCTGGCTTAGCGCCAGCGAAGCAGTTGCCGGGGCCAGTTTATCCACGGCGATAATTTGTTGCAGGTGCGGCAACTGATTCTGTAAGGGCAGGATCAGATCCACCGGGCGAGTCTGTTTAAACAGGGTTGGCGCAAAGAAGAGCTTCGCCTTGCATTTGTTTAGCACCCATACCAGCTCTGCTTCGCGCCAGGCAGGCAGTAGCGGTACGGAAACGGCACCGGTTTTCAGGCAAGCCAGATAAATCACGGTAAATTCACACCAGCCCGGCAACTGGAAAGCCACCCGATCGCCGGGTTGAATGCCGCTGGCTAAAAACCAGGTGGCCAGGCTGCTGGCGGCGCGATCGAGTGCGGCGTAGGTGTATGCATCGCCGTGATTATCGACCACGGCAATTTTATCCGGTACGGCCCGGGCGGTCTGGCTCCAGTAATCGCCCAGTGAGGCGTCACCCCACAGTCCTTGCTGTCGCCAGGCATGACGACGCTCGGCGTTAAACGTTAATCTGACACTCATTGCTTTGTCCCTGGATGATTGCGGCATACGTCTTGCCGGACGGCGACTGGGCCTTATCCGGCCTGCAACTGGCAATATCCGTTATCCATAACGAAAATCGATGCCAAAAGTGCCGAGCGGGTACGTCCATTGTTCAAGTATTGTTTCGCCGCACAGCACCCGACAGGTTCCGCACTCCAGACATCCGGCGGAATCAAAATGGATATTTCCGGCCTCGTCCTGCTTGTACAGTCCGGCGGGGCAGGCATAGAGCAGTTTGCGAAACTCGTTCAGATCCGGGTGGGTGGCCAGAATAATGTGCGGATGTCCTTCATCAACGTTGAATTTATTGACGCCCAGCTTGACGTCAACGTTCACGGTGTTGTCCTGGTTCATAACGCGGTCGCTCCCTTAATGCCGTCTTTCAGTAAGTTCATTAACCCAATGCGTTTTACATGGGGCATGATCCTTTTGCGCATTGGGGGCGTCGGACGTCCGTCAACGGTGAATATTTCGCTCATAATATCCGCCACCATGCGCGGGTACTGGGTGAACAGACGTGGGTTTTCCATCAGTGCCGGGATCTTGCGAAAATGCTGTAACTCATGCATGACGCAACCCTGCTCGAGGGAGCGTTTGTATTCCATCAAGCTGTTGGTGGAGAAATCCTGGCGTTCTTTCGCCGCGATAGCCGTTTTCGCCGCCGCCTCTGCGGAGGCAATGGCCAAATCCATACCGCGGATCGTATACCCCAGATTCAGGCAGAAGCCGGCGGCATCGCCGACGATCATCACACCGTCATTGACCAGTTCAGGCACCATTGCCAGGCCGCCTTCGGGCACCATATGCGCCGAATATTCCAGCAGTTCACCCCCGGCAATCAGCGGACGAATGGTTGGATGCTGCTTAAAGTCTTCCAGCATTTGTGGAACGCTCTTCGTGGTGTGGGCGATATCGCCCAGCCCACAAACCAGGCCCAGAGAAATTGAATCCTGATTGGTATACAGAAAACCACCGCCCATCAAGCCGTTTGACGGGGAACCGGCAAACAGCCAGGCTGCGCCGTCGTTGCCCGAAAGATTGAAACGGTCTGCTATAACCGCGGGTGGCAAGCCAATCAACTCTTTAACGCCGACGGCATAGTGGTGTGCTGAAGCGGGCGGGACCATGCCGAGCGAGCGACCGAGTAGGGAGTTGACGCCGTCAGCGAGGATGACGATGTTAGCCTCCAGAACATCGTCACCGGCCTGAACGCCCGTGACCTTATTACCTTCGCGAAGTAATGCATCGACGCGTACGCCTGGAATAAACTGCGCGCCGGCCTGTTCGGCTTTATCCATTAGCCACGGGTCAAAACGGCTGCGTAAAACCGTGTACGAATCCTGCGTTGCCGCCGTGTTTTTTTCACCATGAAAATCGAGCGTGACGGCGCTTTCTTCGGTTAGAAAGGAGATTTTTTCACGCGTCACTTTGCGTTCGACAGGCGCTTCCTCGGCAAATCCTGGCATGATGCTTTCAAGGCTGTGTGCATAGAGACGCCCGCCGGTCATGTTCTTACTGCCTGCACTGTTTCCGCGCTCGATGACCAGGACGTCCAGTCCGGCTTTTGCCATTACGTAGCCAGCGACCGCTCCCGCCACGCCAGCACCAACCACAATGGCATCAAATTTTTCATCTGACATGCTTATGCTCCCTTCCCGCCGCGAGCGCAGCGGGAGATGTGGATTAAATGAGGGGGGTTAGCGGCTTAACTGTTCGATCAGGGCCGGCACAACTTTGTAGATATCGCCCACCAGGCCGTAATCGGCATAATTAAAGATCGGCGCTTTTTTATCTTTGTTGATGGCGACGATGACTTTTGCACCATTACCGCCGACCATATGCTGGATTTGTCCGGAGATGCCCAGCGTCAGGTACAGGTCAGATTTCAGCAACACGCCGGAAACGCCAATGTAGCGTTCGCGCTCCATCCAGTTTTCGCCTTCAGCAATCGGGCGGGAACAACCGACCTCTGCGCCCAGCACGGCCGCCAGTTTATGTACCATCTCCAGATCGGCTTGTGCCACCAGACCGCGGCCGACGCCCACCACGCGTTTGGCTTTGCTGAGATCCACGCTGCTCAGGGGTTTGGCGCGACGCTCCTGACACATAATTTCATGGCGAGGGGTGATGTACGGCGCAGCGGTAACAGGGCAGGTGTGTGCCGGGTTGGCCTCGTTCGACTCCAGTACGCCGGATGCAAGCGTGATAATGGCCAGCGCGCTATTGAGCTTTTCTTTGCCGAATGCCAGACCGCCATACATGCGGTGTTCAACGAACAGTGCGCCAGCATCAAGACTTACCGAGGTGGCGTCATTCACCATCGCCGCATTGAGTTGAATGCTCAGACGCGCGCCAAGGGATTTCGCGCGCTTGGTGGCGGGCATCAGCAGTAAACCATTGTGATCTTGCAACAGCGAAGTGAAGGTTTCGGCATAGTTTTCAATGCGCTGTAAGCCGGAAGATTGCTCAAGCACGATAATGCTATCGGCCCCCAGCGGCAGAACCTGATTTGCCTGCTCGCTACCTTGCACAATGATATGGACCTGTTCACCCCATTGACGCGCGCCGGTCATTAATTCTGCGTAGCGTTCAGCGTTATCGCTAAATACCCAGACGTTGGCTAATTTACTCATAATGTTTTCTCTCCGTTGGGCTTAATTCAGGGCTTTTTTCAGGTGGTCGGCCAGTTCAGCAATGGCGTCCGCTGAATCATTTTCCAGAATGATGCGTTTACGCTCGGTTTGTGGTGGAACCGTTATTGCCACCAGTTCCGCTAACGGCGGCACAGGCGTCCAGCCAATATCGCTGGCCTGCCAGGGGGTGACGGCTTTTTTCCCGGCGCCAAGAATGGCTTTCATTGACGGAATGCGCGGCGTGTTGATATCTGACGTGACGCAAAGCACGGCGGGGAGCGGGAGTTCAAGCACTTCAATCTCGTCCTCAAGCGCGCGTTCGACCAGAATCCGCTCACCGTGACGTTCAATCTTGCTCACCGCGTTGACGACGGGCAACTGCAGGAGTTCGCCTACCAGCAAGCCCACCTGCTGCGCATAGATATCGCCCGACCCTTCGCCGAATAACATCAGGTCACATTCAATTTTTGTTGCGGCGCAGGCCAGTGCCTGGGCGGTATCTCTGGGCAGTGCATGTTCCAGTTGCGCATCCTGGACCATATACAGGCTGTCCGGTCCGCGGGACAAGACGTCTTTACGCACTTTGGAGTTTTGTAACAGCGAGCCGCCAACCGTTAAGGCGACGATCTCGTCACCTTCAGCAGCCAGTTGCGCTGCGGCTTCGATGGCGTTTAAGTCAAATTGGCTGATTTTGGCTTCTGCTCTGTCGAAATTAAGCGAACGCTCAGGGGTAACGACAATGTCCTGTTCTTCAGGGACCAACTTAAAGCAGGTGACTATTTTCATGGCATCTCCGGTGAATCATGTTCAGATGATGACGGGGAGCGTCATTATCGGCAGTAGGGAAAGGTGACTGAAATTAGTGTGCGGCAGGTGAGGGGCATTTTCGACGGGACAATCTGTTTTCGTTTCCAACAATCTTGCAAAAAAAAGTGCCGTTCGGACGTTTTACTGATCAGCGCTGATTAAACGTCAGGGAGGGTGGCAATAAACAGAAACAGTGAGCAGGACGGGGAAACCGTGAAATGCATCATGTTATTACTCAATATCTGACTATTTGTGTTTCTGTTATGTGAATAGTTGATAGCCAAATAATAACATTTACGCTTTTTATTAATTTCAAAACGTCAATAAGTTGTGCGGATAATACATGATGACCATGCGTACCATCTTGCAGGAGGTACCAATAATTTTGTTTCTTCAGGATGAAGTAACGTTGTATAACATACTCAGTCCCTTTATTTCATCGCTATTATTCATTCAAAATTATCCGGTCTTAAGGTGGAGGTTGTCATGTATCAACGATGTTTTGATAATGCCATGGAAACCCTTTTTGAGCAGGGGAAAACCCCTGTGTTTTCTCGCTTCGTCATCAGCGACGATCCGAACTGGGAGTCAGGCCACCATGTCCACGACAATGAAACCGAACTCATTTATGTCAAAAAAGGTGTCGCCAGGTTTATTATCGACTCGTCACTGTATGTTGCCCACGCCGGCGATATTGTGGTGATAGAGCAAGGCAGGCTGCATGCGGTCGCGTCTGACAGCAGCGCACCGGCTACCACCTACACTTGCGCACTGGCAGGATTCCGCTTTAACGGTTGGCAGGATAACCAACTGCTGCAGGCGCATTCGTGCCCGGTTATCAGCGTCGGGCAGGGAAAGGAGGTGATTAACAGTATTTTTAACGAACTGAGTATTATGCTGCCACGAAGCAAAAATAACCCGACTTCGGCGGCTTATGCAGCTTTCGCCTATGCGTTAACCGTGCTGTATTATGAAAATTTCAAAAATGCGTACCGTTCGGAGCAGGGATACATTAAAAAAGATATCTTAATTAAAGATGTGCTGGTGTATTTAAATAACAATTTTCGGGAAAAAATCACACTTGAACAGTTGTCAAAAAAATTTCGCGCCAGCGTCAGTTACATCTGCCATGAATTTACTAAAGAGTATCGGATCTCACCGATTAATTATGTTATTCAGCGGCGAATGACGGAGGCTAAATTTTCTCTGACCAACACCGAATCATCACTGGCAGAAATTTCGTGGCGAGTGGGATATGAAAATGTCGATCACTTTGCCAAACTCTTTCAGCGCCACGTAGGCTGCTCGCCCAGCGAGTATCGCAAGCAATTTAAAAACAATCTGCTTGAGCAGGAATGTCTGATGCCGGAGATCTAATTAGCGGTTTTCTGCGTGCCCGGTAAGTTTGACGCCTACCGGGCCATTAACGCTTACTTGTTCTGGTAATCTTTCAGGATCTGACGGCCCGCAACGTAAATCATGATTTCATCCGTGCCGCCGCCAATGCGCTCACAGCGTACGTCGCGCCAGAAGCGGGACACGCGAGCCTCATCGGTATACCCCAGACCACCCATAATTTGAATCGCGTCGTCAATCACTTCCATCGCCGTACGGGCGCAGTACAGTTTTGCCAGCGCAGCGCTGGTCCGCAGTGATTGCTTCTGGTCGGCCTGCCAGGCGACCTTCAACACCATATTGCGCATGTTTTCGATTTTAACCGCCATTAACGCCAGTTTTTCCTGGATCATCTGGTTGTGGCCGATCGGCTTGCCGAAGGCAATACGTTGATTGGCATAACGCGCGGCATCTTCGAAGGCGCACTCGGCAAAGCCGGTACTGCGTGCGGCGTTGATCAGCCGCTCCATTTCGAAGTTGTACATCACGTTGAGGAAGCCCATGCCTTCTTCGCCAACCCTATCGCTTTCGTCAACTTCAACGTCGTCGAGGTAGACTTCGCAGGTGCTTAACATGTGCCAGCCGATCTTGTGCAACGGGTTCACCTTAATACCCGGTTTACTGGAGTCGACCCACCACAGCGTAAAGGCTTTCTTCGGATCTTTTGGCTCCGGGTCGCGGGCCAGTATCAGCATGTACGGGTACTCTTTAGCACCGGTAATGAACGTTTTTTGCCCGTTGAGATACACTTTGCCGTTTTTACGCGTGTAACTGGTGGTGGCACTGTTGTTGTCAGATCCGGCACCCGGTTCGGTTAACGCCAGCGCATATGCGGGATCACCGGTTTCCATGGTGCTTTCCGCCGTTTTACGTAACTGCTCGGCGGAACCAAAACGGAGCATGCTGTGAATACACTGCCCGTTAGTGATTAAAAATGCCGGAGCGCCGCATTTTGACACTTCCATCAGCGCCAGCATCTGGGTGACATAATCTGCCGGTATGCCGCCGAACTCTTCCGGCACGCCCAGCATCGAAATACCGTTATCCGCAAGGGCGCGCATAAACTCTTTTGGGTAGGTGGCGGTCTGATCGCAGGTGCGGAAATATTCTTCCGGAAAATGGCTGGTGATCAGTTCGCGAATGCTGGCAAGCAGCAGCTCTTGTTCTTCAGTTAACGAAAAGTCCATTAGGGTACTCCTTTTAATTGGCTGCGTCGGGCAAGACAAAACCCATAGGGGTATTGATAAATAATCTTTCGTCCATCAGTTTTAACTCAGGAGAAATAACCGGGGCGAAATCCATTTTGTCCAGAATATCGTTTTGCAAAGAAACGCCGGGGGCAATTTCTACCAAATGGAGACCATCCTCTTTTAAGGTAAAGACGGCACGTTCGGTGATGTAACGCACCTCTAATCCGCGTTCGAGAGCAATTTTTCCACTGAAGGTTATTTCAGGTAATTCACTGACGAATTTTTTCACCCGACCTTCCTGGACAATATTCAGCTTACCGTCGGCGACGTCTGTTTTCAGATTTCCGGCAGTGAGTGTGCCGCAGAAAATAATTTTCTTGGACGTGGCGCTAATATCAATAAATCCACCGGTGCCCATAATCTTGCCATTGAATTTATGCACGCCGACGTTGCCGTGGCTGTCCACTTCAGCAAAACTCAAATAGCACACATCCAGACCGCCGCCGTGGTAGAAATCGAACTGCGTGGTCATATCCATAATGGCACGGGTGTTAACGTTGGCACCGAAGGCAATGCCTTGCGAGGTTATCCCACCCACTGGACCAGTTTCGACCGTCAGAATAAAGTCGTCGGCGCAGCCTTCTTCACGAGCAACCAGACCAATGCCGTCAGCGATACCGACCCCCACGTTACCCACCGCGCCTTTGCGCATTTCGAACAAGGCGCGCCTGGCCACCAGTTTGCGCTGGTTGAGCGGCAGGGCGATTTGCTGGCTGTCATCAAGGACAAAGTCACCGGAAATAAAACGGTTAACCGGCGCCCCGCCGTACAGTTGGGTCTGATCAGGGTCAACCACCACGATGTCCACCAGATAGCCTGGGATCCGCACCGCTTTGGGGTGTAAGGTGGCTTTCTTGACCATTTTTTGTACCTGCATCATGACGATGCCGCCGTGGTTATGCACGGCCTGGGCAATCACCAGCGCATCGAGGTACATCACCTCATCCTCAAACGTGGCGTAGCCTTCGCTGTCACAGGTGGTAGCGCGAATGAAGGCGATGGTGGGCGCGATGGCCTTGTAGTAGAGGTACTCCTTGTTGTCTATCTCCACCAGTTTGATCAGATCGTCGGTGGTTACGTCATTGAGCTTGCCGCCCTGCTGGCGGGGGTCAACAAACGTGCCGATCCCAATATCACTCAGAATACCCGGCTGGTGGGCTGCGGCTGCACGCAGCGTTTGCGTCAATACGCCCTGAGGATAGTTATAGGCGGCGATTTTATTTTGTTCAGCTAAATCGGAAATGCGCGGTGATTGCCCCCAATGTCCGCATAGCGCCCATTTGACCAATCCTTCTTGTGCCAACGGGCTAATACCCCGGTCGGCGCGATCGCCCAGGCCCGTCGGACTAATTAGCGATAAATTACGCGGAGTTTGACAGGTTTTATATTTTTCGGCCAGTGCGCTAATTAATGTGGTGGCCTCCAGAATGCCGCCGCCGGCGCCTAATACGCAGAGCGTGGCTTCATCAGAAATATAATCAACTGCATCCGCTGCCGATAATACCGGCACCCGACCGTTAATACGTTCAGGTCTGTTAAGTTTCATATAAACTCCAGGTTACAGGCGTGAGGCTGCCTATCGTTTTATTCGATAAAAGATATTAATTTATTTTAAAAATAACTAACCGTCTGCCCGATATTCAAAATAATATGAATAACAGGGCAGGGAGGTTATTTAAAACAGTACTGAAATATTCTGTTATTAAGCCTGATGTAAAATGGTTAGTACGCTGCGCAAATCGGAAACCGAGATCTGCCCGGGCGCTGAGGCTTTTTTCACCGCGCCAAAGGTCGCCGCAGAACCAAAAACTTCACCCGCCAGTCGCGAAATTACGCCTGTTTTGGCCATCGACATAGTAATGATCGGGCGGTCGGCGTAGTGCTCCTGCATCTCAAGCGTAGCGCTAAGCAGCGTCAGGACATCCGTCTTGTTTTGTGGCATCAGCGCAATTTTCGGGATATCTGCGCCCAGTTCCTGCATTTTACGCAGCCGCTGGATAATCTCTTCTGCCGCCGGTGTTTTGTGGAAATCATGATTCGACATAATCACCAGCACCTGCTTCGCGTGCGCATGCTCGACGGTGGCTTTGACCTGTTCATCGCCGGTGAACAGCTCCAGATCGATCATATCCACCAGCCCGCTATCCACCGCCGCACGGTTAAGCGCAATATAGTCTGCAACAGACAGCGCCTGTTCACCGCCTTCTTTGGCGCTGCGGAAGGTGAAAAGTAGCGGCTTATCGCTCATCACGTCGCGGATCGTGCGGGCCGCTTCCAGCACCGCGTCAATGGAAGAGACATCGGCAAAATGGTCAACACGCCATTCCAGGATGTCGAAGTCCGCGTCACGGTAGGCCAGCGCTTCGGTTTTTACCGTGGCGATGTCTTTACCCATTAACGAAACAATGATCTTCGGCGCACCCTCGCCAATCACGAGGTTTCTTACGGTTACGGTTTTCATTGATTACCCTTTAAAAATTCACAGATTGTTGCCCGTCAGGCGGCAAACCCCATAACCTGCTTAACGTATTCCAGCGGAAAATCTTTCCCGGTCCACAATTTGAACTGCTCAGCACCTTGCCATAACAACATGCCGTAACCATCAATGGTTTTGCAACCGGCACGCTGCGCCTGCTGCAGTAACCTGGTCATATGCGGATTGTAGACGCATTCGGTTACCAGCAGATCCGGGCGTAGGAGCGATTCATCGCGAACAATGGATTCGTTTTCCAGTGGTTTCATACCGACTTTTGTGCCGTTGGTCAAAATGTCTGCGCTGGCCAGGGCTTTGGCAAAGGCCTGCTGGTCGGCCAGATCGATAACGGTCACCACGCAGTCGGTGTTGTCATTCACGCGTTTGGCGAACTCAAGCGCCTTGCTAAAGAAATCATCCTGACGGTTAAACAGTTTAATCTCTTTAATGCCCTCAATGGCGGCCTGTGCGCCGATAGCGGTCGATGCACCGCCCGCGCCCAACAGTACCATGGTTTTGCCTTTTATATCGAAGCCGCTTTCCTTAATGGCGCGAATGTGGCCGGTGCCGTCGGTGTTGTAGCCACGAAGATAGCCATTGTCATTGACGATGGTATTGATGGCACCGACCAGTTTAGCGGCCGGGGTTAATTCATCGACATATTCGCACGCCAGCTGTTTATTGGGCATCGAGACGCCGGTACCGCGCATCTTTAACGCTTTCAACCCTTCAATGGCACTCGCAAAGGTTGTGTTATCGACTTCAAATGCCATATAGGTAAACGGCAGTCCGGCTTTTTCCAGCGCCTTATTTTGCATTTCTGGCGACAGACTGTGTCTGATGGGGTAGGCCATCAGGCCAATCAGTTCATATTTTGCAGTAACATCCATTTTTAACTCCTTGTGAACTCTTTATTGAAAATAACTTTCGCCCAACCGCACATCGTTTTTGGGTATATCAAATACGCGGTAGTAACGGATAAAGACGATAATGGCCGTGATAAATGCCAGCAGGGCAAAGACCAGATCGAGCAAAATAATGTATTGCAGGCCGATGTTAGACAGGTATCCGGTGATCAGCGGGATAATGAAGTTGGCAACGCCGCCCATCATCATATAAACGCTGGTGACTTTGGCTTTGCTCTTCGGGAAGAACTCCGACATCACCGAGACGCCCAGTTGTAAAATACCGCCAGCGGCAGAGAACCCGATGAGAAATGAGCCTGCGTTACAGACCAGCGGTGAGGGGTACAAATAGATAACCGCTGCTGTAATCGTTGCCAGCCCGGCGTTAAAGACGTTGGCCCAGATCGGACGGACTAATTTCTTCAGCAGTGCAGCAAAAATAAACACGCAGACCAGGGAACCCATACTGTAGTAAGAGATGGTTTTCAGCGCGTCGGCTTCGGCCATCCCGGCAAAGGCCATGGCGTATTTCGGCATCCACACCACGATGACGTAAAAGGTTGAAAATGCGGCCACGCCGAACATCACTGATGCCACACCTTCCAGCCACACCAGCGGCTTACTGTTCATCTGCGGCAGATCTTTCGCCACACCTGCGTCCACCACTTGGCTGGGGAAGCGACTCTTCAGCAGCATTAAGGTAATCACCACGAACAGGATGCCCGGGACAATGACGGCATAGCCGTACCAGATATGATTCAATAACATGGTGCTGACAACGAGCGGGTAGATCATCTGCCCAAAAGACACCATCGCCTTCACCAGAATAACCGCCGAACCGGACGCTTTGGGGAAGCACTCCATTAACGCCGGATAGCCACCGGTATCCAACGCGGAGTTGGCGACGCCCACACAAACCGCCAGAATAAAAGCAATCATCAGATTTGGGCTGGCGGGAATACCGAAGAAGAACAGCATATAAAGAATGACGCCTAACAGGATAATGGCCCGACGACCAAATTTATCGGAGAGTACGCCAAAGAATAAAATACTGACCAGACGGCCCAATCCGATACCGGAAATTAAATAGGCAATCCCCGCATTGTCGGTAGAAAATTTCTCTGCCAGGGAAGTCATGTTTTGTGCCAGCGTAATGACACTAATGCCATGCAGGAAATAACTGAGATAAATACAGGTTATCGCCAGAAGAAATGGCGTATTAAAAGCCTTGCTCTGAGACATTTCGCATAACTCCTTGCAGATTTTAATAGGGTTCGTTTTCATCGTGATAATATTGATTGCGATGATGATGTCATTACTATACCGAGTGACGGATGCTGTACCTACATAGCATGACGCTTAAGTGACCAGGTATATTGCATAGCAAAGTGTGAAATTAATTCTTCCTGTTGCCGTTTTGCTGTTGTTTTAAATAGTCCGCAAATTATTTTGCAGACGGGGGGAACAATATTGCATCCGTGCTATTCGGCGAGTGGCGCCATTTTTAATGGATACTTTGTCGCCATGCGGCTGCGATAACCAATGAACAGTGCCAGCAAGAAGCCGATGGCAGCCATGCCGGTATCAAACCACATGATATGGGCAATGCTGGATTGTGAGAGTTTTGCCGTAATCAAGGGAATGGTGAAAGTGGCAATACTACCCGCACTGTAATAAATCCCGGTGGCTTTCCCCTTGGCATGCGGGAAGCGCGCCGCCATCAGCGTTAGCCCGATTTGCACCACGCCGCCAGCAGATGAAAAACCGATGACAAAAGCAAACGCGATCACCACCGTTGGCGTAGGGTGCAGGCAGACCGCCAGCAGAGCAATAAACGAGATGAAGGTGTAAAGCATTAACAGCGTCGGTGCGCGTTCGGCCTTCCTCGCCAGCGGGGCGGTGATCAGCACGCACAGTAGCGAACCGCACGTGTAAACGCTCAACAGCTTGATGGATAACGTATAGGACATGCCAGCGACAAACTGACCGTACTGAGCCAGCCACTGGCTCACCAGGTAAAAGGTGGCCATTGAGATGTAGCCGTACAGGGTGTAGCTGCCAAGATCGATCAGGGAACAACGATGCGTAGCCATCGTTGTTTCGGGTGCTTCCTTGACGGTGGGTTGACGTCCCGGATGCGCAGGAAATCGGCAGCGAAATAAAAATATGCCGTTGGAAATCATGATGCCTGCCGCCAGCAGGAAGGACCAACCAAACCAACATTCGCCCCACATCAACAGGCTGATGACCATCGGCAACAGGAACTGGCCGCTGGAGACAAAGGCTTTAATCAGAATATTCGCGGTGCTGGGGGTGCGGGGAAATGCCTCCATCAAGCTGGGGTAAGTTCCCGCATCGAGAAAACTGTTCGCCATCCCGGCTAAAAAACCAAACGCGTAGGCAATGTAAATATTGTGCGTATTGATAATACCCACGAAGAAACAGAGATAGCAGGTCATGCCGAGCAGGATAAACGGCCTGCGCCCATAGCGATCGGAGAGTAAACCCGCCAGTAATAAGACGCTTAATCGACCAATGCCGAGAGAAGAAATGACAATCGACACGCCTGCCGCATTGGTTTGCCACTGTTGTTCCAGTGAGGACATATTGAGGCTCATCAAAATGACCCCCATACCGTGTACCAGATAATTAAGGTACAGCCCTATCGCAGTGGAGAAATAGGTATTTTTCATAATGTGTTACTCAGCGAAGAGGCTAAAGGGTGTGGCGTCGCGGTTTCCTAGCACAAACGCTCGAGATCGTGAGCAAAAAGTTCAACTGCCGTCGATTGATAAATTTTCCAGTCGAGGAAATTATCGTCGTGATACACCGCCTGAAAAGACATCAGGTCGGGGAAAAAACGCATCGTATTATTACCAATACGATTGTTGATTTTTTCGATGATGGCATTAATTCGCAATTTGCGCTTTGCTTTCATTTCTGCACAGCGCCGCACAATGCTCTCTGGTATATCACGATCACCATTTTCCCATTGTTGCCAGGTGGTAACATTGCCATCACCTGCAATATAAATCGCACTTTCTTCAATCGATAGCGCAAAAAGGTGGCGGAATGCCTGCAATTCGAATGCGTTCATCATGTCATCACTTAATAAAAACGGTGGAGTAGTAATAGCATTACTGTGGATATTTCAACTTGAAGAGAGTCACAGTATCTTGTGCAATATTATTTGTTATTAATCTGTGAATACGACGGTGATTGGCCTTTCAGGTCGCGAGTAAAACACCCCTTTCGGCCGATCACATTAACTAAATAACGTAATTCCACTGGCTATTTCCGCAATTGTTCACGTTGTCGCGCCTCTCGATACTTGTCAGAGCAATGGTTGATGGAGAGAGGGGAGTTACAATGATGAGTATTTACAAGGATGCACAACGGCCGGTGCACGAACGCGTGGCCGATTTGCTGGCGCGCATGACACCTGAAGAGAAGTTCGCGCAAATGCATGCGTATTGGCTGGTGCTCTCTGAACAGGGCGACCACCGGGAACGCAGCGACATGAGTGACGAGTTTGCCGGTGTGAGCGGTCAGGCGGCACTCACCGAGCGACTGAGAATGGGTGTTGGACAGATTACGCGCCCGCTGGGTACCCATATCGTTGAGGCAAAAACGGGCGTGCGGGCGGCAAATCGTTTACAAAAGATGTTAGTGGAAGAGACGCGACTGGGCATTCCCGCGCTGTTTCATGAGGAGTGCCTGGTGGGGTTGTTATGTAAAGATGCCACCCTGTTTCCCTCGTCGCTGAACTACGGTTCAACCTGGGATCCTGAACTGGTCAAGCGTGCCGCCAGGCAGATTGGCCTGGAGGCGCGTTCAACCGGATGCCGCCAGGGGCTGGCACCGGTGCTGGATGTCTCACGCGATGTCCGCTGGGGTAGGACGGAAGAAACCTTTGGTGAAGATCCATGGCTAGTGGGGGTAATGGCCTGTGCCTATGTGCAGGGCTTACAGGGCGAAAAACGCGATGTGCTGGCGACGCTGAAGCATTATGTCGGGCATTCGTTCAGCGAAGGTGCGCGCAACCATGCGCCCGTGCATCTGGGATTCTGTGAGCTTAACGATACCTTCCTGCTGCCGTTCGAGATGGCGGTTAAATTGGCCAATGCCGGATCGGTAATGCCTGCCTATCATGATATTGATAACCAGCCGGGGCACAGTGACAATTATCTGTTAACCACCGTTTTGCGCGAGCAATGGGGATTTGATGGGATTATTGTGGCGGATTACGGTGGTGTGAGTTTGCTGCATCAGCATCATGGCGTGTCGCATGATGCTGCGCAATCTGCAGCGCTGGCCTTTAATGCCGGGTTGGACGTTGAGTTGCCGAAAGACGACTGCGCCCGCCATTTAGCTACGGCGGTTGAGCGTCGACTGATAACCATGACCAAAGTCGATGAGATTGTCTCCCGCATCCTGACGGAGAAATTCCGTCTTGGCCTGTTCGAACAGCCGTATACCGATGTGTCCGCGATTGACCTACAGTCCGATGAAACACGCAAGGCCGCGCGTGATGTTGCCACGTGCTCGATAACGCTACTGGAAAATAACGGTATTTTGCCGCTGCAGGGCAGACCGCGCGTTGCGGTGATCGGCCCCACGGCGGACGACCCGCTGGCGCTGCTCAGTGGTTACAGCTTCCCGGTGCATCTGATCATCAGCGATATGGCTGACAGCGCCGAGCAGGTGACGACCCCGCTGGCCGCGCTGCGCCACTATCTGGGCGATGACCATATCGACTATGCGAAGGGCTGTCATATCATAGAGAAACGGTTGGCGGGCGCACCGGTGTTTCCCGGTGACAGCAGTGGCAAACCGATGCAGTCCTCCCCGGTCTCCACTGACCAACGTTTGATTCCTGAAGCGGTTGCCGTCGCCCGTCGCAACGATGTGGTGGTGGTCTGTGTCGGCGATCTGGCCGGACTTTTCCAGAGCGGCACGGTGGGAGAAGGCTCGGATACAGACAGCCTCACTCTGCCGGGTGTACAGCAACAACTACTGGAGGCTCTGGTGGCGACGGGTAAACCGGTTGTTGTGGTGATGACAGGCGGCAGGCCATACAACCTGCAGGGGCTGGAGGACAATGTCGCCGGGCTGTTAATGGCCTGGGCACCAGGTCAGGAAGGAGGCTGGGCTATTGCCGATGTGCTGACCGGACGGGCTGAGCCGCTGGGCAGGCTGGTGGTTAGCGTGCCGAAAAGCGCAGGTGCTATGCCCTATTACTACAATCACAAACTGAAAAGCGGCGGAACGCCGTTTGCGTTCCACTTTGGATCCCGCTATCCCTTCGGTTACGGCAAAGGCTGGACCGAGTTTGCCTGTGAAGGAATAGCAGCGCTGGCGAAGGATGTCCCGGTGGAAGGCGAGATTGCTTTGCAGGTAAGGTTAAGTAACCGTGGCGAGCGCAGGGGAAGTGAAGTGGTGCAGGTGTATGTCCACGATAAAGTGGCTTCGATGGTACGCCCCGTTAAAGAGCTGAAAGCGTTTCAACGCCTCACGCTGGAGCCCGGTGCACGCGCGACGCTGACCTTTTATGTGCCGGTGGATATGCTTAACTTCACCCGCCGGGATGGCAAACGGGTGGTTGAACCTGGCGAGTTCGACCTGATGGTCGGGAATTCATCTGCGAACATCTGGGCGAGCACGACGGTCAATGTGGTTGGTACGCTACAGATTATGCCGAAGAATTGGCAGATGATGAGCCGCTGCGTGGTGAGCTGCGAGTAAATGTTAAAAAAAAGCCCATCGTGGGAGATGGGCAAAGACTACACACAGCAATTCGTTGTTTCACTCAGGGGATTTCCATGCTTATAAATCAATGTGTTGATCTAAAGCCTTGAGACAATAGTAGGCATGTCGATTTTTCACGTCGATCAGATTCATCTCAATAGTTTAAAAACTGTAAAGAAATTGCGACACAAATGAGAGTTTTAAGGCAGGAGGCGTGGGATTGGGGCAATGAGTGCTGAAGCATCAATAAGCAGCGTTAAACAATCAGGCGGCGATGCCGCCTGATTTCAGGGTTATTTGTTGTTTTCGATTTCAGCGATTTCTTCGAGGATTTCGTCCGGATCGTTACCTGGAGCCGGGGCTTCGTTCACCCAAGCAGAGAACAGACGCCAGGATACCGCCAGGACCACTGGGCCGATAAACAAGCCAATCATGCCGAAGGCAATTAACCCGCCGATGACACCCGACAGGATGAGGATCAGCGGTAAATCGGCGCCCATACGAATCAGCATCGGGCGGATTACGTTATCCAGCGTGCCGACCACGGCACTCCAAACCAGCAGCACCGTGCCCCAGGTGGAGTCCCCCGTCCAGTACAGCCAGATAATGGCCGGGATTAGCACCGGTAGAGGACCCAACTGCACCAGGCAGGACAGGATCATCAACACCGCCAGCAGCGTGGCGTACGGCACACCCGTTACCGCCAGACCAATACCCCCGAGAACGGCCTGCACCAGTGCGGTGACGACCACACCCAATGCCACCGCGCGGATCGCTTGTGCCGCCAGCAAAATAGCAGCATCACCACGCTTAGAAGCCAGGCGACAGGCGAAGTGACGAATCCCTAATGCCACCTGCTCGCCGCGCCAGTAGAGCAGGGCGCTGAACAGCAGCATCAGGCCACAGTGCATCATAAAGCGACCAATGTGCGCGGCCTGACCAACAAACCAGGTCGTTGTGGAACCGATATAAGGACGCACTTTGGCCATAATTGCCGCGCCGCCCATATCCAGCAGGCTGTGCCATGCGCTATAAATTTTGGCACCCACTAACGGAATACTGTTCAGCCATTCCAGGTCCGGCAACGTCATATCGCCCGCGGTTACGGCATGGATCAACGGTCCGCTGCCATCAACAATACTGTTGACCAATAGCGCGATGGGAATGATAAACAAAAGGACCAGCAGCAGGGTCATTACCAGCACGGCCAGAGAGCGGCGTCCCCATAACAATTTCTGTATGCGTAGCAAGATAGGCCAGGTCGCAATGACCACGGTTCCAGCCCATGCAAAACCAAGGATAAAGGGCTGCACTATCCATAAACAGGCCACAATTAGGATGGCTAAAAACAGCACCGAGAGCAGCACTTGTGCGATATCCCTGGGCTGACGGAAATTTACCATAAATACTTTTTCACCTTTTCTGTACGTCAGGACGTTGACGCGACGTGAACGCTAAAACCCCACCCTATAATGATGAGCAATTTCAGCGGTTTTTAACAGGCAGATTCTGCCTTTAAATCTGCCGGGCGTATTAGAAAAAAATGTGATACAACAAACAAAGCAACACGCAAACGATTAAATTCACAACACAGACCGCAGGAAAGGGTCACTATAATGATTCCACAAATTTCTCAGGCACCTGGTGTCGTTCAACTGGTGCTTAATTTTTTGCAGGCGCTGGAGCAGCAAGGGTTTACGGGCGACACGGCAACGAGCTATGCCGATCGCCTGACAATGTCGACAGATAACAGCATTTATCAGCTTCTTCCTGATGCCGTGGTTTTTCCCCGTTCAACGGCGGATGTGGCGCTGATCGCCCGTCTGGCGGCAGAACCTCTCTTTTCCTCGTTGATTTTTACCCCGCGTGGCGGCGGCACGGGTACCAATGGTCAGGCGCTGAATCAGGGCATTATCGTGGATATGTCCCGTTATATGAGCCGCATTATTGAAATCAATCCGCAGGAAGGTTGGGTACGGGTCGAGGCCGGGGTGATCAAAGACCAGCTTAACCAGTATCTAAAGCCGTACGGCTATTTCTTCGCACCAGAATTGTCGACCAGTAACCGGGCAACGCTTGGCGGGATGATCAACACCGATGCGTCCGGACAGGGCTCGCTGGTATACGGTAAAACCTCCGACCACGTACTGGGCGTACGTGCGGTACTGATGGGCGGCGATATCCTTGATACGCAGCCGATGCCAGTGGAACTGGCTGAAATGCTCGGTAACACCAATACCACCATCGGGCGCATCTATAAGACCGTTTACCAGCGCTGTCGCGAAAATCGTCAGCTGATCGTGGATAAGTGTCCGAAGCTGAAGCGGTTTTTAACCGGCTACGATCTGCGGCACGTCTTTAACGATGAGATGACCGAATTTGATTTAACCCGCATCCTCACCGGTTCCGAGGGCACGCTGGCATTTATTACCGAGGCTCGCCTCGATATCACGCCATTGCCGAAAGTGCGGCGGCTGGTCAACGTCAAATATGACTCATTTGATTCCGCTTTGCGCAATGCCCCGGTAATGGTTGACGCGCGCGCGCTGTCGGTAGAAACCGTGGACTCCAGGGTGCTGAATCTGGCGCGCGAAGACATTGTCTGGCATTCGGTTAGCGAACTGATTACCGATGTACCGAATAAAGAAATGTTGGGACTGAATATCGTCGAGTTTGCCGGTGACGACGAAGCATTGATTGATGAGCAGGTCAGCGCGTTGTGTGAACGCCTGGACGGTTTAATTGCCCGTCAGGAAGCTGGCGTCATTGGCTGGCAGCTGTGTACTGAGCTGGCGGGCGTGGAGCGTATCTACGCGATGCGCAAAAAAGCCGTCGGTCTGCTGGGTAATACAAAAGGGGCCGCCAAGCCGATTCCGTTCGCGGAGGATACCTGCGTACCGCCTGAACATCTGGCGGATTATATCGCGGAGTTCCGCGCGCTGCTTGACGGCCACGGCCTGAGCTATGGCATGTTTGGTCACGTGGATGCCGGAGTGTTACACGTCAGGCCGGCGCTGGACATGTGCGATCCGCAGCAGGAAGTGCTGATGAAACGCATTTCTGATGACGTGGTGGCATTGACGGCAAAATACGGCGGCCTGCTGTGGGGCGAACACGGCAAAGGATTCCGCGCGGAGTACAGTCCGGCTTTCTTTGGCGATGAATTGTACGGTGAACTGCGCAAGGTGAAGTCGGCGTTTGACCCGCAAAACCGACTGAACCCTGGTAAAATATGCCCACCGGAAGGCGTCGATGCGCCGATGATGAAGGTCGATGCGGTTAAACGCGGTACCTACGATCGCCAGATCCCACTGGCCGTAAGGCAGGAGTGGCGTGGGGCGCTGGAGTGTAACGGCAACGGGTTATGTTTTAACTTCGATGCCAACAGCCCCATGTGCCCGTCGATGAAAATCAGCATGAACCGAATTCACTCCCCCAAAGGACGCGCAACGCTGGTACGGGAATGGTTACGCCTGCTGGCTGACCGCGGCATCGATCCGGTTCGCCTGGAAAAAGAGTTACCGGAAAAAGGTGCCAGCTTGCGCACGTTAATCGCCCGCACGCGTAACAGCTGGCATGCGCGCAAGGGGGAGTACGATTTCTCGCACGAAGTCAAAGAGGCGATGTCCGGCTGTCTGGCATGTAAAGCGTGTTCCACGCAGTGCCCGATCAAAATTGACGTCCCGGAATTTCGCTCTCGCTTCCTGCAACTGTACCACACGCGTTATTTACGCCCGCTGCGCGATCACATGGTGGCAACCGTCGAAAGCTATGCGCCGCTAATGGCGCGTGCGCCAAAAACATTCAACTTCTTCATTAACCAGCCGCTGGTGCGTACGCTGGCCAAAAAGCATATTGGCATGGTGGATTTGCCGCTACTGTCCGCGCCGTCATTACAACGTCAGCTGGTCGGGCACCGCTCCGCCAATATGACGCTGGAACAGCTCGAGCTATTGAGTCAGGAACAGAAAGCCCGCACTGTGCTGGTGGTCCAGGATCCGTTCACCAGCTATTACGATGCGCAGGTGGTAGCTGATTTTATCCGCCTGGTGGAAAAACTCGGTTTACAGCCGGTCCTGCTACCGTTCTCGCCTAATGGCAAGGCGCAGCACATTAAGGGCTTCTTAAACCGTTTTGCCAAAACGGCGAAAAAGACCTCTGAATTTCTCAATCGGGTGGCGACGTTGAACATCCCAATGGTCGGCGTCGATCCGGCGCTGGTATTGTGCTATCGCGATGAATACAAGCTGGCGCTTGGCGATCAGCGTGGAGACTTCCATGTACTGTTGGTGAACGAGTGGCTGTCAACTGTCCTGGCCTCTCAGCAGCCTGCCGCTGTTGCGGGTGAGCCGTGGTATTTCTTTGGACACTGCACCGAAGTAACGGCCCTGCCGGGTGCGCCAGCGCAGTGGGCGGCCATTTTTGCCAAATTTGGCGCGCAGCTGGAAAACGTCAGTGTCGGGTGCTGCGGCATGGCGGGCACGTACGGTCATGAAGTGAAGAATCACCAGAACTCGCTGGGCATCTATGAGCTATCATGGCATCAGGCGATGCAGAGACTACCGCGCAATCGCTGTCTGGCTGCGGGATATTCTTGTCGCAGCCAGGTGAAACGCGTGGAAGGCACGGGCGTTCGCCACCCATTACAGGCACTGCTGGAGATTATTGGATGATCTGGAAACGTGAAGTTTCACTCGAGGCGCTCAATGCCATGGGTGAGGGAAATATGGTTGGTCTGCTTGATATTCGTTTTGAGCACATTGGTGACGATACGCTGGAAGCCACAATGCCGGTGGATCACCGGACCAAACAGCCTTTTGGCCTGTTACACGGTGGCGCGTCGGTGGTGCTGGCCGAAAGCATTGGCTCGGTGGCCGGCTATTTATGCACTCAAGGTGATCAAAAAGTGGTGGGTCTTGAGGTCAATGCCAACCATATCCGTTCCGCGCGGGAAGGGCGAGTGAGAGGGGTGTGCAGCGCGCTGCATACCGGTTCTCGCCATCAGGTCTGGCAAATCGAAATCTTCGATGAGCAGGGACGGTTGTGTTGCACATCGCGTCTGACGACCGCTATTTTGTGATGCATGTTGCTTTTGGTCATTATCTGCGCAGGGAAAGGTGCTATACTGTGCAGGTTTTGAACACAAGCGAGGATGATATGTCTACCCAATTAGACCCGGCCCAACTGGCAATAGAATTTATACGTCGTGATAACAGCGATCTTTCACCGGCTCAGTACCTGAAAAGACTGAAACAATTAGAGCTGGAGTTTGCTGATTTACTGGCGCTTTCTTCGACTGAACTCAAAGAAGAAATCTATTTTGCCTGGCGGCACGGCGTTCATTGATTCCAGTATGCTTATCGTGATGAAAACCCCGACACCAGTTCGGGGTTATTTTTTGCCTTAAATCGGATTTACCATTTCATCTCCCCGGTATTGACCTTCGCACTCAGCCCCAGCGAGCTTTCGTCCGCAAGCCCTGGCCATGCCGCCTTCATCGTTTTAATCACATATGTAGACCCTTTTTTTGCGCCCAGCGCCTGCTCAAAAGCGTGCAAGTAATCACCGGTGAAGCGGATCGCTTGATCGCCTGCCGGGCGTTCGCCGATGTAGTGACCGGGGATCACCTCGTTTGGGCGTAAGGTTTGCATTTCGCTCAGCACGTTACGCCATGCGCGACGCTGTTCAGGAGATTGTGTGTCCGCGGTCCAGACATGAATACCGGAAGCCACGCCGGTGCCGCCGAGGATCGCCCGGTTAGCCGGGATCCAGACGTAGGCCGCGTAATCATTCGAGTGGCGCAGTTCCAGCGTTTCACCATCAATGGTAAAGCGTGTCTGCGTCGTGACCTGCGGCACGATGAGCGTCGTTGGTGCGCCGTCTTTCATCTGCGGGCCCCAAAACTGCAGTTTGGCGTCTTTGGTGGCACGAATGTGCTCCACGACGTGCGGTGTTGCCAAAATCTTTACCTCGGGAAAGGCGTTAACAATCGACTGCAGACCAAAATAAAAATCCGGATCGCCGGAGGTGATCACGATGGCCTGCAGTTTTTTGCCGCTGTCGCGAATCATCTGCACCAGCTTTTCACCGTCTTTGGTGCTGAATTGCGCATCAAATAAAATGGCCTCTTTCGGGCCGGACACCAGCGTTGAGGATACCGGGAAAATAGCTTTTTCCTGGGGATTGTAGACGTCAAGCTGGAGTGGCGCGGCGAATACCGGCGAGGCAAACAGAGGTAACAGCAGGGCCAGGGTGTTCACTTTCATGGGGGATAACCTTTTGCAGATGAAATGTCTTTTTCTTGTTCTTTATTTTACGGATATTTGGATCTGTTAGAATTCCTCTATCAGGACATGCTGAGTTTCATAAAACGATCGGATGGGATGCAATGGACAGAGTCATGGCGGCAACGGTGTTTAACCACATCTGCGATTTGGGCAGCCTGAGCGCCGCAGCGCGCGCGCTGGGGCTTTCCCGTCCGATGGTCAGTCGCTATCTCGACGAGATGGAAAAATGGGCGGGTGCAAGGTTAATCCACCGTTCATCGCGTCGGCTGACCATTACGCCCGCGGGGGAAGAGGCGTTAGTGAAGACACGCTCGCTGGCGCAGCTGTCGCTGGATATCAGCGCCGCCAGCGCAGCAGAGATTCCTTCCGGCACGCTACGTGTGGCTTGCGCGCATTTTACTGCGATGCATATTTTGGCGCCGGTACTGCCCGTTTTTCTGGCGCGTTTCCCTGAACTGCGCATTGAGGTTGAGATTAACAATCAACCGGTGAGCCTGGTCGGTGAACGTATTGATACGGCGATTCGCATTACGGATAATCCTGAACCGGGTACTATCGCCCGTCGTCTGGGTGACTGTGAGTCGGTGTTATGCGCCTCTGCGGACTACCTGCGCCAGCATGGCATTCCGCAAACCCTGGACTGTCTCGCCCAGCATAATTGCCTTTACTACAGCGGGTTTGCCGGAAAATCATGGCACTTTGATGATGAGCAGGGCAATGCTGTATCGGTGGCGATAAAGGGAAATCTCAGCGCGGGGATCTCTGCGCTATTATGTGAGTCGGCGCTGGCCGGTATGGGTATTGCGGTGGTGCCGGAACAAGAGGCGCGTGAAGGGCTGGCTCGCGGCCAGTTGATCCGACTTCTACCCCAACTCAAGCCGCGACGTCTGCCAATTTACGGCTTATACCTGTCGCGTGAGCATCAACCGGCAGGGCTGCGTCTGTTATTGGATGCCCTGCATGAGATTCTGGTCTGAATATGTGAGCTGCGTCCGCCTGTAAATCAGACAAACCGCAGTTTGTGTTAAAAACACGGCGTCAGGTCGTGAGAGTATTCTTATCGCCCCTTCAAGAGCTAAGCCATCGTGAGTGCCGGAGATAAGCGCCGGATGGGGTCGGAACCCTTAAGCCTGCTAATAGAGCAGCCTTAAGGGTTTTTTATTGTCTGTCTGCGCCGTTTGCATGCGGTTACCTCTATTTCTCCGTCTTTCCCCTATCTCTTAAATAGACATTTTCTATACATCTTTTTGCGTTTTACCTTGCTGAACGATTAACGGTTTGTAACCCATTATTTATCAAAGCATTGAACAAAATAATCGCTCTCTGTAAACCCTCGCCGCAGGGTCTATGCTTAATAAAAGTAACCAAAAAGGGCGGTTAACCCGAATGCCCCTGCTGATCAGGGGTTGAAGTGATAATCATTATCACTAACATGGTGTTGTAGCGTGCAGGTTAATGACTCGAGGTAACCCTATGGAATTGCATTCAGGAACATTTAATCCGAACGATTTTGCATGGCGTGGGTTGACGTTAACGCCAGCCGCAGCGGTGCATATTCGTGAGCTGGTGGCAAAACAGCCCGATATGCTGGGCGTACGGTTAGGCGTGAAGCAAACAGGATGTGCGGGGTTTGGCTATGTGCTGGATACCGTCAGCCAACCGGAAAAAGACGATCTGGTGTTCGAAACCGATGGCGCGAGGCTGTATGTGCCGTTACAGGCGATGCCGTTTATTGACGGAACCGAAGTCGATTTTGTTCGTGAAGGATTAAATCAGTTATTTAAATTTCATAACCCGAAAGCCCAGAACGAATGCGGCTGTGGCGAAAGTTTTGGGGTATAGGCGGTACTATGTCTCGTAATACTGAAGCAACTGACGATGTCAACACCTGGGCTGGCGGACACCTCAATTATAAAGAGGGGTTCTTCACCCAACTAAAAACTGATGAACTGGCGAAGGGCATCAATGAAGAGGTCGTACGGGCGATTTCCGCGAAACGCAACGAACCGGACTGGATGCTGGCATTTCGCCTGGATGCGTTTAAGGCGTGGCTGACGATGGAGGAGCCGCACTGGTTAAAAGCGCATTACGATAAGCTGAATTATCAGGATTACAGCTATTACTCCGCACCTTCCTGCGGCAACTGCGATGAGACCTGCGCCTCCGAGCCGGGAGCGGTACAGCAAACGGGCGCGAATGCGTTTTTAAGTAAAGAGGTTGAGGACGCTTTCGAACAACTTGGCGTGCCGGTACGTGAAGGGCGAGAAGTAGCGGTTGACGCCATTTTTGACTCGGTATCGGTGGCGACCACCTATCGTGAAAAGCTGGCGGAGCAAGGCATTATTTTCTGCTCGTTCGGTGAGGCCATTCATGATCACCCGGAACTGGTGAAAAAATATCTCGGCACGGTGGTGCCGGGCAACGACAATTTCTTTGCCGCGCTGAATGCAGCGGTTGCCTCAGACGGTACGTTTATCTATGTGCCGAAAGGCGTGCGCTGCCCAATGGAGCTTTCCACCTATTTTCGTATAAATGCGGAAAAAACCGGGCAATTTGAACGCACTATCCTGGTGGCGGATGAAGGCAGCTACGTCAGCTACATTGAAGGATGTTCTGCTCCGGTACGCGACAGCTATCAGCTGCACGCGGCGGTGGTGGAAGTGATCATCCACAAAGATGCTGAAGTGAAATACTCGACGGTGCAAAACTGGTTCCCTGGCGATGGCAACACCGGCGGCATTCTGAACTTCGTGACCAAACGTGCACTGTGTGAAGGCGAAAACAGCAAAATGTCGTGGACCCAGTCGGAAACTGGCTCGGCCATCACCTGGAAATACCCCAGCTGTATTTTGCGCGGCGATAACTCCATCGGCGAATTCTACTCCGTTGCGTTGACCAGCGGTCATCAGCAGGCCGATACCGGCACCAAGATGATCCACATCGGCAAGAACACCAAATCGACCATTATCTCGAAAGGGATCTCCGCCGGGCACAGCCAGAACAGCTATCGCGGCCTGGTAAAAATCATGCCGACGGCCACCAACGCCCGTAACTATACCCAGTGTGACTCGATGCTGATTGGTGCGGACTGCGGGGCGCACACCTTCCCGTACGTAGAGTGTCGCAACAACAGCGCCCAGCTTGAACACGAAGCCACCACCTCACGTATTGGTGAAGATCAGCTGTTCTACTGTCTGCAGCGCGGTATCAGCGAAGAAGACGCCATCTCGATGATCGTCAACGGGTTCTGTAAAGACGTGTTCTCTGAACTGCCGCTGGAGTTCGCTGTTGAAGCGCAAAAACTTCTCGCCATCAGCCTTGAACACAGCGTCGGTTAAAATTTAAGGAAAGCACATGTTAAGCATTAAAGATTTACAGGTCAGCGTCGAAGAGAAGGCGATCCTGCGCGGGCTGAGCCTGGAGGTCCGCCCGGGTGAAGTTCACGCCATTATGGGGCCGAACGGTTCAGGAAAAAGCACGCTGTCGGCAACATTGGCCGGGCGTGATGATTATGCCGTCACCGGGGGAACGGTGGAATTTAATGGTAAAGATTTACTGGAACTGTCGCCGGAAGACCGGGCTGGTGAAGGCATCTTTATGGCGTTTCAGTACCCGGTAGAAATCCCCGGCGTCAGCAATCAGTTTTTCCTGCAAACCGCGCTTAATGCAGTGCGCGGTTACCGTGGCGAAGACGCGCTGGATCGATTCGACTTCCAGGATTTGATGGAGGAGAAAATCGCGCTGTTGAAAATGCCGGAGGATTTGCTCACCCGCTCGGTAAACGTCGGTTTCTCCGGCGGTGAGAAAAAACGCAATGATATTTTGCAGATGGCGGTGCTGGGGCCTCAGCTGTGCATTCTCGACGAGTCTGATTCGGGGTTGGATATTGATGCGCTAAAAATTGTCGCTGATGGCGTCAATTCGCTGCGCGACGGCACGCGTTCATTCATTATTGTCACCCACTATCAGCGCATCCTCGACTATATCAAACCCGATTACGTCCATGTTTTGTATCAGGGACGCATTGTTAAGTCCGGCGATTTCACGCTGGTTAAACAGCTGGAGGAGCAAGGATATGGCTGGCTTAGTGAACAGCAGTAATGTGCTGCAGCAGTGGCATCACCTGTTTGAGTCGCAGGGCGAAACCCGCTCGCAGCACGCGCAGCAGCACTTACAGCAGATGCTGCGTCTTGGGCTGCCTACGCGTAAGCATGAAGACTGGAAATACACGCCGCTGGAAGGATTAACCCGTAGCCAGTTTGTTAGTCATCCTGCCGCGATAACCCCGGCGCAGTGCGAGGCGTTAGCCGCTGGCATTGATGCTGTGCGTCTGGTGTTTGTCGACGGGCAATTCTGCGAAGCGCTTAGCGACAGCACGGACGGTAGCGGCTTTGACATTACCGTTGACGATGCGCACCTGTCGCTGCCGCCACCGATTCAGCCAGAGGTTTTTCTGCATCTGACGGAAAGCCTGTCGCGCAGTGTGACGCATATCAAGGTGAAGCGTAATCAGCGCCCGGCGAAACCGCTGCTGTTGATGCACATCACCCAGGGAGTGGCGGGCGATGACGTCAATACTGCGCATTATCGCCACCACCTTGAACTGGCGGAGGGTGCAGAAGCCACCCTCATCGAACATTTTGTCAGCCTCAACACGCTGAAGCACTTTACCGGCGCGCGCGTTACGATGAACGTGGCGGCCAATGCCCACTTGCAGCATATCAAGCTGGCGTTTGAGAACCCGGTCAGCCATCACTTCGCCCATAACGACATTCAGCTGGGCGCAGATGCTACGGCGGTGAGTCACAGCTTTTTGCTCGGCGACGCGGTGTTGCGCCATAACACCAGCACTCAACTGAACGGCGAAAACACCACGCTGCGGATTAACAGTCTGGCGATGCCGGTGAAAAACGAAGTCTGCGATACCCGCACCTGGCTTGAGCATAACAAAGGCTATTGCAACAGCCGCCAACTGCATAAAACCATCGTCAGCGATAAAGGTCGGGCGGTGTTCAATGGTCTGATCAACGTGGCGCAGCACGCGATTAAAACCGACGGGCAGATGACGAACAATAATTTGCTGCTTGGTAAGCTGTCGGAAGTGGACACCAAACCGCAACTGGAAATCTATGCCGATGACGTGAAATGCAGCCACGGCGCGACGGTAGGGCGGATCGACGATGAGCAGATGTTCTATCTGCGCTCGCGTGGGATCGGCCAGCAGGATGCTCAACAGATGATTCTCTATGCGTTTGCCGCTGAGCTGACGGAAGCCCTGAGCGATGAAACGCTTAAACAACAGGTTCTGGCGCGTATAGCCCAACGCCTGCCGGGAGGCGTAGCATGACATTTCCGATTGAAAAAGTGCGGGCCGACTTTCCGGTCCTGACCCGTGAAGTGAACGGCCTGCCACTGGCGTATCTGGACAGCGCAGCCAGCGCGCAAAAGCCGAATCAGGTGATTGATGCCGAAGCTGAGTTTTACCGCCATGGCTATGCGGCGGTTCACCGTGGTATTCATACCTTAAGCGCCCAGGCGACGGAAAAAATGGAGAATGTGCGTAAGCTGGCGTCGCTGTTTATTAATGCCCGCTCCGCTGAAGAACTGGTATTTGTGCGTGGCACGACCGAGGGTATTAATCTGGTAGCCAACAGTTGGGGCACCAGCAATGTGCGGGCGGGGGATAACATCATCATCAGTGAGATGGAACACCACGCCAACATCGTGCCATGGCAGATGCTGTGTGCCCGAGTGGGTGCTGAGCTGCGTGTCATCCCCCTGAATGCTGATGGCACCTTGCAGTTGGATACTCTGCCAACTCTGTTCGACGAACGCACCCAACTGCTGGCGATTACCCATGTATCCAACGTGCTGGGCACCGAAAACCCGTTAGCAGAGATGATTGCACTGGCGCATCAGCACGGGGCAAAAGTGCTGGTCGATGGCGCGCAGGCGGTGATGCACCATAAGGTGGATGTGCAGGCGCTCGATTGCGACTTTTATGTCTTCTCGGGACATAAACTGTACGGCCCCACCGGTATCGGCGTGCTGTATGCCCGCGAGTCTTTGCTACAAGATATGCCGCCCTGGGAAGGCGGGGGTTCAATGATAGCAACGGTTAGCCTGAGCCAGGGAACGACCTGGGCGAAAGCACCCTGGCGTTTTGAGGCGGGAACCCCCAACACCGGTGGTATTATTGGCCTGGGGGCTGCCATTGAATATGTGAGTTCGCTGGGGCTGGATGACATCAGCGAGTACGAGCAGTTCATGATGCGCTATACGTTGGAACAGCTGGCCAGCGTGCCGGAACTGACGCTGTACGGCCCGCAGGACCGCCTGGGCGTCATCGCGTTTAACCTCGGTAAGCACCACGCCTACGACGTGGGTAGTTTTCTTGATAACTACGGCATTGCCGTGCGCACCGGGCATCACTGCGCCATGCCGCTGATGGCGTATTATAACGTCCCTGCTATGTGCCGGGCCTCGATTGCCATGTACAACACCCAGGAAGAGGTTGACCGTCTGGTGACAGGACTTAAACGCATTCATCACTTACTGGGATAACAGGGAGGGGGTATGGCTGCGCTACCGGATAAAGAAAAGTTGTTGCGTAATTTTCTGCGCTGTGCGAACTGGGAAGAGAAGTATCTGTATGTCATTGAATTAGGTCAGCGTTTACCAGAATTAAATGCTGACGATCGCTGTGAGAAAAATAGTATTCAGGGCTGTCAGAGTCAGGTATGGATAGCAATGCGTCAGAATGCTGACGGAATTATTGAATTACAGGGCGACAGTGATGCGGCAATTGTGAAAGGACTGATTGCTGTGGTATTCATTTTATATGATCGAATGACTGCCGAAGATATTGTGCGTTTTGATGTGCGTCCGTGGTTCGAGAAAATGGCGCTGACGCAACATCTCACGCCATCGCGTTCACAGGGGCTGGAAGCGATGATTCGCGCTATTCGTACGCAAGCGGCAACTCTTAGCTAAACTGATAAAACACGTTATCCGGCAAACCTTGCGGGATAACGCTGAGCAGATTTATGCAATGACTCGTTGGCCGGATACCGCAGCAGTCGTTATCCGGCAATAACGCCAGGGGGGTGAGTGAGTATGAAACGCGCGTCTGTTATTACTCTAATGCTAATTGGCGCTTACAGCGCTATACAGGCCGCCTGGGCGGTCGATTATCCTTTGCCTGCGGCGAACAGTCGTCTTGTCGGGCAGAATCAAACCTACACCGTGCAGGAAGGCGATAAAAACTTGCAGGCGATAGCCCGCCGGTTTGATACCGCCGCGATGCTGATCCTCGAAGCGAATAATACGATCGCCCCGGTACCCAGTCCCGGCACCCTGATTACGATTCCTTCGCAACTGCTGTTACCGGATGCGCCGCGCGAAGGCATTATTGTGAATCTGGCAGAATTGCGTCTGTATTATTTCCCGCCAGGAGAGAATATTGTTCAGGTATTCCCGATTGGCATTGGCTTACAGGGACTGGAGACCCCGGTGATGGAAACCCGGGTGGGACAGAAAATCCCTAACCCTACATGGACCCCAACACCAGGCATCCGTAAGCGTTCTCTGGAGCGCGGCATTACGCTGCCCCCTGTAGTGCCCGCCGGGCCCAATAACCCGTTAGGACGCTTTGCGCTGCGTCTGGCGCATGGAAACGGTGAATACCTTATCCACGGCACCAGCGCACCCGACAGTGTAGGCCTGCGCGTCAGCTCTGGCTGTATTCGCATGAACGCGCCGGACATCAAAGCTCTGTTTGCTCAGGTCAGAACCGGCACGCCGGTCAGAGTGATTAATGAGCCGATAAAATACGCCATCGAGCCTAACGGCATGCGTTATGTTGAAGTGCACCGACCATTGTCGCCAGAGGAAGAACAAAACGTACAGACCATGCCGTATGTACTGCCAGCCGGTTTTACCCAGTTTAAAGACAGTAAAGCCGTAGACCTGGGGCTGGTGGATCGGGCGCTGTATCGTCGGGCAGGTTATCCGGTTACCGTTACGGCCGGGCAGGCACCGATTGTGGCCAACGGGCCAGAGGTGAAGTCGGCACAGAATGGATTGCCAGAAGCAGGGGACGTGCGGACGATGCAGTAACAGGGAAGGAGGAATAAAGGGCAAAAAAAATGGCGCACAATGTGCGCCATTTCTATTACACAGATACTATTACTTACGGTATTTAGTAGCTGCGTTGTCCAGACGCTGGTTAGCGCGTGCTGCGTCATCTTTAGCAGCCTGAACGTCGGAACGCATTGCGTTCACGTCGTTGCTCAGCTGGTCAACTTTAGCGTTCAGAGTCTGAACGTCAGAAGACAGCTGATCGATTTTAGCATTGCTGGAGCAACCTGCCAGCAGAGTAGAACCCAGGATTACCGCGCCCAGTACCAGTTTAGTACGATTCATTATTAATACCCTCTAGATTGAGTTAATCTCCATGTAGCGTTACAAGTATTACACAAAGTTTTTTAGGTTGAGAATATTTTTTTGATGGGAATACGCCTATTTTTGATCGTTCGCTCAAAGAAGCAACGAATTTGGCATTTTTGTCGAAAAAGCTATGTTAAAAAAGGCATTTTTCATCGGATTCATCTTAGATAAATCGCGATTAAATAGAAAAACCCGATTTGCTATTTTGTTTAGATATAGCTAATGCCAGCAATAAAAAAAGCGCCGCGAGGGCGCTTTTTAACAGAATGCATTCGTTCGGGAATTATTACAGTACGTGAACAGATGCGGTATTGGTTGTGCCTGATGAACCGAGTGCACCAGGAAC
>OJJJ01000206.1_pt1 | contig 38410 bp, 54 predicted proteins | sample 1596311 | NCBI WGS metagenome assembly OJJJ01 (sample SAMEA4350140, study PRJEB24818) | metagenome | biome: human; feature: gut; material: faeces | place: Denmark | collected 2013-09 | reverse complement strand
GAAGGACCAACAAATCTAGTATTGCTAATATCTACTTAAAAAAACATGTACGAATTGGTATACTGTACTAAATCAAATATGTAACATAGTGTGACCGAATAGGGTCTCCAATCATATTCCCCCTAGCTCGATAGAATTGGCTAGGGGGGATTTTTACGTTTAGTTAGTCCATTTTAATCCTAAAGCAATAATTGTTTTCTTTCCAGCTTTCCCATCCCATTCTTTTGATTCATTAGGAAATAGCTTTTTCTGCTTTTCTTTTAATTTGCTTTCTGTAGCCGGTCCAAACACTCCGTCCGCATCTGCTCCAATAGCCTTTTGTAGGGCTTTTACATCTTCACCTTTCATCCTTGGGCTAGTTAGTTTCAAGATTCTACTTATAGACACATCATTTGTGGCGATAGCATTGCCTTTTAGCTCCGGGAATAGTTTATCAGGTCTACCAAAAGCATTCCATTTACCGTTTGTAGAACCTTGCTCTAATGAACGTTTAATAACACCATAATTACGACCTGCGCTCTCTACAACGTTTAGGCTATCATCTACTATGTAGCCAATATGCGTTGCTGTTCCTTGGCTATTTAATATAAATACCCAATCGCCCTTTTTAAGCTGCGACTTTTCAATTTTAGTACAAAGGTTATACATACCATTCGCAGTCATATCTGATTTAATCAACCCCTGCTTAAGCAGCCAATCTACTCCTAAACCGCTACAATCATAAAAATACAGTTCATCTTTTAACAGCTTATCCAGGAGAACCATCACCCTGTTAGCATTGTTGGTAGATGTTTCTTTTTTACTTACCCATTCCTTAACAATACTTTTAATAGATTCCCCTTGTGCTCCCCATACGTATAAACTGCATCCCACCATTGATAGTAAATAATTGATAAATATGTTTAACATTATTCTTCGCCCTCCGTTCCTTCGATGAATTCCGCTTTACCTTCAGTTTGGTTTTTAATATATTTCACAATGTTTTTCAAAAAGCTCGGTAAAGGTGTGCCTATATCAGCAATGTTCTCTAGTATACTAAGTAATTCATTGCATATAATCCATATTGCTACTACACAAGCTATTAAAAAGGTAAATGGAAGTGTAATTCCAATTGTGTCAGAAGCATATTTTAAAAGCCAATCAACGATTGCTCCAACCACAACCAGAAGCCACATACATACTTTTTTAGCTATTCCCCTTAGCCCTTTGTAACTATCTAACTTTTGGTCTCTGTATTTTGCCGCTATTAACCCTGTGACATAATCAATGATATTACAACCAACCATAATTAATACAGGTACTGCAAGAACACCTAATAGACTCATAAATACACTTGCTATTGCCGTGAATATTGATTTAATTTTTTCCATGCTCCCTCTTTCTGCATAACCTAGTATGCTTTGACATTTTTTCACATATATGTTATTCTATAAGTGGCAATTTTCATTGTAAAAGAGATAAGCTTCCCCCTCATGTTGGCTTATCTCTTTTTTATGTTTTCTTTACTCTACAACCAAAATACTGTTCTTTTCTTCTTCTGTAATCCATCCTTTGGCCACTGCATTGCTTAAACCAACCTCGGTCAATCTTCCTTCTGTATAAAGCCTTTCTAACGTTCCATACATAACACTCTTTGTTTCCATATCTAGCCCTCCAATGCACTTACTACTAACGTGTCTACTAGTTCCTTAAGTTTTGCGTTTTCTGCTTCTGTAGTTGACGCTTTCGCTTCTAAATTTCTTAAACGTTTTTGCACCATATCTACATTAGCTAGCTTAAATGTTATGGTGCCGTTATCTGGATCTAGCAAGATAGGCAACACAACAGTTTTATCTCTGTATATTGCGCTAACTTCGCCACTCTCGGAAAGTATGCTGTATTCACTCAAATTTTCTTCTGTGATTTTACTGCATACTTCCTCAACTGATAACTCCCCCCTCTGTACCGTAATGCAGTTCTCACTCGCTCCTGGTAAGATATTTAATTCTGTTTTGTCTAATACTCTGATTTTTTCCATAGTTTCTTCCTTTCTTTTTGGCATAATAAAAAGCAGTATGAATAAATCACACTGCTCTTTTTCCTAGTTATAATTAATATTATTTTATTACTTTCTCTTTATTTATTTTCACTTCAATTTCTTCTAGCTTTTCATATATTGTTTCCTGATTCTCTATAATCTCAGAAATGGCTGAAAAAATTATAAAAACCATATATGTGCTTAATATACAACTTATAAACACTATTATTGTGGCTCCCCAGTTTCTTTCATAACCATAACCATAAAGTTTGAGTTCTTTTGTAAAAGGAAGAGTTTTCGCTGCAACGAAACTCCCTATAATGCCTAAAATCAGTAAGACCCTTGCTAGATATAAACTTTGCTTCTGAATAATAAAACCCCCATCCTATGTTTATTTACATTGCACAACATTATTTTACCATATATATCAAATTATGTCACTAAGTGAAAATTAATCATGTTTTTCTTTTATCCCGCTTTGCATGGACTTCTAATCATTGTTCACCTCTCTTGGGCATAAGAAAAGAGCCATTAAAATACTGGCTCTAAAGCTTCTTTTTCTGAATTCATTTTAACTAACCATTCATCACCAGTGAGAATAGTTATATCACTAGAATACTTGTATGTCTCAAATATATTTTGTTCTGGATGCTTGTAAACTCTTCCTTTATCGTTTGATATAATCACCTTATGTTCATTAGATGTTATTGCAACTGCAAGTAATTCGCATTCACCTAAATCTTTATATTTCAAGTATTTAATTTCTTGCTTTGTTAATTCACCTTCCTGTATTAAGCGATTAAGATAGCTTGTGTCATAGATCCAACTGTAAAACCTTTTTCTTATCTTTTTCAACTCATCCCTAGCTCCGTCAATCTCATCTATATTCACAAATTTGATAACATCAAAAGGTTTTTTTATAAAATTGCTTACAGAAGTATGTATTTCTCTGGATGAAGCATCCTTTTCTTCCTGACAATACCCTGGTTCTAGCTCCCATAGTATTGTTTCAGTGATACACATGTCATTACCTAAATCCTTACACGATACTGCCACACTGTATATGTTTGAATTTATTGTATGAAAAAATACATTAGTATCTATTAAAAGATTCATTATTCTATACTTATTCCATTACGTAATTTTATAGATTCGGCTGTGGCTCGCCCTATCTTATCATTTATTACTAAAGTATTTATGCGTTTCTCTAATTCTTCATAGGGATAACGTAGCTGCTGATATTCTTCCAATTCATCATTTGGTAAATAGAAATCTCGTTCAAAGTAATCAGATATTTTAGCACCTAATGCCTTTTCAATTTCTTTTCTGATAGTTTTATATTGTGAAACTATTTTGTAACTAAATAATATTTTTCTTAATACAAATTCGAAACTAAGACAATATTTGTGACATATTTTATCAATATAAACCGCTAATTCTTTCAAATTATTTGGAGCTATTAATCTATTCTGCATAATAAAATTATAATCTTCATTATATAGCTTTTCAGGATACAGTAATTCTGCCGCAAACTCACTTGCTTGTTTTTCAATAGTGTTTGAATAGTACCCATGTTCATCATCAGATATCGCCTGTCCTTTATGCAAAAACCAATGTCCTAATTCATGAGCAATAGTAAAGTTTTGATGTCCAATAGGACGTTTATAATTTATGCATATTATCGTTAAATCATTTTCGCCATATCCGATAAAACCAGAAAGCTTTCCTATATCCTCTTTAAATAAGATTAGGTTATATTCATTAATATAGTCTCGATTTTTTATAAGATTAAAAAAGTTGCCAGGGAATGATTTTATGTCAAAGTATTCCCTGGCTTTATTTACGGCTATTTTTATATCATTTGTCAATTCTGGCACCTCTTTTTAATCACATTCAGCTAAAACTTCACTAACAAAAGTAAAATCATTTATAAAGTCCTGAATCCTAATTTTTGCATCTTTAGATTTGATATCATCGTTGCCTCTGTTCATTGAGCTTAATAGTAAATCTTTTTCTCTAATAGATGGATCAAAGAAGTATTCTGGCTTGCAATGTAAAACACTACAAATTAATGAAAGTTCGAACTCATCTATTTCATTTACATTTTTCTCGCCATTAATAATACTTTGAACATCTTTTAATTCTAAAAAGGACTTGTCAGCTAATTCTTCTGCATCTAATCCCAAAGATTCCATTCTTACTTGTACTTCTCTTCCGATAGATTGCATACCAAGCACCTCCTTTAACGTAATTCTTAGAAAATTTGCAAATTATTATTGATTCATTATTATTATATCTATTTATTAACAAATTAGTACTATAGAGTCAAATATTATATTGACAGTACTTTTACTTGACTTAATAGTATAACTTATGGTTAAAAGTGTCAAGCGGAAATATGCTATTTTTGCAACATTTTTACTCTTTTTTGCAACTTTTTTACTGTTTTTACATATTTTCTAACATTACACGTAAATATCTTAAGGAAGTATCTAACTGCCAAAATATAAGGCAAGTCATTTTAAATAGTTTTACTACTTTGTTAAATGCAATTTTAGCTAAATAAAATACGTTATTGAACCGCCTATTACTTTTGTTTCATGTGCAATATGTGCAAAAATCCCATTATTCCAAAATACTATACTTTGTGGTTTCGTAGTATCCGGACTTGATAAATCTTCGGTCATCGAACCTAGTCCTGATGCACATAGATTCGTAGTGGTAGTATAACCAGATGGTATTTTTGCTAGTAAAACATTTTGACCAACAGTAAAATTACTTCCATCTCTTTTCTTAAATAAGAAACTCAATGTAACAACATTTCCTATTTTACTTACCATGCTAGGATAAACCGATGAATTAGCTGGCAAAATATCAGCTTCTGGTAATAAGTCTGCCGTTTGTTTTATATCATTACTTATCCAATCTCCGCCCCACGAATTGCTCGAAGGATTATATAGCCTCATGTAAATACTGCCGTTATCTAAATTAGTCCATCGTTGCCATATGTTAATATCTCGTCCGTTATTATAGATTGCAATGTGCCAAACTGTGTTTCTGTAAGGCATATCGGCATCTGTAAATACAGAATCCCACCCATTTATAATTACAGTTCTGAAAGTGGTGTCTGTTACGTCATTTATTTTTTTTAACAAGTTTAATTGACTGTCACCCCAATAATTAATTTGTTTTGGCATGTTCTTACTTACAGCATCGATATTCTCTTGTAACAGTTTTCCCATCGGCCCTGAAAGAACTGTTGTTGGATCAGTGGCAAGTAGATTATTAACTCTCTTATTTGCATCAATCTTACTATTTATTGCATTTTCCTTGTTGTAACTATCTGTCCATAACTGGCTCTTAAACGTAGCTGTGAGTTCCACCTGTGGAGTTGCGGTGCTGTAGATATTTGTTGTACCCTTAAACGTCTTTAAATAAGTATTTAACGTGGTATAGGTTGGAGTGGCAAGTTGATACCTAAATATCAATTGATTTGATAACAACCATTGTTTAAACAAATTAGCTTTTTCACTACTAGATAGAGAATCACTCCAACCCGAGATTCTAGATGTAAATATCCTTACGTATATTTGCGAATTCGCCAAATGAAACCCCTCGGTTTGTGTGCTTTGTATTCCAGTGTACTGTTGGTTAAGTCTATTACAATACGTAATACTGTTTTTATACCCATTAAGAGTAATATAGAAATTACCTAATCCATAAGTATTAATTTGATTAAAAACCCAATTTTCGTCGCTACTTCCATCATAAGTAACTTCGCTTGCACCCTGTAAATACTGACCATCTTTAATCTCGTTCCACTCGCCCATATCAAATGGAATGTTAACTCTATCCTCTTTGTATGGGGTGTAAGGGGTGGCAGATTCTCCCTCAACTAGATTGAATTCACTCCACACGCTTTTTCTATTTTGTATTACGGTTGCGGTTGTAGTATTACATCTTATTACCAATTTTCCACTTGATTTAGTTGTAAAAGTAATGCTAATAGTGGTGTCTAGGTCGGTTTTGCTGGCATAAGCAATTTGATTATCAGTAGTAGCAGGATAATCGCTATATGCATATACTCCAAATGCCCCTGTATTTTCACCCTCTTGTTTAACTTTGATAGAAAGGGTGTATTTTGTATTAGGTTTTACATATAGTAGCAAATCGTTGAATAGCTTTGACCATGAAAGCGCGGCTGTATTTGTAAAAGATTTATTGATTGGGTCATAAGTAGTGGCTGGCGACAAAACTATTTGCGGATTATCTGTATTAAACCAGTTTCCCATATTACTCACTAAATCAAAATTTAACGGACTAACTAGCGTTGCTTTATTATCTGGACTGATTGGCAAATCTGGATTAGTTGGTACAACCGTTGTAGCACCTTTGATGTTGACTTGTGCCATTGCATCATCGGCAGATTTAAAGTTAATGAACGTTCCAGTTACTGTCCCTTTGTCTTTATAAGGGTCTGCCCACATATCACCATCGGATTCTATTTCTACGTTACCGTCACCTTTAACTAAACCAAGTTTGGATTCCCCGGCTATTCCAACACCACTTATATCCTGTGCTTCATCGCGATACTGCTTTGCTTGGGTTTTAAATAATTCCGCCTGTTCTTTGTAGTATTTTGCGTTATCGGTTGTATCTCCTGCTTCCACCCCACCGACAGCATAACGCTTTGCTAGTTTTGCTTGAGCAGTAGCTGTTTGCTGTTGAACTGTAATATCTGCCAAATAATTAGCTTGTAACTTTTCTGCTGTAATTGAACCGTTTTTAACGCTCGCAGATACCTTGCCATCTGTAACCGTAAATCCGATAGTAGAGCTATCTGTAAATTCATACTCAGTAATCAAACTAGATAAATCAACGTACTGCTTTGTGCCATCGTCTAATGTAATAACAATTTTCTGCGTAGCCGAATCATACGTAAAGTTTACTGCTATTTTTTCTAACTTTGTATCATACTTTGTTGTAGAACCATCTAGTTTCTTTATAGTAAACACACCATTGTCATCCACCGTTACATCCTGGACAAGTGTGTTGGCCACAGAAACATCTAATTTAGTTGTATTTATTGCTACTACACGCCCATCAATAATTGAAAGGGCTAAATCTATTTTATTAAGGTTTGTAGCTCCAAGTGCTGTTGCTGTACTAGGCTGATTTTGCCAATTGATTCGTACATATACAGTTTCCATCACTTCACATCCTTTTCCGCTTCTTTTGCTTGATATTCTTCGTATATTTGCTTTTCGTTTGCGATCACTTGATTGTTTGCATTTTCAAGTTGCAATAACAATTCCCTAAAACACATAAGTGTTACACTAAATGGCAGCTCCTTGTTTGCTTCGTTTACTGTCTGTGTTAATTTTTCTTTGAACTCATATACTTTCAAGTTAAATCCCTTTTCCATGTTTTACTGCTCCCTTTCTATACAAGTCCGTAGCCATCACTACCTAGTGCTCTTATTAATTCGTTAAGTTTGGAATGTACAGTGTTTAGATCTGCGCTGGTTGTCATTGCAGAAACACTCTTCTTTGATATTGGTGTTTTACCAAAGAAACCTATTGTTCCACTAAGATGGTATATGTTTCTAATATAAAAGTCTCCAAAAGGATATGAAGTTGATCCAAGGTGAAATGGATATGAACTCGAATAATTAGGTACCAATGCTCGGGAACTATTAAGCGTTAAATAATAATCTCTTGAACTTGTTGATTCCGAATATATTCGTGATATATCAGTTGCTTTGACGAAATCTTCTAAATCTTTCATAATTGCTACGATACCTCCAGAATTTCCGAAGCTGTTACTATTTATTGCTTTTCTCATATATGTGTTAGGTGGCAAAACTACACCTGTATATCCACTCAACGATTCGTTCGATGTATATAATTTTATATAATTCTTACCATAGATATTAGTTTCTGATCTATTGGTATTTCCAAGTGAAATATCCCAAGTGCCATTTATCGATAAAGCCGTTCCATAACTCGTGTTTCCCCTATCCTGTGATAAAAACACAGCACCACCAACTGGAATATAAATCTTTCCACCATTAATAGTTAATGTATTATCTTGTAAATCGGAAATCGTAACGATACCAGTAATGTCTAATTTCGTTGCCGATATTTTAATGCCTTCTTTGCTCATGTTAATTGCTTGTATCACACCATTGTTATCTACTTTTAATTCAATATTTCCTGCTTGTACATCTATCTGCCCTTGCAAGTTGTTTTTAATATCTGTTACGTTTTGCGTTATATTACTTGCAGTTTGATTAATCTGTGATTCTAAGCTTTCTTTATTGTTTTTGATTTGAGTTTGCAAACTACTTGTATTTTGAGTGATTTGTGATTGCAATCCATCTTCTATATCGGTCATAGTTGAAGAAAGTTCATCTATATTTTTCACTATTTTAAGGGTCTTACTTTTTAATTTCTGTATCTCTGTATTCTGACTTGGTATATTTTCTCTTATCTTATTTCCAGTAGCTGTTATATCATCTGTTAATGCTTGTATACCTTTTAATGTACGTTGGAATACAAAGGTCTCAATTGCATCATCAGTGGTAATAATATTTATTGCATCTCCTACTTCGATATAAGGCAAACCAATCATCTTTGTACTATGTGGTCTATAGTACTTATTTTTCAGCACTAGCAGTATATTATTAGCTATCGCTTTAAGTTCGTTACTACCCTTTCCATACAATAAGAAGTTGCCAGTTATGGTGTAAATATTTTCATCTGTTCCAACCATAGTGCCGTAATCTTCATCATCTTCGACGATCTTTATTCCTGTAATCGGTTCAACTATGTACTCCTCGTAATCTGATTCCATATACCCAGCACTAAGAAACTCATTGCTTTCACTTGGAAATAAATCTTCTGCCGGATAGAGTGTTTCGCTCGGATACAAACCCAATCCACTCAAAACGATAACTTTAAACTTATTCAAGCGTGTTATATGCCCAAATCCACCACTTAAAGCACAAAGGCATATTAATACATCCCTACCTTTTAAATAGCTTGGATTTACCGTTTTTTCAATTAAAACATCATCATTCTGTAAGGTTTGTTCTTCATAATTTATTCCTAGGTAAGTAAGCAAAGATTGCATCATTGTTTTCTTTTTTATTGGAAAAGTAAGCGAATTATACCAGGTTGAAACATCCTTATCAGTTCCTTTCATTGCATCATATGCAATTATTTCTTTGAATCTTAAGTCTGCTTGCTTTGGAACTGAATCAACTTTATATGTTCCAAGTGGCATTTCATATTGTCCATCTACGATTTGAGTAACTATCATTATTTGGTCTTTTAGGTCAGCAACTACATCTGCGACCTTTACTTTAAATTGTGCTGCTTCGCATGATCCTATTACTAAATCGGTATCGCTACAGATTGATTCATTTAATTCAAAACTATCATCCACTATCTGATCGGTTTCAATTCTTAGGTCCAAGTTGGGGAAGTATAATAATAATTCCTTTGGAACGTTTGACCGAACCAAAGGAATTAAGTCATTTTTATATAATTGTTTTAACTCATCTGATATATTTAAAATAATTATCCCTCCCCATAAGGAATATACTCAAATTCTATTCCTTCATAATAAAAGTTTCCGTTTTTATCAATATGGTCAATTGCATATTCTATATCTGGAACGTAGCATACACTTGTTTCATATGTATTAGTTTCATCGTTCCACCTTTCAACTGTTACATAATCACGATTTGGGAAAAAGGCTTGTACTATTAACTTTTGCCCGTAAGTTAAATAATCAATCGTTTTAATTTTTACAGTTGTTTTCTTTATTGGAAGTATGTTTCTATGTGTTTTACCTCTTCCATCGGTATAGCTATTTTTATCTTGTCTACGATTAGGAGTATTCCTATATCCACCCTTTGCCAGCAAAGCATTAGGGAATACAGTTCCATTTACTTTTAATACATACCCTTTTCCTGTCATTGTATCCCCCTTTCTTAGTGTACAAATACGGATTTCCCTGTACGATTGTAATTTTCTTTTTCGTATCTTACAGTTTGCTCGAATCTAAGTTTACCATCTTCATACACATGTAAATGCAAATCTGTTCCATTACCACTGCCATTGCTGCCAACAACTGCTTTGAATGCTTCAACAATTGTATCAAGCGGTGCTTCTATGTTCGTACCCTTTTTTTGATCTCCAAGTATCGCTAAGAACTCGCTATTTGGAGGAATAACAGCACCTGTTGCAAGCTTTGGTATCTTAGGAACGCTTAAAGTTTTTAAATTAAAACCAACCTTTCCACCACCTAGCCATTCTGGCATTTCAAAACTAATAGAATTTACACCTCTGATTATCGCATTTATTCCACTCAGAACTCCTTGCACAAGCCCGTTTATTATGTCAATAATCAAGTTGACTGGAACTTTAACAACACCAACCAAAGAATCCCATATTCCCTTAAAGATTCCTTTTACACCTTCCCACGCTTTTTTCCAGTTACCTGTGAATACTCCTGTTATAAACGTTATCAAGCCTTTTAATATGCCAGAGAACCCAGTTACTAAGTCTCCAATCCCTTTGAAAACAGAATCAAACGCAGGCTTTAAGATATCCCATAGTACATTGACGATAGGATTTATAACATTTTTCCATAGCCACATTAATGCATCTATCAACTTGCCTACGACTGGAATAACTGTCTTGTTCATTATCTCATAGAGACCGTTGAACGCTTCTTTTAATGTTGTTCCAAATGCTGTTGCTAAAGGTAATACAACATTCTTCCACAAAGATTCCAATACGTCACCTACTGCCTTGAATATTGGCTTTAAAACAACTCCAAGAAAGTCAGCCAATGGAACTAATACTTTTTTCCATAAATTTTCAAATGTTTTGTGTATCTTTGGTAACAAATCCTTTACAAAATACTCAATAACTGGCTGTAGTATCTTTTTCCAAGCATCTGTTAGAACGGTTTTAACAAAGGTAGCTAGTGGTTCTAAGGAAGATTTCCATGTGTTTCCTAGTTCTTTTATTTGATTCCTAAACTCTTCGCTCTTTCTATACAGTGTAAAAAATGAAAAGATTAACTCTCCCAAAACAGCAACTGCAATTACGATAGGGGCACTAATAGAGCCCAGAAAAGTGCTTAGCACTGCAAGTGTGGTTGATAACAGCTGTCCAGACGTTACAAGCGATACAAAGGCACTTATTAAAGGCATCAACGAAGCAACTAGCCCAACAACTTTAAACGCTAAGAAGAACGATGTTACAAGTGCCGTTGCTATTATTAAACTTTCTTTATTATATGAAATCCATCCTGAAAGTCCATAAAGAGCATCTGTCATGAGATTTAATCCGTCAACAATCGCTTGACCTGTCCACTTGCCTATCGGTTTCAAGAAGTTTTCGAAAAACCATAGTGCATAAGGTTGTATCGCCACAATTGTATCGTTTAAAACCTTCACACTTGCCGATAATAGGTCCAAAAACGCAGGTATCAAGTCAGTTACTGCCCAGTTTCCGATAGGAACTAGTACGTTTTTATAAAACCACAACAGCCCCTTCCCTACATTTTCCTTCAATGGTTGTAATGCTATTATTAATCTGTCGAACGCTTCGATTGTAGGCTTTAGTTTTTCTTTCATCTTGTCGATAAAATCAGTTATTTTAGAATTAATCTTTACCTCTTCGAACATATCCTTCGGTAATGGAGTTCCTTCGTTTACACCACTTCCAGAGCCTGTGTTAACAGTGTTTAGTTTGTCAATGGATGACAAAGCCTTATTAGACTGCTTCTCTGTCGATTTGAGTGACTTTGCATAATCCACTTGTGCATCTTTTGCTTTCGTAAATGTAGTAGAACCATTAAGGAAAACAGCAAAAAACTGACCAGCAGTTGTTATTGCATGTGATAGGTAACTTATAAGTGTCTGTAACGCAGGTGTAATAGCTGTTAAGATTGGACTAAATGCAGTTGCGAAACTGTTTTTTAGAGTTTGTAATGATGTTGCTAATGCCGATATACTCTTATTTGCTTGTGGGCTATATTGTGCTAAGTTTTGAAATCCTTCTTTAATAGCATTGGTTACAGCAGAGAAGGCCCTAAACACTATACTGAACATTAAGGATTTACCAAGCATTCCAAGTGTCTTAGAAAGCTTACTTGCTTTCTTCTCGGAGTTTTTCATTGAGTGACCTACTTTGGTAGCATTTTTTGACGCTTTATCAGCACTCTTGGAAACTTTCTTTTGTTCTCCATCTATACTTGTAAGTTCTTTTTTATAATCTTTAAGTTTTTGCTCCATGGAGGATAATTCTCTATATGCTTCGTCGTATTCTTGATCGCCAAAATATAACCCTTTGCCTTCCATAGATGTAATAGCATCCCTATATGTATCAATCTTGTCAACTAATTGTTGTATTTCATTCTCAGTTTCTACCATTTCGGTTTTATCTGAGGAAAAAGCATTTTTAATACGTTCTCCAACCGTTCCTATAACTGCAGGCATGGATTGAAATGTCCTTTTTATTAGGTTCAACATATTATTTAGTTCAACACTAGTATTGCTCATTTCTTCAAGTGGTTCATCATCTATTTTTCGAACTTCTTGAGAAATATCCTTTGATTCAATAGCAACTTCATTAATAGCTTGTGATGTATCTATGGCTTGGTTTTCAACTTCTTCTAATACTTCAGCTACTTCATATATTTCCTTTTCTACATCATCCCATCTTGTTATTGTGATATTGTCCAATGCATCATCTAATTGTTCAACGCTTGCTTCTGCCTGTGCTGTGGCTTGTACCGTATCATTAGCCATCTCAACAATGCTATCTGCAGCACTGTCTATTGAATGTTCTACATCTTTAACCTCTGCAGTTACTTCATCAACATTTATGTTATTAAATGCCTTTGTTACTGCACCTGCTAAATTCTCTAAAGAGCTAATTAACTTCTTTATTACATCTTTAACTGAACTGACACCATTTTCTACACCGTCAGTGTCTATTTTAGTGTCAAACTTAAGGGTGCCATCTACTGCCATCTTATACCTCCTTTCTATCCGAGGATTTTATTCCAATACTCAATTTCTTCTTGTTCTGCTTTTGTATATTTAGTTTCAAGTTCAATCAAATGTTTGTTTTCTCTGTAAAATTCCTCTTCATGTTTTTCAAGTTTTTTACCCTTGTTTTTCTTATTCCTTATTGATAAAACAGTTGAAAAAAGACCTTCTCCGATTTCACTAAAGAAACCTAAGAAAGTCCATAGATGCATATATTCAACTGCCCTTGTTTCGAACCCAGCCACTTTGTTTATAGCAGGGAATATCAACTGTTCATCTTGTTCCCAATCCATAACCTTTTTAGACTGAATAGGCTTATCCACAAACATAGAACCACCATCTAGAAACCACACACCTTTTTCGATAGCTTCGTTATAGTTTTGTGGATCGATATTCTCAAAATCTTCATATAAGCATTCAAGCATTGTTAAGGCTTTTTCTTGATCGGATAATTCTACATCATTGTAGGCTGTAAATATTAATAGCCCAACTCGAAAATCACTACGTATTGGTTCGTCTATACCGCCAACTGTTAATGCTTTAGGTAATCTACCTATCATTATTTCACCTGCTTAGTGTACTTGCCTATTCTTTTTTGGCTTGCTGCTTGTTCTGCCTTGATCTCTTTTTCCATTAATGGGCTTACTGCATCAAGAAATCGTTCAAACAAGAATTTTCCCTTTACTGTAGATATTGGCGATTGATTTCCAAAGACGATGTGAGAAACCTCTGAATCAAAAATGTAATCTATCTGTTCATTAATCACTTTGTTAACATTGCTAATAATGTTTGCCGCTTCTTCTAATTCATCTGATGCTTCACCATTAGATTTAAGATTAACATCATCAAGTATTTTATTAACTTCTTCTTGCATAATATTTCTAGCTTTATTAAAACGTTCTAATAAACCATAATCAGCAGGATTAAATCGTATAACCCTGTTTAGATCATTGTTTATACTAAACTCTTTATATCCATCATCAAGTACTATATTTTGCATTATATTTTCCTCCTTATTAATGGCGGTAGACCATCAGCTACCGCCACATTGAAAACGTTGTATATTAAGCTCCTGCACCTTCAGTAAATGTCTTGGTTGTTGGATCGAATGTACCCTTTGTTCTATTTCCTACATAATGTAGGTTAAAAGGTATCTGATAACCACTTGTATCTCCACCGTATGAACTAACTTCAATAATTGCATCTTCTTTATATGCCACATACTTACCACTTGTTGCTGATTCCCATAAATGTACTTCAATTACTGTAGTTTTTAAATCATCTAAAGTTTGTCTTTCGTCAATGATCTTTTGTAAACGATCAAAAAGTGGATCTCCAACAACCGCATAGTATGGTTCCACAGATGCACTGATTTCATATCCGTCTATACTCGTGCTTGTTTCACCTAAAATATTCTGTGTAGTGTTAACATTTGCACTCATTTCAACATTGTATTCTTCTAAATCTTTACCTAGCCTAACATAAGATGCTGTTCCTGTTGTTGCTGCATCTATGTAATGGGCCATAAATTTTCTTTTAATTTTTCCTGTTTCAGCCATTAAAATTCCTCACTTTCAAGTTTATACTGTGCATAGATTTGCAATTGATAAGTGATACCGTCATTAATATCACCTGTTGGTATTGCATATATCATGCCATTAGCAGATGATATACTGAGCAATTTCCCAATCTTCTCTACGCCACCAATTGTTACTTGTATTTGTTGTCCTTGTACTGTTTCAAGATAATAACCCAACTCCAATAAAAAAGTACTGTTTGCAAGTCTATCGTAGTCATTAAAAGACTGATTAACTGCATACAGTACGAAATTGTGTTGTCTTGTTTGATTCCCTAGCACATCCTCTTTGATTAGTGTGTCACCTGTACTTGATATACCGTAATTCGTTGGAGTATCATCCGTATAATCCACATGAACATCGTTTGAAAAGGCATGTATACCAGGATAATCAGTTAATAATTGTTTTACTAACTCAATAATGTTCATTATTTACCTCGATTCGCAATCTGCTGTGCCCCTTTTAGGATAACTTCTTTCTTATCTGCCTTCATGCGTTCAAACCAGAATGCACCTGCCAGCGGATGTTCATGTTTGCTGTGTACTAAATCTCTATCAGTAAGAATCTTTTTCTCTCCTTTACTTGCCCATGCACTACCTGTAATGCTAGATACCATAAGTTTCCCATAATATTGATATCTAGCATAAGGTGAATTATATTCCAGTAATCCACTACCGATCACTGTACCAATCCTTGGAGCGTTATTAGAAAGAAAACCGCTCAACATTGGAGTGTAAGGAATCATTTTGTTTATACACTCATTATCAATAAACTTTTGTACTGGACCCATATCTTGCAAACCTCTATCTTCTAATATTAGGTCCGTACTCTTGACATCTAATTTACCCTTAATCATATTATCGCTACTTTCCACTAATTTCCCAGTGATGCATCCTTGGACTTCCATGATCTTTTTTCGAGTGGGCACTGATAGTAAATACTTGATACATCTCTTTTAATGCTTTTAAAGAGCAAGACTGCGTTTGCTGTGAAGTGTTGTCAAATTCGTCTGAAATCTCACCTTTGATAACTAAATCATTTCCATTGTTTATTGTAAGATTTGGTGCTACTGATAATGGCATTGATACATAAAGGCTATCAACAGATGCAAGACCTGACTTTTTAATATTAGCAGCTTTGTCTTCATCCCAGAAACACTTATGATATACTTTTCTAACGTAATTTGCTCCAACCTTGTGATAAATTGTAATGCTTGTTGTTCTTTTCATCGCATCCCCCTGTAAAGCAGTCCTGTACTTCCTAGCCACTTAAAGATAATCTTAGCTATCTTAGCTTGCTTGTTATCCTCTGATTGCTTTGCAGTCTCATATGTAGCTGACCATGAACCATCTTTTTCAGAAATAACATTGCCTGTTTCACTCTCTTGCTTATCACATTTATATAAATGTTCTGCAACCGCACATATACATAGCTGTACAACTTCTGGAATCGGTTCATGTTCGTCTATATTATCAAGGGTATACTTACGTACTTCTTGACTGGCTTCACGCTCCCAAAAAGGAAAAGAAGCGGTATCAATAACCGCTTCACGCTTTAACAAATATTTATCCTTATAGAAAGTTTCATCTGTCACGATACCGCCCCCTTTCTTATCCTCTTGTAATAACTCTAGCAATAGGAATAGCTTTGTGTGGGAAGTATTCAGCAGAACCACCCTCATTAGAGTTAGCTAAGGACCACTTAGAACCAGTCTCTAACTGTGCATCTGTAGGTGATAAAATAGTGGAATCAGTAAAGGAAATGCCTTTAGGTGCAAAGATTTTTCTTTGTCTTCCGTAAAGAGTATCTTCTCCACCATTTTTCGCTGGATCTCTATCAGTTTCATATGGTACTTTTACACCACAGTCGGTGTACTCGATTGCTCCATCACCTAGTACATAGGTAGTGTACTTTGTGAATGCAGGCTCGGTTTCAGTGGCTGCAACTGCTTCTGTTGGCATAGAGTCATCTACAAGAACTAATTTACCGTTAACTGTTGCAAGTGGTAACGCTCTTTCGATCCCATCACTGTCCGTATACTTCATGTACTCTAATAAGTTCATGTTTTCTAACTGTGTAGCAATAACGGAGTGCATAACAGCTAATGTAAATTTAGCTTTATTATCGCCTAAAGCCTTTTGAATGGCATTATTAAGTGTAATAGCAGTAAACTTACTTGCTTCGCCTGTTTCACCTGTTACATCGTAAGTATGACCATTAACAAATTCTAAATTCTTAGCGCCAGTCATGGAGAAGATACCCTTTAAAGTGCTTAAAAGAGTTGCTTGGTCTTGATCGTCCCAATATTCTCCTATCTGTGATGCAATATGTGCAAGGAAATCCTCTCCTCCTGTAATATCGTAAGAGAAATCTTTTTCTGTCCATGCATCAGCACGTCCAACCACGATACGACCTTGCGTATAAGTCTTGATTCCTTTTGACGTAATATCTGTAGAACCATTGTAGTTTTGTGCCTTTCCACTGATTCTACCCACGATTGGTACAACAGCATAGTTACCGCCCACTTGATCAGAGAATTTACTTGCAATATCTTGTCTTTGGACAATTGCTTTGGACTTTAATAATTCATTTCTGTTAAGATTAGGTGTTTTCTCTACATATTTTGCGAATACTTCACCATTGAAATTTTTGCTGTTAAAAATACTTGGCATATTATCTTACCTCATTCTTTCTTAAATTAATGTTTTTATGTCCACTTCTGGATGTTCATTTGCATATTTCATTGCTTCCGAAAGCGTCATTTTCTGCCCTGGTTTACGTTGGTTTGTCCCTTTTACTATCTTTGGTGCTTTTTCATCTTCTTCTGATTCAAAAGCTGTAGGATTCGATTCTTTTAATTCTTTCATAAAATCTTCGCCACCTAAGAACTTACCATTGTCCATCTTTAATTCTTTTTTCTTAAATTCTTCAATAGCTGCTTTTTTAGCTAATTCAGAAGTAAACTTATAACTTGAAAAGAAGGATTCTAAATTACTGTTATACTCAATATCTGCAAGCTTTTTGTTAAACTCTGTTTCTTTATCTTGCAATTGAGTACTTAAGGTTGTAATTTCTCCCTTTAGTTTTTCAACGTCTACATCTTTAAAGGCTTTTAAACTATCCTGCGCTGTGGCTAGTTGAGTTTTGTAATTGTCTCTTTCTAGTTCCATACTGCTATACTTAGCTTTGCTTACATACTCACCAGTCCCTAGATTTGCTAGCTTTATTTGCTTATCCTTGTTTTCTGGGTCCTCATTATAAGCTTTAATTGCAGCTTCAAATTCTGGGTATTTATCCCCTAAAATCTCTTTTAAAAATTCCATGTTGTTCCTTTCTATCGACCATGTTTTTAACCGTGGTGGCATCCACTTCGATACAGTGTTTAAACGTCTATCTGCAAGACAAGATTAGTTTAAACGTCATTTCGGACATAAAAATAAGACGTATCTCTACGTCCTGTCACCGATTCACATTCATTGCATTTTTAATTGCTGTAATCATGTCGTATCCATTGATTGTTTGTCTCTCTCCATTTACTTCAATTTCAACACAGTCGTTGTAATTAAAATGATTATGAACTTTAATATCAGCCTTTCTTGGATTTGACCTATCTTGTACTTGGCAAGTAACATTAATCACCAAGCCACCTCCTTTCAAAGTGAATCACAATACTTCAAGAAAGCTTTTTGTTTCTGCCGTCCATGGCTCCATTTACGATTAACTCATAACCATTTTACGATTTTAATATACTTCACATTGTCACCCCACTTTCTTTAAGCCATCACTATATATACGCTCTTTCTGTTGCGGTAGCCCCATCTTCTTTGAAAAGTCCGTGTACTGTCGCATTGTTTCTCTATATTTCGCTTGTACACTCTCTATATCTTCTATGTTTGCATTTCCTTGTTTTAAAAGCTTGATTTCTTTTCTTCGCTTTCTCATAAGCGTTTCTAGTTCTCTTTGTCTTTGTGTTGCTTCGTAAGAAGTGTATTCCTTACCATTGTAAACTCTCAACTCATTCTCTTTTGAGTTCATTTGCTCAAGCTGTTCGTCCGTATATGTACGAACCGAAATACCAGGTATAAAAGGGAAATATGAATGGTAACAATTTGCACCGCATAACCCAGTGATCTCACCTAATTCACAAATGGTTTTAAGTTCTTCCCTACTGTATACTCTCCCTTGCCACTTTTGATGGCTTGGTCGTGCTGTAGCATGCCATGAAACCTCAAAATAATCAGTTTCAAGGGCTTTTGCGTTCATTTCGTTTATGGTATTGGTAACTTGAGTTATACCTGTCATTAAAGCTCGTCTAGTTGCTACCTCAATGCTATTGGTCCAGCCACTGTCATAATCTACAGTTCGAATACTACTATTAATCATTTCTTTTACAGCTCGTTTCAGCACCGAATTATAATCAAATGTTCCTGTAGCAATCTCCATAACCGATTTATCTAATGTTTTCTGATAGTATTCAGATAATGGAGTAAAAACCTTTCTGCCGTTAATATCAACTCTAAATCCTGCTGACCTTGTAATATTGACAAACTCGCCTTTTGTCTGATGTTTAACTGCTTCTATGAGTTGTTTCAATGGAGTGTTCTCTTCAAATGGTATAAAGTCTTTTCCTGTTGCTTCATATAGTGATTTATCCCTTACATAGCCACTCGTAATTACTTCATCATATAGTCTATCTACTTCTCCATTTGCTAGATTTAAAGCTTTTTCTATCTGCTCTTTGATATACTTTTTATTAGATCCAATTTGATTAAGCCTATATATCTGATAATCAGCAGACCTTGTTATTTCATCGTTGATTGATATTCTTCTTACGATATCAGCCATAACATTGTTTTCTAGTTCAGCAAATATCAGCTGCAATCTTATTGGTATTTCCTCTAATTCGGATGGAGTAAACATTTAATCAGCTCCTAAGCTTGCGATTCTTTCTATTGCTTCACTTGCAGTATGTCCATCCCATTCTGGAGCGTTTTCATATTCTGGAACATTAAAATACTCCCAATATGGATCTATGTCGTAGTGATATGTCGCCTGTCCCTGCGGTGTATTAATTCCTACTATAAACATATTGTCGTACATAGTTCCGTCATGATGCTTTTTACTCTTCCATGCTAGGTTGCTATAATCATTACATATCACGCTAAAAAGTACCGCCCTATGATGATATAATTCATTGAAAGTGTGATATCCATCACTTAATTCACCTGTTTCGCCTGCTAACATATATGTTTTATCAAATATATCTGGTTTACAAGGATAGAACTCTCCATTAATACCTTTTATAATGTAATCACCAACAGAAGCATTCATTACTCCTTCCAGTGTTTCAATTTTAACAACTGGATTGATAGGGTCTGCATAACTTACTCTTAAGTTTTGATTGTCTATAAACTTACTCAATTCCTCGATGCTTTCTGACGTATCAAAGAACTGAACTGCTTCAATTACTACTGGCTTTTTTCTATACTTCATATTTTCCTCCTACTCAATAACATCTGCTTGCTCTGGTATCATTTTCTTTGCTTGTTCCTCTGTTTCTCCGTACCACTTCATGCGATATTCCACTAATGACATTACTCCCATGGCAATGTCCTGCCTGTCTTGTATACGTTCTTTTTCTGCATCAACAAGAATACTATCATCCCACTTGAAAGATACTTCGTATTTCCCTTTTGTAGGAAGTCCAGATAGTTGGCCAATTACTGACATGCAATATACAAGATGCTCTAATGCCTTTTGTAACGCTTTCTGTGTATCAGTTATAGACTGGTAAGAACGTTGCTTGCTTGTCTTAATCTCTTCCGCTGTCTTATCCACTTGTTGAGGGTCCGAAATTGTGCCATATGCTAAACCACATTTATACTCAATCTGCTTAAGCAAACTATTAAGACCATTTAATAATGATGCATCACGTATAGTTGGTGAAAACACTTCAAATGGCTTTTTATATTCGCTCGATTCATATTGTAGCATGCGATATAGTCGTTCTTTTCCTTCTGGTAACTCATACTGATTCATACCTGATACTTTAAAGCAATCAATGCTCGCATCTACCGCAAGCTCACTTCCTTCAAACTCCCAAAGCAACCTCGAGTATTGTTTATCAGCTTCTTTTATATCATTAACCGCCCTTGAATACACCGAAACTCCCAAAGGTGATGTTGTGTCGATTGTATTAGCTATTGGTATCTTGAAATAGGCAAATAAAGGCTTATCAACATTTTGAATTGTAACTTCTGGCTCTAAGTCCTCCCACTCTGACACTTCCGTTAAAGGTATCTCATTACCTAGAGATTCGGTATTATCAATATTCTTTGTCTTATACGCCCTATTCGCTATGTAGTAGCCATCCTGCGTTAGGTTGTGATATTCTAGTCTTGAATACTTATAATCCCCAATTGTCTTTGTATCAACAAACACTGCGCCTGTTACCTCTCCACGGCTATTAAAAGCTGTTGGAAAGAAGTTATCTGCTTGCGTCAAATCAACCTCAATATTGGCACCGTTTACATACGGCTTAAGAACAAGTCCACCTTTGGCACATGCATACTCTGCGTATACTCTTATATTGTCAATTACTACTTGGTATTGTTCGTCTAAGTACTCATTACCTTCAACCGATGATTCTAACTCTAACGTTGTAAGTCTTGCATACTCACTCGCTATTGTTGCAGCTAGATTCATACTCTTGACCGTTTTACCAACCCAAGGTGCTTTATCCTCGTACATTTGGGACCATAGGCTAATTGCTTGTGCCATCTTATCAGTAATGGCAATATCAGTTTTCATTTCTCGCTCTATTGATGATCTATTAAACACTTTATTCATCACCTGCCTTATTAAATCTTTTAGTTTTTGAAACATCATTGCCCCCTTCTCTTCCATACTTCTTCCATTGCATATCTAATAGCATCTATATGGTGATTGTTTTTATCTGGGTAACCGCTTATGATATTACCTTCTTTATCCCTTTCGTATTCGTATTCTAGGAACTCAGTAGCTGTATTTGGTGTTCGAGTATTATCAATAATAATCTCCGTTAAGCTTGCTAACCATTTCATGGAGTACTCTACACTACCAGGTCCTTTAATCGCTCCACGTGCAAACAGTCCATATTCTTTGTAATCACTAATAGATTTCTGTTCTGCGCTGTCACATGTAATTCTATCATTAGGAGTTATTCCATGTTCTTCTTGTAGGATGCGAGCGGTTTCTTTATTCTTCGTTTTATTACGTCTATCTTCATCCAAGATATAAAGTTTATGTTGTTGGGCATTATAGTACATCTTATTGTAAGCCCATGGGTCTGGATACCATCCCCAGTCAACACCGAAGTAAATACGGTCCATAACTGCAATTTCTTCATCCTTGATAGCTCGTATAGTCACATTATCAAATACATTGCCACCTGTACCGTTTGCAACACCCATGTATTCATTTTCATAAGCGGTTGGATTTACTTCTTTCAGATGTTCGGCTTCATCTATAAAAGGCTTTCCTAGCCAATGTGCTGGTACATCTAAGTAAGTACTAAATGTCACTAGCATTTTAGGCTTTGGTACTTTTATATATTTGTTTGCCCAGTTGTTAGCGCTCTTAGGAGGGTTAAAAGACTTAAATATGTAAGTACGTTCGCCACCACGAATAACCGACTGCGTAACTGTTCTAACAGCTTCTGCTCCTTTGAATTGGTCTAACTCCTCAAACCACAATATACCGATATAACCATTTTCCACCTTAATAGGGCTCTTGTTAACAACAGTAGCATTTCTAATCTTAATACGTTCAATAGCTTTCTTCTTTAACGCAGGAGCCTTGATACCTTTGGATTTCATAGGATCATCATTGCCACGGAAGAATATCTTTTGCCCTGTAGATTTCTTTGTTATTTCCATAGGAGATACATTGCACTTATATTCATCCTCTAATCCAAGTGCTGATATAGCCCAACATATTTGAGCGTATACAGAATCCCTTAACGTATTGCCTACTTGTCTAAATACAGCTGCATGCATATCTGGATTCTTTTCTATTAAGTCGATTATTTGCAAACTTATAAAGGATGATTTGGTGCTACCACGTCCACCCGGGAATACATATTCGTTGTAAAGCTGTTGCTCTATATCGTGAATAACTTTAATAAATGCTGGTGCTATCATCGTGGCAGGAATACCAGTGTATTTAGATCCTTCGTTTATTTCCTCTGGTTCTAGTTTTCTGCGCTCCATTTCCAACTTAGCATTATCAAATTCTATCTTGTGCTTATCCATAGGATTCATAAGGAAGAATTTTTCTAACCAATCTAATGACTTCTGTTTGTCTGCTAGTTTGATGCTGAATCCATCCTTGCCTTGCTTGACCTCTTGGATTATTTGTGTATCTACATTCACAGATTCATTTGCTTTCACGAAATTTACTTCTTTCATTATAGGCTCTTTGGTTTTTTTATCCTCCATGGGACCAAACATAGTCATTACAGGAACTTCTTCTCTGCCAAATGATAAATAATCTCCTATGTCTGCGAAAGCTATCCTCATATGCATATCGACTAGGTCGTTTTCTCCTACTGCTATTTGCTCGGCCTTCAATAGGGATAACCTTTGAACTTCTTTCTTTATCTCCACATTTCTCCACAGTTCATGAGCGTGGCTACATGCATTCTCGTAACTGCATTTGTATGCCTTAATATAACTTTGCACTGCATTAAATGACTTACTATAATATATACAAAAAAGCCTTTGCTCGTGGGTAATGTTATCATTCAACATAGTTTCCTTTATTCCATCGTCAAAGTCTTCATTTACTATTGCTTTATTCTGTTTCTTTTTAACCGAACGTTCGCTTTTTTTATCCGAGCGTTCGCCATCCCACTTATAAGTTGACTTCCATCTTCGTACTGTTCCATCTGGTATGTTTAGTTGACTTGCAATCTCAACTAACTTCATACCTTGCTTATAAAGCTTATATGCCTTTTCTACATTCTCGTTTGGACCTCTGGCCAACATCACCACCTCTTATTCGTTTATTTTGTAATCTTATTTTTACTCTGTCCCCCACCTGACACTCTTTGAGTATTATCCCATAGCAATTACTGCTATCCACCTAATTTATTGCATGAAAAAAGCACCCATTATTGCAGGTGCTATATTGCTTACTCATTATTATATTTTGTTAATAATCTTTGGTTCTGGTCAATCACCTTTTCTATGCAACTAACGTAGCTCATTCTTTCGTTATAATAATTATCAAATTGTTTTTGCTTCAATTCTATATCCTTAACTATGTTGTCGTACTCCTTATCATGAGCCCTTCCTGTTATTTCATACATGTCTTTGCGAACCATTAAATCTGCAATTGTTACTTTATATTTTGCCATTTCCTCGAATACCTTGTTTATTTCATTTTGACGATATTCAATATTTCCTTTAACTATCATTTTTCTTTCATCTAAAAAATTATCCTTCTCCATATTCCCCTCCTAATATTATTTATTCTTATCTTACAACATATTCCATTTGCTTGCAACACAAAAAGACACCCAGCAATGCCAGATGTCTTTAAGAGGAGAAAAAGTTAGGAGGTGTAATTGAATCATGAACAATTGTTATATTTGTTCTATCATAATTATATCATATGTTTATCCGAACATAACGAACAACTTTTAAATCTTACTAAAGAATCTATTGTATTCCATCCTTACACTGTCTGCTGTGCAACTCTTGCCAAACTTATTAGCCACTTGTTGCCATGTAAGATTGTCTATACACTTATATCTTAGTATCTGTCTTATACGTGAATCTTTTACATTACTTATAAAATCCTCTACTTGGTTTATCAAAGCAAGCAGTTCATCCTCCAGTGATTGTAATTTTGCTTGTCTGGCATATAGTAAAGTTTTCTTCTTACTATACTCTGGATAAGGGAACCCCATAATCTTATAAGGTCTTATGCCACCCTCTCCACCTTTAACTGTATCATACACGGCCCCATCTTCTTCAACCTTTGATATTTGTTCCTCTAGGTTTTTGATCCTAAGTTTCAAATCATTTGCTTCGCTCTTTAACTCCATGTACTGCAGTAATGTATACTTCGTTATAACTTCTGTTATCAAACTCTTACCCCCTTCTTTAAAGTGCTGTTTAACTTACTGCCTATTTATTAACTCTCGCGCGCTGATAGTCCAATTCGTCTCTCTCCCATACATGTTCTCTATCTCTTCTACGGCTGATTCTAAATGCTTTATTAATGTTTCATTTTCTTTTCTTAAACAATCGCACTTATTACAACCTCTGTTTTTACAGCAACTATTATCTGTTTGATGCATTTTATTCCTCCTTAAGGTTTGATTATAAATTCCTTTATTCGTTTAAAAATTTTTCTTTCTTCCATGGAAATAAATAATAATCAACATCGTATGCTACTTGAAGAATTATACACGTCTCTAACCATCTTACTTCGTTCCCAATTCGTATTGGATATATAGCGAACTTTTTTATAACTCTCTCGGCACCTGTTTGTGGTTTATACCATCGCATTTACTTTCTACCTCCTTAAAGTTTGGTTTACTGCAATAAAAAACCACTAACCGTTATTGGTTAGTGGTAATCTCTTTAATAATATCTTTAGCTTTTATTAATCCATCTCGATAATTTTGAAATTGTGTGTTTAACATAGCGTCATTTTGGTATTTATTAGCTTGTTCATCATTGTATTGAATCTGATCATCTATTTTTTTCAATATTTCTTGAAACTTCATTTCTGTTTTATCACAACTCACACTATCACGCTCCTTTTAGATATTATACCACTAACCATTATTGTTGGCATTAAAAAACTACCAACTGATAATAGCTAGTAGTTAAATATACTGTTAAATATTATTTGTCATTGTCTTTCTCATCATTTATCAACTCATCAGCGACCTTCACATATTCCATCAGTTCTGACTCACTCATGATTTTATTATATTGTGCATGAAATATTATTCTACTATCCTTAACACCCATTACATGTCCATTGCTTGCCTGAGTATACATTACTCCGTTCATTTCCACTTTCATGTTTCATCCTCCTAGTATTGTAATGATATTATTATCTACTAGCCATTATTCAATTGTCAATGTTCTGCAAATATTTACTTATTTCTCATTCTCTCGGCTTCCTGCTCTAATATGTTCCGCAATGCTTCCTCGATTGGATCAGCGCATTCTTCCTCTTCTGCTTCTTTCAAGTTACAATCTTCATCGTAAACGCAATCTTCTGGCCCATAACAATCCTCTGCATATTCGCATTCATCACACATACTCTAATAACTCCCTATTCTCAAAGATATTTCCGATAACAATATCATTACATAATTCACCATCATCATCATCGTATTGTCCTCTACCAATTGAATAAAAATTAGTTCCTCCATCATTTTTAACTGCCAACCAGAACCCTGTTATTCCAGTATCCTTCCATACGATTTTACCTACTACTTCTCCCCCAAAGACTTCACGCTCAATGATATCTCCTTCGTAAATCTCAATACCATTCTTATCCTTTATCCCTGTAAATAGGCAAACATTTTCAACTTTATAAAAGCAACCCTCTATATTTGTTATGTCGTCAATATCATCATGGTCTGCAACGCATTTTTTCCCCATGTTTGGCATATATGTTAAGATTTCTTCTCCATCTTTAAACTTTATGATACTACCACCATATATCCATCCTAAAGCATTTACAGCTTGTCCTCTAAACTTAATATCTCTTTGCATCTTATTCCCTCCTTAAATCACCGTTTAATAAACCACTGGAACATCAGGTAATGGCATCCAATGGGTTACAAAATCGTCAACTGCCCCAAATTCTTCACAGTACATACTTTGCTCCCACCAACCTTCTGGGATAACATAATCATCTGTTTCATTATCATGCTCAAAATCATGATCTTCCCAAGAAAAGCCGCTGTCATCTGTATGCATCGTTCCATCTTCATACATAGCCAATGCTCTTACCTGTTTTATTTCGCCTTTATGTGTTTTTCTGTTGGCGCAAATTAAAACTCTTGTCTCGTTTTCTGGTAATCTATCTTTTACACTTATCCACTCCATGAACCTACCTCCTGAAATTCTATTTTATATATTTTATCTATTCTAAACATTCCAGCTTTTCAATAACAGCATTAATTATTGGCTCGTTCTCTATATCTGTTTCATCTAACATTGAATACAAAAAATCTATCATTTCTTCGAGTGTATATTTTTCATTTTTCATATTACATCCTCCAAATTCTAGTTTAATTCATTAAAGTTTACATATATGTTTATACATGCAACATTTCTTATGCAATTCATCACATTTCTTTTTCTTTAATTCATCTTTACAAAAATATCTTCTTGCGGAACGCATAAACAAAATATTTAACAATTTAAACATGTTACAATCCCCCTTTAAATATTAATTTTCAATCGGTTTCTCAATTCTCTCAAACTCTATTACCCATACCCAAGGATTAGATTCGAATTTCTGCCAATCTTCACTTACTGTCGTGTTCCATAATGCTCTAAATGCGCCCATAGGATTTATATAACAACAATCAATACTAGTTTTACTTTTCCATGAGAACCCATCTGGACAACTTTGAAAGTGTATTCCTTCTTTGGCAGGTGCATCATGTTGCATATCCTGTAATCGCTCCACCCTTACATCTATAACCCGTAGAAAGATTCTTGCAGCTTCTTTTGGCATATGGATTGATGGTCTCCAACGCTTAACACCTATGTCAACAAAAGCATGTTCTTCCCCATTATCATCACATTTGAATAAGTACTTCAGATCGCTATCAATTTCATAGTCTGCATAATTGGTGAAACCTGATATATTTGCATATGTTTCCCTTACATAGAGGATATCTCCTACTTCGTAAGGCGAATGATAAGTTGATTTTCCATTCATCATAATGCCACAACCATTTTTTCTACATGCCCAATGGTTACCTCCTGTGTCAAAAAACCCTGCTTCGTGTCTACATTCGTTTTCTAAGCCTTCACACGATACAAAAGGTTGTGGTTTAACTAATCTCCTAGTAACCTTTTTCCGTCCGTCCAGTATTGCCTTAACCATTTCTGTATTAAATAATATTGGTTTCAATTTCTTACCCCCTTTACTTTGCTAAATCCTGATTATAATTACATTTTTCACCTCTTGATTTTCGAACATTTGTTCTGTATAATATTTTCTAAACGGAGGTGATTAATATGCCATTTTTTGAACCATTTAAAATAAATAAATTTGAACTTGATGAAGAACGTTACATGCGTATCGCAATGATCTTTTGCACCGAAGCTGACGGTAAAATAACACCATTACGCTTTAAATACCAGGAGAAAGACGAAACGCGAGTAACGGTAAATGTCGATGCTGTTCGTTCTCGTAAGCCAGTCAACCACGGTATAAGTTTCGATTGTTATGTTACAGCTAACGGTATTCGTAAACTTGTAACCCTAATTTGTTACCCATCCGAGCTTATTTGGGTTATGCCTAGATAACTTACTTTTTTGTAACAGCCTGCATACAGCTATAACAGTGGAACCATGTTACCTGCTTACTACGTATCTTTTTAAATGCCCATTGATCTGGTACAGGAACGTAAAACTCCTTTTCGCAACACCCACATATTTTATACGCTCCTATATTTACTCCTCTAATTTCACTCTTCTCAACTAGATTTTTTGTTACTCTCTTTTTGAGGTTGTTCTTTTTTGCAAAAGCATACAGCTCTTGGATTGATACGCTTAACTTCTTGGCAGCATCGTACAAGCTTATGTCTTTATTCACATATTCTTCGGTTACAAGTTTAACTGTGAGCTCATTTCTCTTAGGCTCTTCATTTTCTTTGATTCGACTGACCTTCTTAGCTTTACTGGGGCTATCTTGTTTCTTTTTTATGGGTAATTCGATTTCTTTGACAAAGTTATCTGCACCTGTGAGTTGTTCAAGCTCCTTTATGTATTCCTGTTTCTCTCCCTTTATAATCTCTATCCTTGCATCCGCATCATCAATCTTTGATATAAGTACCTTTAATCTTTCTGCTTCAACTATTTTTACCCTTGCTTCTGTTAATACATCCATTCTTACTCCTCTCCACGATTTAATAATCGCTGTTCTATACTTAACATCTGAGCTTCTGAATAATTCCTTTGAGGAAAGTTATTGAATTTATTAACCTTTCCTGTTGATGGCTGCTGTTTTTTATTATCACGCTCCCATGTTCTAACTGCAGCTTTCCAGTCTTTCATTTTGTTTTTTCCTACCATCCATCCCTTTGAACTATAAAAGTCAAAGAAGTTATTTGCATCTACTGTGTTTTTTCTTTCTAAACAATACGATTGTATTTCTTCAATTGTGGGTGGCACAAATCGATTCGATTTTGCCCTATTATCTTTATTTACATTATTATCATTATTCTCATTATTGTTTGGGTCTTTTTGTGGTTCTTTTGTGGTCTCTTCATGGTTTTTTTGTGGTTCTTTTGTGGTTCGAGAATCTTGGTAATCGCTGTAGTTTACTATGTTTATAGTGGTCTTTTTTTTATCACTGATTTTAACAATCATTGAATCATTTTCTAACAGCAATAAAAACGCTCTTACCTTGGTTTTACTCCATCCCCATTTGTCCATTAACTTATGTTCGGATGTAATGAACGAACCTCTCTTAACCTCTACCAACTCATTCCCAAGAAGAAACCTCTTATCTTCGTGATTGGCGCTCAATAGCATATCCACCCATGCTTGCCCTTTCGAAAAGGGTTTATCCTGCCATATCCAACAATCTCGAACTTTCCTTGACAAAGAGATCCACCCTTGACTACTTGACATTATCTCACCCTTTCTAAATCCTTTAAGAGTTCAACGAGCGTTAAAGATGCTTGTCTTTGCGTTAGTTCTGTTATTTCAACTTCTATCCGTGGATTAGCTTTATCAACAAAAGTATCAAAATAAAACTTTGGTATACAAGGTTGACTATCGTTTTCTAATACACCTGTCTTAACTAAACTGTCCTGTATAAACTTAGCTGCACCACTAAGTATATTGTCATTGTCTCTTCTCTTATTTGGCTCAAAGAACCTATAATAAATAAGTACTGGACAATTTATATGTATACCTCTCATTTGATGCCTTATCTGCCAAATTATAGTGTCCTCTGCATCGCTTTTCATCTTTCCACCCTTGTATGGGTTTGTTCTATTTGCTGCTGTATATTCATTCAATCCTGGTAATCTACCAAGAATAATTAATTTGTGTTCCAATGTTTCTCCTTTCTGCCCCTTGCACGGCTTACACAAGGGGCCTTAGGCATGGATAAGAAGGTAATATTGTGATATGTCATTTTCTATCCGGTTTAACTCAAAAGGATAATGCTATAGATAACTCTTTCGAAATTCTTTACGAAAGCTGTTTCTATCTCCTATTTCTTTTTCATAGATACTTTGTGCCCAACATTTTAAAGCTAAATCTATGATTCTATTCTTATGCGGACAATCCGCGCTCCCAGTATGATGCTTGTTACATAAAGGGATTGTTAAATGATACTTATCTGCTATAGGCCTATCTGGACCAAAGAACACATGATGTTCTTCAACGTTTGAGTTTCCACAGAAGATACAACACTTCGTATCCTCTACTAAAATACTTTTCATCTAACATTCTCCTAATAATTCGCTTGACCAAATAGGTTTATCCAATACCTTTGTGTGTTTGCAGTAATCACATACACCACATCTAATAGGCTCTACATCACCTTTTTTTAATGCAACGATCTTATGTGTATTGCTTGCAACCTCTGCTAACGCTTCATCTAGCAAAGATTGCTCTACTTGGATAATCTCAATGTCTGGAAACTTTTCTTTAGATGCTCCTGCTATGTAGAAAGGCAATTTCTTACCTGTGTTAAGTCTAACTACTTCTTGATAAACGGCACCTTGGATTGTATACCCCCAGTACTGGATGAAATTCATGTAACCGTAATCTTTTGTATATTCTTGCTTTCTAAGTTCTCTCATAACCTTAAGATCAACGATTGCAATTCCTTCATGGTAACTATCAATTTTAATCTTCCAAGGCGATCCGTACATTTCGGCGGTCATAATTATTTGCTTTTGTCCAGACATATACTTCATAAATGTTTCATCGCGTTCAATACGGTTTATAATATCCTCTGCTTGTCGATACTCGGCTTTTAATCCACCATTCTTCAAGAAGATATCTGGATTCTGCGCTTTAAATAAATCAAGCGTACCTTCGAAGTGTGCATCTACATAACTACCAACCATTAACGCAGTTGACTTTTCATCTATTTTCCATGTTCCATTTAATTTTGCCATTGCTGCAGCTTCGCACGCTGGTTTCCCAAGGCTACCCATAAAATCTTTATATTGGCTAACCGAGATATACTCTCGGCTAGCTTCTTGACTAAAATAATTCTCATTCGTTAACTTCATCTATAATTACCTCCTGTTGTTTCTGTTGTGCAAACGGATCAATTGTCTCTTGCTTTGGTTGTTTCTGAATGTCAAGTACTTCACCTTCTACAGCAACACCCATTAGTGCATTAGGAATATGCACCCTTGCGAAGAATGCACTCGCACGATATGCAAGCATTAATTCTGGCATGGTTTTCCACTTGCTTCCTGTTTTATTAACCCAGTCCTCAGCTTTCGCCATTGCCATAGTAACCTCTACACCCTTTACAATTTCTCCATCTTCAATGCGTTCAGCTTGCAAATAGCATCCCCAAGAATCAGTTCCTTTTTCGCCTGTATAAACATGCTTTACATTTCTGAATTTTCCACTACCTTCAATCAATGCTTTACAAGCTTGTCCACTCCATGAAGGCTTTCCCATAACAACATATAGATTCTGCATAACCATCATAGGGCTTACTCCCATCCTATTCGCCATATCCACAGCAATTGTACAGTCCATTGGCTTTCCTTGATATGCTTTAGGTACAAGGGTAGAAGATGCAAACATTTTTCCAATATCATATATTTCCTTAAAATTCTCTAAGTTTGAGAATACTCCGCTTTGAATTTCAAAAGATTGATGTTCTTGTTTCATTAATTCGTTTTCGCTCATGGCTACCTCCTAAAGTTCAATTACTGTTAAATTATCATCATCAGTTGTACGTGTAGCGATAAATTGTAAGCCTTTAGATTTACACTTCGCATATAACTGCTCTATTAAATCACTTGCCAACTTCTCTACTCCATCAATAAGGATAATCTGTAACCCGTTCGGCTTTTGGATTGCTACATCAATGCAAAGATCTAGTTTTTCACCTTCGCTTAAATTGCTAACAGGTAATCCATTGATTAAAGGAATACCATTTACAACAGTTAATCCTTTGATTGGTATTGTACAATTAGCTAGAATTTCCCCAGGAAGTGTACGAGCCTTTTCAATCTTGTCAGTAAGAGATTGTGATTTGTAGGCTAACTGTTCAACTTCATCCTGTAAGCTAACCATGCGCTTATACTCATTAATATGTGACTTCATTCTTTCAATCTCTTCTGCTTCTTTCACAAGATCTGTTACATCTTGTGGCTCTCTATCAAGATATTCGGCATACTCTGCAACCTCTGCATCAAACTTTGCTACATTTGCTTTATAGGTTTGTTCAATTACTGCAAGCTTGTCCTGTTTTTTAGTTGTAAGACCTTCTTTCTCTACTTGCAGGGCCTTGATTTGCTCTTGTAGTTTAATAATGTCTTTTTCTATTTGATTTTCACGATTCGAATATTCAGTATCTAGTGCTGCCTTGGATATCTCTTTGTCAGCTTCGAATTTACGAATCTTATTTTCTCGACTTTCTTGCAACAACTTAGCTTTTTCAATCGTTTGATTTTCTTTTCTAATACGTTCAATCTTAGTATATATTTCTCCTGCATTAGCCGTTTCCCATACGTCCACTTGATAACCAACTGGAATGGATTCACCTATTTCTTCAATAAATGCTTTTTTGTTTCTAATATCCCTATTAATATCTTGGCGATTGATGAAATACTGTCCTTTTTCACTTTGGATATCATTAAGAACTTGAAGAATATTTTGCTCATAATTAATCCAAGAAGGAATCTCTCCGAACCATTCTCTAATCGTCTGTAAGGACCATGGGTATTCAATCATATCTAAGATGATTGCATTCTGCTTATTCTTATCCATAGACATAAATTCCACTGGATTGAGCTGTAATGGTGTGAAGATATCTCGCAAGAATGATTCTGGACTACCTACTTCGGCACCGTTTTGTTTTACACTCTTATAATCTGCCTGCGTAGTACGTGGTTTACGGTTAATTCTTAAACCATTATCAGTTTCAATAAGGATTTCTCCTTCTGTTTCACCATTTCTTACTATGTAATCACGTTCACTTTTATTTGTAAGCGCATATCTAATTGCATCAATTACGGATGTTTTTCCTACTCCGTTTTTACCAGATAACTCTAAAGATTGTTGTTCTGCATTAAATTCCTTAATTCCGAATAAGTTTTTAATTTGTATTTTTGTTATTTTCATTTACAAATCCTCTCTGCTGTGCTAATATACAGCTATCAATTTTTATTTATTTGCCCGATTGGAGTTGCCGCTCCTTTGGGTTTTTTCTATGCTTTCAAATATTTCTACGAGGTAGCTATCAGCAAGCTTTCTCGCACGATAGTGCTCATATCTCTTTAGTAACTCCATGCATCCTGCAATTACCACACTTAGCAATATGTAAGATATGCCTGTCCTAAATTGCCATACAAAATCCTCCCATGTACTCGCATACTCTGCACCGCCAAGTATTAACGTTGCTGATACTATCATTAGCAAGATGCTAACCGTTTGGATGCACTCGATTATTTTTATTCTTAGTTTCAAGGCTCACTCCTTTCTTTTAATCTACCAACTCAAGTTGATCGTCGAACATATAGTATCCATCATTCGTTAAATTAGCGTCCTCCGTACTTACAAAATCCTGTCCGAAATCTACAGTGTATAAAGCCCACCCATCACTTCCATCAATTTCACCACTTATTATTCCAGTTGCCCCTAATTGTAAGTTAGTATCTCGCCTGTCCACATTTAGCAACTTCGTAACTCTTACCTTGTCTCCTGCTTTCATGGTTATCTCCTTTCTGCTTGTCCTAAGCTATATACATTTGATTGTTGTAATCCTCTATCATTACCTTTGTGTTTGTGCAAGGTTGCCATCTTTTTATGTATGCACATGCTTCGTCAAACTTTAGCTTTGGCACATTGCTACGACTATTTACATCAAAGTGATCTTGGATATCCCTGTTACACTCTTTAAACACCTTTTTGCCTATTTCCTTGTATGCATTTGTACCCTTGCCACCAAGTGCATTTACTACAGATACATTTACCAATCTCTCTAGTACCTTTTGTTGTCCGTAGTCGATTGTCATGTTGTTTTCAAGCTTGTCCACTCTTTCAGCTACATTGTCTACCATAGATAACTGGATACGCATTATTTGTTCGAGTGATAACGGAGTGTTTAATTTACTTTCCATCGCGTGGAATTTGTTTATGTACTTAGCTGTAAATTCTGTCCCTTTAGTACCTGTTAGTTTGTTTGCGATAAACTCACAACCCTTTTTAGTGACTTCATAGCATGGTCTAGGTTGATTGTTTGCATCTCTGTATGTACTTTCTGTAAAGAAGTCGCCCAAGGGAATTTTCACTTCGGCTAATTGTTCCGAATATCTCCTAATATCCTTTAATAATTCGCTATGTTGTTTCAATATCATCTCTGCTACTTCTAGCGAAGTAAGTGTTTGATTTGTTGTTACTGCTAATTGATTCAATTACATGCTCCTTTCTGCTTGTCCTCTGTTAACTGCCTAAGCAGTCTCCTCTTTATCATCACTATTAAATTCAAGTTCTAAGATTTCATACCCTTCTTGCTTACAATAAAGCTCAATAAGTAACCTAGTAATTTTCTTATCATCTGGCTTTCCTGTTATTGTAAACTTTGGTTCGTTTTTTAATGTGCTCATGCCACACCTCAGTTTCATGCTTTGTACAATGTATGCATTACTGGTTGTACATGTTTCGTAGATTCGTAATTAATGCTCATATTCATTGTTTTCTTTTCTAGGCTATTTCTAAATAAGTAATCTCCCTAAACGCTTCTAATCTTCGTTTACAGTCTTGATAAATTTCCTTGTAGTGCTTATCCATTGCCATCCCGACTTGTATACAATTCAAAATAATGCTTTCAATAAGCGAAAGATTATTCAACTGCATTATGTTTGCTTCATCTCGCTTACTAATTCCTGCGATTTTATTTGCTAGCTTTGAATATGTCATGTATAATTTGTCAGAATTCGAACTGCCTTGTTGTTTTGCGTATTCAACTAATTTTTGAATAACGTCAGTTTCTGATCTGCGTGTAAGTTTTCCTTGTTGACGTGTTTCAATCCATATTTGTGATTGACGTTCAAGCAAAACTCTTCTCATTGCATAGAACTGTTTTACCAACTCTTTCTTAAAAGTAACAACGACTTTATTATTTCTAAGTAATGTAATTAAGAAAGTTGCCTGTTCTTCATTTAACTGATAATACTGTTCTGGTCTACCTCCTGTACTTTCTACGTTTAAAACGGATAAAGTACCAAACTCTTGTAAATCATATTGATATTTGCATATTAGTTCTTTAACATTCTTATGTTGATTACCAGTGCCATTAGCAATTACCATGCTATCAGTAAAAATGTCTTTTCCTTGTAAAATTACCAACTCTTTCATATGCATCCCCTTATCTGTTTAGTTTTCTAAACTTTTGGTGTAAAAAAATATTCCGGTATATCTGTTGTTGTTAATTCCAAAACAGTTATGGATTTGTTGATTTCTTCTTGCGAGAATTCAAGTTTACAATTAAGTCTTTGACTTAATGATACTCTGCCTATACCAATTCTCTTGGCAAACTCATCCTGAGTTGAATATTTTTCTCTTATTTTTCCACGCAATTTACTATAATCGTAAGACATATATCTTCTCCTTTCGCAATGTTCAGTTTTCTCAACTTCCAACTTCATATTATCACGCACTTTCCCCCTTGTCAATACTTTTTTTTAGTTTTCTAAATTTATTTTAGGCTAGAACATAATAAATGTTGCATTTTCTAAACTTCTATGTTATATTATACATAAATTGGAGGTAAACATTAATGAAGACAATAGCTGAAAGATTGAAAGAAGGCATGGAACTAAGACAATTAAAGCAAGTAGATATCATAGAAAAGACAGGGATAAATAAAGGGGCTTTAAGTTCTTATATATCCGGAAAGTATGAACCTAAGCAAAATAATATTTATTTACTAGCTAAAGCATTAAATGTGAATGAAGCCTGGTTGATGGGACACGATGTCCCAATGGAAAGAAACGTGCTTAAATTCGATACTGCAGTTGATGATACACCATATAACAGAGCATTGCAGAAACTTCAAAATAAAGAGGAACTTTCAGAGGATGAGTTATTAGCATTTAAGAAAGAATTTCCACAAGTGATAAAAGCGATCAGTAAATCCTTTCAAGTTATTTCAGATACCATTGATGATGCTAATAAAAAAAGACTTATCAGCTCATATGAAAAGTTAAATTCAGATGGGAAAATAGAAGCATTAAAGCGTGTTGATGAGCTTACCTTTATACCAAATTATTGTGAAAAAACGCCCCTATATCTGCAGCCTGTAGCGGCGCATAATGATTACGCTGACGATGACGAGGAACAACGATTAATGCAAGAAGATTTAGAAAATTTATAAGGGGCGATAATTTTGACATATGATGAATTGATTATTGAATCTACAGAAGTTGGAATTGATGTTGTAGAAAAAACATTTAAATCTAAAGCACATGCTTTAATAAAAGGTAATAAAATTGCTATTAGAAAAGATATCCCTACCCTAAAGGAAAAACATTGTATTCTTGCCGAGGAACTTGGGCACTTTCACACAACTGTCGGAGATATAACAGATTTAAAAGATTATAGAAATTATAAACAGGAACTAATAGCTAGACGTTGGGGGTACAATAGGGCGGTTGGTTTATTGGGAATTATAAAGGCGTATGAATATGGCTGCATGTCAGTCTATGAAATAGCTGAATTCTTAAATGTAACAGAGGCATATTTAATAGAAGCTCTTGAATGGTATCGTTCAAAATATGGTATTTACACTCAAGTTGACAATTATATAATTTATTTCGAACCATCATTGACAGTAGGCAAAATAATCTAATTTGAAAATTAGGCATTTTATGCACTTTTATTAATAAAATTAAAGCATAGAGAGGTTGATTTTATGGAAAAGGTAGCTTTATATATCCGTGTTAGTACCGAAGAACAGGCTTTGCATGGCTATTCAATTGAGGCGCAGAAAGCAGCTCTTATGAAATATGCCAAAGAGCACAGCATGGAAATTATTGATATATATATTGACGAAGGTATCTCAGCTCGTAAAAAGTATAATCGCAGAAAAGAATTTATACGTCTACTTGAAGGAGTTAAAGAAAGAAAGTTTGATCTTATTTTATTCACCAAATTAGATCGTTGGTTTAGAAACATCTCTGATTATTATAAAATACAAGAGGTGCTAGAGGCTCATGAAGTGAATTGGAAAACCATCTATGAAAATTATGATACTACCTCAGCATCCGGGAGATTACACATCAATATTATGCTGTCAGTCGCCCAGGATGAAGCTGATCGTACTAGTGAGCGTATCCGCTCCGTTTTTGATAATAAGATTAAAAATAAAGAAATTGTTACTGGAAAACATCCTTACGCTTATCGTTTAAATAACAAAAAACTTGAAATCGATGAAACAAGAGCCGAGTTAATTCGTGACATTTTTGCATATTACAAAGATGTCCGTTCTGTAAATTCCACTATGAAACACATGAATCAAAAATACAATCTCCACAAGAGCTATGACTTTTATCGTGATACATTAAGAAATCGAAAGTATACAGGCGAGTTTAGAGGAATTCCTAATTATTATCCTCCTGTAATTTCAACAGAATTATTCAATAGTGTTCAGGATGTAAAATCAAGCTTTGTAAGAGATAATCAAACCAAAAGACTATATATATTTAGTGGGCTTATTCGCTGTAAGGAATGCGGTTGTATGATGAGCGGAATGCAAACTGTAACAACTGCAAATAAGTTTATGGTTTATCGTTGTAGAAATGCTGCTAGCTATCATAGATGTACCAATAGATTTTCCATTAGAGAAGATTTGATTGAATCCTATCTATTAAGCAATACAACGAATCTCTATGAAGAACATGTTAAAAAACTTAGAATTCAGAAAGAAAATAAGAAGAAAAAAACAATAGACAAATCAAAAATACGTTTAAAGCTTACTAGATTAAAAGAACTGTATATAAATGATTTAATAAGTATTGACGATTATAAAAAAGACTACGATAAATACAATCAGTTGCTTGCAGAAGCTGAAAATAAAGATTTTGATATGCCACAAGTTGATACAGAAACGGTCCGCTTAATGCTCTCATCAGATAACTTGATTATATATAATAAACTAGACAGAGGAAACCAACGTAACTTTTGGAATAATATAATAAACGAAATAATCATAGATCAAGAACACAATATTGAAGTCGTGTTTTAAATTTTCCCTACGCTATACTACTCTTGCTATACGTGA
>OJJJ01000204.1_pt1 | contig 38712 bp, 38 predicted proteins | sample 1596311 | NCBI WGS metagenome assembly OJJJ01 (sample SAMEA4350140, study PRJEB24818) | metagenome | biome: human; feature: gut; material: faeces | place: Denmark | collected 2013-09 | reverse complement strand
GGTTGTGTATAAGAGACAGGAAACATGCTGCGGTGAAATAATAAAATCCAGCTGTCGGTCGAACAGATTATCAATCACCCCATTCTCACTGAATTCAACGGCCTGAGCCGTCACGCCTTCATATTTATCACCAAGGCTTATCAACTGGTCGAAAATGATGGTCGGATAGGTATTGTCGATGCCAATAACGATTTCACGCGAACGACGCGAGGAAGTATGGATTTCGTTATCAATGGCGGACAAACGCTGATAGACGGGAAACAGTTTTTGATACAGCTCCTGCCCGGCTTTGTTGAGACTGATGTTGTTGTCTTTACGGGTAAACAGCGTATAGCCGATTTGATCTTCCAGTGCAGCAATGCTTTTGCCAAAGGGCGATGCGGTCATGTGGATTTTTTCTGCCGCTCTGGCGATGTTATTGGTTTGCGCCAGCAGAATAAAATTACGCATCTTTTTCGAGATAAAAATATCCATAGTCACCTCATAAAATCACTATGGCATATCCTCATGCAGCCCCAAAAAAGACGCACGACGCGGTCGCATTTTTACAGTTGATCACATAAAAAGCCCGGCTGAAAAGCCGGGTCTGAAAAGATTACTGCGTTTTGGCAGGTGTTGTCGCTGGCTGACTTGCCGCAGGCTCTATCTGGAAGACCACATCGACCTGATCGTCAAACTGAATGACCGGCTGCTCGTAGGTTTCCTGCGCCGATGCTGCAGGCGCTGCGTCGGCTTTCATCATCCGTACCATTGGGCTTGGCTGATAATTCGACACGTGGTAGCGCACGCTGTAAACCGGGCCGAGTTTGCTGTTAAAGCCCGCCGCCAGTTGTTCAGCCTGATGAATCGCATCATCAATGGCCGCTTTACGCGCTTTATCTTTGTAGGCATCCGGCTGGGCAACACCCAGCGACACTGAACGAATCTCGTTCAGACCCGCTTTCAGCGCGCCATCCAGCAGCGCGTTGAGTTTGTCCAGTTGACGCAGAGTCACCTCAACGGTGCGCACCGCACGATAGCCTTTGAGTACGCTTTTACCATTCTGGTAATCGTAATCCGGCTGGGTACGCAGGTTTGCAGAGCTGATGTCTTTTTTCGCTATCTGGTTTTGTTCCAGGAAGGAAAGGTATTGCGCGACGCGTTCGTCAGCCTGTTTCTTTGCTGAGGCCGCATCCTTTGCCGCCACGTTGACTTCAATTGCCAGCGTCGCAATATCAGGTGTCGCGTCCACGCTTGCCGTTCCGGAAGTCACGATGTGCGGTCCATTCGGCAATTCATTTGCCTGTACTGAGAGTGCACTGAATCCGACTAATGCCGCCAGGGCCATTATTTTGAACTTCACTGTCGTTCCTCCATGTTTCATTATTTACCCCGAAACTCAGGGCGCATGCAGGCAAGCTTAGCGGATCTCAGCCTGTTGTCCATCAGACAACACTTAGTTGAACAGCGCATCTACGTGCGCAACGCCTTCTTTTGCCAGTTGAAAAGCAATAAACCACATCACGAGTCCCACCAGCGTATTGATGATTCGTTGTGCTTTGGCGGTGCGTAGACGCGGCGCCAGCCAGGCCGCCAGCAGCGCCAGGCCAAAGAACCACAGGAACGATGCGCTAACAGTACCCAGAGCAAACCAGCGCTTCGGCTCGACGTCCAGTTGACCGCCAAGGCTGCCCAGCACCACGAAGGTATCGAGATAGACATGCGGGTTAAGCCACGTCACCGCCAGCATCGTAGCGATAATTTTCCAGCGCCCCTGCTTCATCACCTCGGCACTGGCCAGCTCCAGATTACTGCTCATCGCCGTTTTTAACGCGCCGAAACCGTACCAGAGTAAGAACGCCACGCCGCCCCAGGTTACCAGCGCCATCAGCCATGGCGATTGCATCAGCAAGGCGCTGCCGCCAAAGATCCCCGCGCAGATCAGCAGTAAATCGCTGATGGCACAAAGTAAGGCGATCATAATGTGATACTGGCGACGAATACCCTGATTCATCACGAAAGCATTTTGCGGACCGAGCGGAAGTATCATCGCTGCGCCAAGCGCAAGTCCTTGAAAATAGTATGATAACACGTTGAATATCCCGAACTGTTTCTCTTAAGCGCAGACTATAGCGCGGGATAATCATTAGCGGAAATTGATAATATTAATCAGGTATAAGAGGAATTAATACCCGGAGGGAAAACGCCGGATGGCGGCTGACGCCTTATCCGGCCTACAGGTTTTGTAGGCCCGGTAAGCGGTAGCGCCACCGGGCTCGCGATTATTCTGCCGCGTTTGCTTTCACGCGCTTGAAATTCACATCCATTTGCGGATACGGGAAGCTGATGCCGTGAGCATCAAACTCACGCTTAATGCGTTCCAGTACGTCCCAGTAGACGCTTTGCAGATCGCTGCTGTTGCTCCAGACGCGCACCACGAAATTAATCGAGGACGCCCCGAGCTCATTCAGGCGCACCGTCATTTCACGGTCTTTCAGGATACGCTCGTCAGACTGAATGATATCGGTGAGGATTTGTTTAACCTGGTCGATATCAGAGTCATACGCCACCCCGATAATAAATTCGTTGCGACGAACCGGTTCGCGAGAGAAGTTAATGATATTACCGGCAATGATTTTCCCGTTGGGGATCACCACAATTTTGCCGTCTACGGTACGCATGGTGGTTGAGAAAATCTGCACATTGAGCACGGTACCCGCTACGCCGCCAAGATCGACATATTCGCCTGCGCGGAACGGACGGAACATCACCAGCAGAACGCCTGCGGCGAGGTTAGACAGCGAGCCTTGCAACGCCAGACCAACGGCTAAACCGGCGGCACCGAGCACGGCGATAACAGAGGCGGTCTGCACGCCCACGCGGCCCAGCGCAGCAATCAACGTAAAGGCAATAATACCGTAACGCACCAGCGCAGAGAGAAAATCAGCCACGGTCGCATCAATTTGACGCGCCACCATCACACGGTTAATGGTGTTGGACACAACCCGAGCCACAATCATCCCGATGATGACAATAGCGATAGCCGCAACGATGTTGACGGCATAGCTCAACAGCAGCTCCTGGTTACGCACCAGCCAGGTACCCGCACCGTTTATGCTGTCGACAACATTCAAATCTTCCATTCACTATTCCTTTTTTGCTTACCCAAGCGGGAGAAAGAAAGCCGCCCCACCGGGACGGGCAATTTGACAAGGGTAAACAATAAACGCCATTTTTGCCAAATAGATCACATAATTCTCTGTCGACTACCGCGAGAAATGACAATAAAAAAGGCCCGCATTTGCGGGCCTGATGTCACGTTGAACGGCGTAAATTACAGAACGTCGACCGCGTTCAGTTCTTTGAAAGCCTGTTCCAGACGGGTGATCATGGTTGCCTGACCAGCACGCAGCCATACGCGCGGATCGTAGTATTTCTTGTTCGGCTGATCTTCGCCTTTCGGGTTACCCAACTGCCCCTGCAGGTAAGCTTCGTTTGCTTTGTAGTAGTTCAGAACACCTTCCCAGGTCGCCCATTGGGTATCGGTATCGATGTTCATTTTCACTACGCCGTAGCTTACGGAGTCTTTGATTTCCTGAGCAGTAGAACCGGAACCGCCGTGGAAGACGAAGTTCAGGCTGTTGTGCGGCAGGTTATGTTTCTTAGAAACATAGTCCTGAGAGTCGCGCAGGATAGTCGGGGTCAGAACCACGTTACCTGGTTTGTACACGCCGTGTACGTTACCGAAGGATGCCGCGATAGTGAAACGCGGGCTGATTTTGCTCAGCTCGGTGAACGCGTAATCAACGTCTTCCGGCTGGGTGTACAGTGCAGAAGCGTCCATGTGGCTGTTGTCCACGCCGTCTTCTTCGCCACCGGTGCAACCCAGTTCGATTTCCAGAGTCATGTCCATTTTGGACATGCGCGCCAGGTATTTGGAGCAGATTTCGATGTTCTCTTCCAGAGACTCTTCAGACAGGTCGATCATGTGAGAAGAGAACAGCGGTTTGCCGGTTGCTGCGAAGTGTTTTTCACCCGCGTCCAGCAGACCGTCGATCCACGGCAGCAGTTTCTTCGCGCAGTGGTCAGTGTGCAGGATAACCGGAACACCGTAGTGTTCAGCCATCTGGTGAACGTGATGCGCACCAGAGATAGCACCGAGGATTGCCGCGCCCTGAGGAACGTCAGACTTCACGCCTTTACCCGCGATGAATGCAGCGCCGCCGTTAGAGAACTGAACGATTACCGGTGCTTTAACTTTTGCAGCGGTTTCCAGAACGGCGTTGATGGAGTCGGTACCGACGCAGTTAACGGCTGGCAGTGCAAAGTTGTTTTCTTTTGCTACCTGGAAAACTTTCTGTACGTCGTCGCCAGTGATGACGCCCGGTTTTACGAAATCAAAAATTTTAGACATGTTACGTAGTCCTGTATCTGTATCTTCGACCGTTGAAGAAGGTTCGCGAGCGTTTAAGCGCGCTGAAAAACAGGTGGGTCACCCCGCCTGAACTGAATTACTTCTTAGCACGCTCTTCGAGCATGGCTACTGCTGGCAGAACTTTGCCTTCCACGAACTCGAGGAATGCGCCGCCACCAGTGGAGATGTAGGAGATTTTGTCAGCGATACCGAACAGGTCGATAGCCGCCAGGGTGTCGCCGCCGCCAGCAATAGAGAATGCTTCGCTGTCGGCAATGGCGTTAGCCACGATTTCAGTCCCTTTGCGGAAGTTCGGGAATTCAAACACGCCAACCGGGCCGTTCCACAGAATGGTTTTTGCATTCTTCAGGATTTCAGCCAGCTGCTGTGCAGATGCGTCACCGATATCCAGGATCTGCTCGTCTTCTTTCACGTCGTTAACAGATTTCAGCGTTGCAGGCGCAGTTTCAGAGAACTCAGTTGCTACGCGAACGTCAGCCGGTACCGGGATGTCGCAGAGAGTCAGCAGGCGCTTGGCTTCATCAACCAGGTCTGCTTCGTACAGGGATTTACCCACGTTGTGGCCTTGCGCGGCAACGAAGGTGTTGGCGATACCACCGCCGACGATCAGCTGGTCAGCAATTTTAGACAGAGAGTCCAGAACGGTCAGTTTGGTAGAAACTTTAGAACCACCAACGATAGCAACCATCGGACGAGCCGGTTCTTTCAGAGCTTTACCCAGTGCGTCCAGCTCAGCGGCCAGCAGCGGACCCGCGCAAGCAACGTCAGCGAATTTCGCGATACCGTGAGTAGAAGCCTGCGCACGGTGAGCCGTACCGAAAGCATCCATGACGAATACGTCGCACAGTGCAGCGTATTTTTTAGACAGTGCTTCGTCGTCTTTCTTCTCGCCTTTGTTAAAGCGAACGTTTTCCAGAACCACCAGTTCACCGGCTGCAACGTCAACGCCGTCGAGGTAATCTTTTACCAGGCGAACCGGGTTAGACAGTTTGTCTTTCAGGTAATTAACAACCGGCAGCAGAGAGAATTCTTCGTTGTACTCGCCTTCGGTAGGACGACCCAGGTGGGAAGTTACCATCACTTTTGCACCCTGTTTCAGGGCCAGTTCGATGGTTGGCAGAGACGCACGGATACGCGCATCGCTGGTTACTTTCCCTTCTTTAACTGGTACGTTCAGATCCGCACGGATAAAAACACGTTTACCAGCAAGATCCAGATCGGTCATCTTAATTACAGACATGGTGAATCCTCTCGTTGATTCTTAAAGTTTTGCAAGCGCTCACGCGCCTTACCTGAAACCAATAGCAGCCATCGCTAACGTTGTGTCGAGCATGCGGTTAGCAAAGCCCCATTCATTATCGCACCAGACCAATGTTTTGATCAGGTGAGCACCACTTACGCGCGTTTGCGTACCATCAACGATGGCGCTGTGCGGGTCGTGGTTAAAATCTACAGAGACCAACGGTAATTCCGTATAGTCAACTATACCATGAAATGCACCTTGTGCTGCTTTTTGCAGCAACTGGTTGACTTCACTCGCTTTTACTGGTTTTTTCACCGTCACGCTTAAGTCGATCGCCGTCACATTTATGGTCGGTACACGCACCGCAATCGCTTCAAAACGATCGTTAAATTGTGGAAAAATTCGTGTGATCCCCGCCGCCAGTTTGGTATCAACGGGAATAATCGACTGACTGGCTGCTCGCGTACGACGCAGGTCGGGATGATAGGCATCAATAACCTGTTGATCGTGCATCGCGGAGTGGATCGTCGTAACGGTGCCGGACTCGATGCCGTAAGCATCATCCAACAATTTAATAACGGGAATGATGCAATTCGTGGTGCAGGAGGCGTTGGAAACGATCCGGTCTTCAGCGCGCAGCTGATCCTGATTAACGCCAAACACAACGGTTGCGTCGATGTCGTGACTACCAGGATGTGAAAAGAGCACTTTTTTTGCACCTGCGGCAATATGCGCTTCGCCGTGTTCGCGGCTACCGAAGACCCCCGTACAGTCCAGCACGACGTCAACACCCAGTTCGCGCCACGGAAGCGCATCGAGTGTTCGCTCATGCAGAATGCGAATCGCGTCGTCGCCAACAATGAGCTGGTCGCGTTCCTGGCGAACATCCCAGGCAAAACGTCCATGGCTGGTGTCATATTTCAACAAATGCGCCATGCCTTCAGCACTCGCCAATTCGTTGATGGCCACCACGGTGATTTCCGCCCGACGCCCGGATTCATACAAAGCACGAACCACGTTGCGCCCGATGCGACCGAAACCATTAATCGCTACGCGTACGGTCATAGGTCTCCTGCAAGGATTTCTCAGAAACGATGTGGCTGACAGAGTAATGCAGCAAATCGCTCAGGGAAACCTTACCTGTCGCAAACTGCGACTGTTTGATTAATTGTCGAACATTTAATCGACTGAAACGCTTCAGCTAGAATAAGCGAAACAAGGAATAAAAGGAATGATTGTCCAGCAACAGAACACCGTTATCTGACTTACATCACATTTTAACGCTCTACCCCGCTAAATTTATTCCATATTCCTGAATTGCGAATAAGCGTAGCAAGATTATTTCGTTGCCGTGTCACAAATCCTGATTTATATCAGAAAGCACCCTAGCCAGCGTCTATATTATCAGCGCTACGTCCGAGTCTCGGAGTCCCTCAACCTATGGTCACATACTCTCCTCACGCCTCTGCAGCTCGCTTTCATGCGCTGCGTTTACTCCCTGGCCAGGAAGTCTTTTCCCGACTGCACGATTTTATCCAACAGCATCAATTACATGCCGCCTGGATTGCCGGTTGTACCGGAAGTTTAGCCCACGTTGCCTTACGCTTCGCGGGTCAGGAAGAAACCACATTGCTCACCGGCACCTGGGAAATTATCTCCCTGAACGGCACGCTGGAACTGACCGGCGAGCACCTGCATCTTGCGGTTTCTGACCCACAGGGCGCGATGTTGGGAGGCCACATGATGCCGGGCTGTACCGTGCGCACCACGCTGGAACTGGTGATTGGCGAACTTACAGAGCTGGCGTTTAGCCGCCAACCTTGTGTCGTTTCCGGCTATGACGAACTGGTTATCACATCCCGTTAACGCTTCACTTTAAAGAGGTTTTCTATGGCGCGTCGCCAATTTTCCAGCCAGTCACTGGTACTGATTGTTATTGCCATCGCCATCAATATGGTCGGTGGACAGCTCATCAGCATGGTGAAACTGCCTATTTTTCTCGACTCCATCGGCACCATTATCAGCGCGGTGCTATTAGGCCCGATTGTGGGAATGTTAACGGGATTACTCACCAACCTGCTGTGGGGGTTACTCACCGATCCGATCGCTGCCGCCTTCGCGCCGGTAGCCATGGTTATCGGGCTGGTCGCAGGATGGCTGGCACGAGCAGGATGGTTTCGTACCTTACCGAAAGTGGTGATCAGCGGCGTGATTATTACCCTGGCCGTCACTGTCGTTGCCGTGCCTATCCGCACCACCTTGTTTGGCGGCGTGACCGGCAGCGGCGCTGATTTATTTGTTGCCTGGATGCACTCGGTTGGCGAGGGTCTGGTTGAGTCGGTGGCTGTCACGGTGATTGGCGCCAATCTGGTAGATAAAATTCTCACCGCCGTGATTGTTTGGGTACTGTTGCGCCAGCTTCCATTGCGCACCACACGTCATTTTCCAACGATGTCCGCTGTGCGCTAAATGCACCCGTTTACCTCGTTAACCCTGTGGGCGCTGGCCGCATGTTCCACATTGCTGCTACCCGCGGGAATACCGCTTACCGTTTATAGCACGGTCGTATTCCTGTTCTTACTGTGTATACCAGCCACGCGTCCCCGGGCGAAATATGTCGTCTGGTTGATGGTGCCCCTGGGCGTTGGATTGTGGCTGGTCCACGGTGGCTGGTTGACCGAATGGATAAGCGGACAACCGCGCACGCCACAACGGTGGGCCGATGCCGTCACGCTGTGGCTGCGGATCCTGGCAATTGTGTCAACGTCACAGCTGTGGATGCAGTACGTGCCGGTATCGCGGTTTATTCGCGCCCTGTTTGCCTCCCGCCTGCCGCCCGGCGTTGCCTACCTGTTTGCAGGCCCGCTGCTGGTTGTTGAGCAACTCAAACGCCAGTTGGCGATTATTCACGAAGCCCAGCGCGCGCGCGGCGTGCCGTTGGACGAGCACTGGTATCAACGGCTGCGCGCCATGCCAGCGCTGATCGTGCCACTCACGCATAATGCGCTTAACGATCTGGTGGTTCGCGGGGCGGCCCTGGACATGCGGGCCTTTCGTTTGCATCGCAGACGCACAACGTTATGGGCACCGGAGGACAGCACCTTACAACGCATTGCCCGCTACACGATGGTACTCGCCATGCTGGTCGAAACAGGAGTGTGGATATGGTTACGCTAGAGCAGTTTCGCTATCTCCCGACGCACGCTACGCGCCCACCAGCCTGCTTTGACTTCCACTATGCAGAACCCGGAATGGTGGCGATTTTCGGTGATAACGGCAGCGGAAAAAGTACGCTGGCACAGCTGATGGCAGGCTGGTACCCCGATTTTCTTCCCGGAGAGATTGAAGGGAAAGGAAAGCTGCTGGGAAATCCTGTCGGACACCTGTCACTCGTCGAGCAGTCGTGTACCATCCAGCTGGTGCAGCAATCGCCTTATCTGCAGCTTTCTGGCTGCACATTCAGCGTGGAGGAAGAAGTGGCATTCGGCCCGGAGAACCTCTGCCTGCAGGAGGCTGAAATTATGCGTCGAATTGACGCGGCACTCACACTGACGGAATGCCAGTCGTTGCGCCATCGCCATCCAGGAACGCTTTCCGGCGGAGAAACACAGCGAGTGGTCATTGCCAGCGCGCTAGCCATGCAACCCAGAATATTGATTCTGGATGAAGCATTCAGTCGTCTGACGGCGCAGGCCACCAGTATGTTGCTGGATCGGTTGCATCAATGGGCGCAGGAACAACAGGCGTTGATTGTGCTTTTCGAACGCGACCACACCCCTTTTATCAGCCATTGTCAGCAGGCATGGCAACTGCGTGACGGAGCGCTATCCCCACAATGCTAACGCTTAACCAGGTGACGTATCGCTGGCCGAATGCCTCTTATAACTGCCTGCACAACATCTCGCTTAATCTTAACGCCGGTGAATGGCTGGCGCTGACGGGCGATAATGGCGCGGGAAAATCCACGCTGCTGCGCATCATGGCGGGCCTTCTGCCCCCCTCCTCTGGCACGGTAACACTAAATGGTCGATCGATTGCGCAACTGAAAAACCGCGAAAGAGCGACAGTGCTCGGCGTATTGTTTCAGGAAGCCGAAAACCAAATTTTTCACAGCAAGGTCGCAGAGGAAGTGGCCTTTGGTTTACGGTTACAAAAACGCCCGGCAACAGAGGTTGCGCAACGCACCGCGGCAGCCCTGCAATTATGTCAGTTAGCGGATGTCGCCGACGCCCATCCGCTGGATCTGCATACCGCGCAACGACGTATGGTCGCCGTCGCCAGCCTTGAAGCCATGGCACCGGCCCTTCTTCTGCTTGATGAGCCGAGCCGAGATTTTGACGCGCACTGGCTGGCGGTATTTGAGAACTGGCTTTCGGTGTGCCGCGCACGGGGCACCAGCGTGGTCGCTATCAGCCATGACGTTGCATTTACGCAGCGCCATTTCTCGCGAATCGCTCGCCTACATAACGGAACACTCACACAGTCCGATACTCTCCATCGGCCGTCATTTCCAGTATGAGATCAGCGGGCAGGCTACCTTCCAGTACCCGGAGAACATTCGGTCCGTCGGTGCGATCATAAAATGCCTCGGCGTCAGCTTGTGAAAGCCCGCCAGCCAGTTTACGACCTACCAGCCGCGCACGCAGAGCATCAGCTGGAGCGCGGATGAACAGCGAAAAATCACAGAATTCTGCTAATCCTCGCCATCTGTCGTCATCCCGCAATAACCAGTTGCCTTCAACAATCACGATCGGGGCGGTTATCACAACAGCATTTTCAACCGGGTCATGTTTTTGCCGATCGTACTGTGGCCAGGTGCTTTCCCCCTCTCTCACCTGCCGCAGATTCTGTGCCAGTTTATCGACATCAAACGTTTCCGGCGCACCTTTATATGCCCGCAGATTATGGGCATCCAGCCAGGCATTGTAATGATGGAAGCCATCCATTGGCAGCGTCTGGATCTCCGGTAGCGCAGGATCCTGACGGGTGAGATATTCCCAGAAAGTGGTGAGCGTGGATTTTCCCGTACCGGGGGGGGCGCTAAGAAAAACAATCGTGCGACGTTGCGGGTTCGCAGAATGTAGTCTCGCCAGTCGTTGTAATAAGGGTTTGTGAACGTTTTCTACTTCATCTTCATCATAATGCGCTTCAACATGAAGCCCATTAACCATTAGCCCGATTTTCACGGCGTTAATTCCTTTAATATTGTCGTTACCGCCAGCGTTAACGCCGTCTTGACCATTGTCGTAAAACGCACCTCTGACCACGTAGCAAAGTCAGCAAATTTCATTGATTCAAGTGCGCCGTACAGGGTGGTATTACACGTAATGCTATTCAGATTGCTGATAAAATCCCAGGTCATATCATCGGCGAAGCCGGGGATGTTACCCTGTTCATTTAAGTACTGATAAAACTGGGAAAAGTGAGTGATATCGGCATACAGCCATTTATCCATTTTCCCCAGCGCATAAATCAGGCGTAGCGCAACATCGATATCATCCAGCGGCCCGCTCTGTGCGAGTAACGGCTTCACTGCATATTCCACGATCTCTTCATCGTTATCGACAAACAGCGACGGCAGAAAGCGCTTAATGCCAAGTAGCAAAATGTTATGTGCCGTCGTCATAAACGAGAGTAAGTTATTTTGAGCATCCAGTTGCTCAAGCACATCGTCTTCTGTCAGCGTCGTCATTCGTTTTCCGATCAATCACCATGAATGCAGAGAGTCTATTATATTACACGTTCGATCTGCGCCGCCGATCAGTAAAGTTTGCGTACGCACACCATTCGTAACCTGTTGGATGCCATTAACAAGATCGCCGCCCGTAACACCCGTCGCACTAAACAGGATGTCATTTCCCCCTACCAACTCGTCGAGGCAGTAGACACGATTCACCTCAACCCCCATCTCAGCGCAGCGCTCACGTTCTCGCATAGCGACCTGACGGTTTTCGGTGGTGTCACCTTTTGCCTCACAGAAATCGATCAGTTCTGCCTGCATATCGCCACCCAGCGCTTTTACCGCGCAGGCCGAGATAACGCCTTCCGGCGCCCCACCAATGGTATACATCAGGTCATAGGCATTGTTTTGCAAACAACTCAGAACACTGGCCGCCACATCACCGTCTGGAAGCGCGAACACCTTCACACCTAACTGTATCGCCTTCGTAATCGCTTCATGCATTCGCGGTTTATCCAGCGTAACCATACGCAGTTTATCCAGCGGTTTACCCAGCGCTTGCGCCACATTGCGTAGGTTATCTGCCAACGGTAACGCCAGGTTAATCGCCCCCACAGCAGACCGGTTAACAACCAGTTTTTTCATATACATATCGGGGGCATGCAACAGGCTGCCCTGAGGTGCAAAAGCCATCACTGCCAGCGCATTACTTTGCCCCATTGCGACCATTCGGGTGCCTTCAATAGGATCGACCGCAATATCCACCTCAGGTCCAACGCCCTTTCCGACTTCCTCACCAATCCACAGCATTGGCGCGTGATCGATCTCCCCCTCGCCGATGACGATCCGTCCCCGAATGGCAATTTCATTTAAGGCAGTTCGCATCGCTGTGACAGCCAGCCCGTCAATTCTGTTCTTATCACCGCAGCCGGTTTGCGGCCAGGCTGCCAGAGCAGCCTGTTCCGTAATACGAAATAGCGGCCATGCCAGAGACATCATGACGCAGCCTCGCCGGTATCAACACCGAATTGTGCCAGCAGGTATCTCTCCGCTTTTTCATTCCAGATACCGTGAGTCTCTTCAACCAGATGCGCCAACTCTTTGAAGAGTGGGTCAGTTTTCCCTTTTTCGGCAAAATCGCTAATCGCCGTCAGCGGCATCGTCACGCCGTTATAGATGAGCTTTTTACCGCCCGGAATATTTGGCAGGTTCAAAACTGCGTCTGGTACTGCGTCAAGCCCGCCAATATGGGTGACCATAAAAGAGGGTTGAAGCTGGCCTGTCGCGCTTAACGCAATGGCCTCTTTCATATCATCCGTTGAACCTCCGGATGTCCCCACCACATGCGTACTGTTGTAGTGCACGTTGTAAAAATTGAACGGTACTTTAAAGTTGCTATCCGTTGGCCCGGCGAAGAAGTTCAGGCAACCATCTTCTGCCAGCAGATCATCCGCCATTTCAATTACGGCCGGAACAGCGGCATAGACAAATACGTCATCAAATCCAGCATCATTGGTTAACGCCCGAAGCTCGGCAGTAGGATCGTTCATCCCCGTAGTGTTCACGTAGATGAGTTCAATTCCTTTTTGTGCCGCCAGTTCAACCGGCAACAGCTTTTTAGCCTGTGCCAGACGCGCTTCATCGATATCAACCACCACCACGCACGACGGCTGGATCGCACCGTTAATGGCATAATCGATCGCACCAATACCCATCGGACCCGCACAGGCTAAGAGTGCGATATTGCCGCCGGGTTTAACCCCCATCCGGTGTTCATAAACATACGGTGTGGTATGGTAATTCGCGTTATACGCGCCAATAATGCAGCACATCGGCTCCGCCAGCGATGCAGCGGCAAAATAGGAACCGTGATACGGTAAAACGCATCCCAGATTAACCGCCACTTCAGGGATAATCATGTAGGTCGCATTGCCGCCAAAAAATTCATAGCTGTAGCCCGCTGAATATCCGCTCGGCAATCCCATGGCGGGTTGCAAAACAAAGCGCTGGTCTTTTTTGTATTTATCGGTCAGATTTTTTCCAACTTCGACAATAATTCCGGCACACTCATGTCCAGTTATAACTGGATGATTTTCCAGATCGTCTGGTACACGTTTATGTTCACTTCCTAGTGCAGCCGCTTTCCAGGTCGATAAACAAACACTATCGGATATAACACTCACTAACAGTTCATTATCTGTAATTTCAGGCAATTCGAACTCACGGATGCGGACATCCCGCTTGCCATATATAGCAGCTACTTTCGTTTTCATATTTACTCCAAAAATTGAACAATGCTAAGCAGTAATTTTCTTAAATAAGTCGTCCAGCAATGGGTCACCAATATAGTTTTTAATCAATATTAAAGGTTTTTCACTTACTCGTTTAACACGACCTTCAAGGCTGGCATGGGTAACGATAATATCTGCATCTTGTGGCACGTTTTCGATAGCATAATGCGTTACATTAATATTCAACCCAGCTTTTTCCAGACGCTTACGGAACGTGGTAGCCCCCATAGCGCTTGACCCCATTCCCGCATCACACACAAAAGCGACTCGTTTAATATTTTTATAAGAAAATTGACCTTCCTGCTTCATCGCCTTCACAGTTCTGGCTGACTCAGAGAATTCATCTTCACTTTCTGTTTCGACGTTCTTTTCCATTTTCAGTATAACGGCGGTAATTACAAAGGTGACAAGCGTACCCGCAGTGACTCCCGCAATGGTTGCCAGGAAAGAACCTTTTGGCGTCAATGCCAGATAAGCGAAAATCGATCCTGGGCTCGGTCCAGCAACAAGCCCACCGTCTAAAAGATGGAATACCCATGTACCGGTCATCCCACCTGCAATCATGCCAACCAGAGTTAACGGTTTCATCAGCACATAAGGGAAATACAGCTCATGAATCCCCCCCAGGAAGTGGATGATCATGGCACCTGGCGCTGACTTCTTACTCATTCCCTTACCAAAGATGGCAAAACCAAGTAACAGACCCAATCCCGGACCGGGGTTAGATGCCACCATAAAGAAAATAGATTTTCCGGTTTCAGATGCCTGTTGCATTCCCAGCGGGTAATACACGCCCTGATCGATAGCGTTATTCAGAAAGAGAATTTTTGCAGGCTCATTAATCACCGATAACAGCGGCAGATAACCCGCATGGACCAGAGATTCTATGCACTCTTTTACAAAGTTGTTGGCAATCAGTACGGCCGGACCGATAACTTCAAATCCCAACAGGCATAACAACATCCCCGCGATCCCCAGAGAGAAGTTATTAATAACCATCTCAAAGCCGGCTGGAATACGTTTTTCAAGCAGACGGTCTATATGTTTAATCACCCAACCACCGAGTGGCCCCATCACCATGGCCCCCAGGAACATGGGAATATCAGCGCCGACAATCACACCAATAGAGCCAATCCCGCCCATAACAGCACCACGCTTACCTCCCACCAGATGTCCCCCAGTGGAACCAATCATGACGGGCAGTAAATAGGTGATCATCGGACCGACAATTTTTGCAAAATGCTCATTCGGCATCCAGCCAGTAGGAATGAATAGTGCCGTTATAAATCCCCAGGCAATAAAAGCCCCGATATTGGGAATGACCATGGCAGTCAAAAACCCACCAAAAGCCTGGACCTTTGCTCGAGCAGACTTGTTTTCCATAATATTATCCTGAAAGGAGAGTGAGAGTTATGCGCTAGCAATAATATCCGCAAGTTGTTTTTCTGACTTAGCGGTTAACAATGCAGACAGAGCTTCCTCTTCACATAACAATTCACTTAATGCCTGAATAGCGCCAATATGTGAATCAGCATTTGCTGCAGACAATCCAATTAACAATTTTACGGGTTCATCATCAACAGCAAACTGAACTTCCTGTTTGAGTAATGTTAATGACATTCCGGTTTTTAACGCACCACATTCTGGGCGAGCATGAGGCATCGCCACACCCGGTGCCAAAATATAATAAGGTCCATTAGTGATGGTTGAGTCCTTAATAGCCTGAATATAATTGGAGTTCACATAATGATGAGTCAGCAAGGAGGACATAGAAAAATCAATTGCTTCCTGCCAATTCTTTGCTGAATTCTTAATTGAGATAGACGACTCAGGGAAGTAATCAATCAGTCGCATAAATTTTCCTTATTTTATTTTTAGGGTACGAGTTATCGTTAAAAATAAAATACTCGCGTGGCAAAATGAAATCAAACTGGAGGGAATACGCATATAGTGAGAAAAAGGATTTTGTAAAACCTTTAAAAACAACAAATTGAGATATGAATTATAAAAAGCAACGTTAATAATGTGATGCGCCCTGCAAATAACAACCGAAGCTAAATATTGTATTTGTGACTCAGATCCACAATAAGAGGTTGCACAGATAAAAATAAATCACTTTTTGATAAAAAAACGGGCCGCCTGAGCGACCCGTTATACCGTTGTAATCGTAATTACAGCAGTTCTTTGGCTTTCGCAACCACGTTGTCTACGGTGAAGCCAAACTCTTCAAACAGCAGCTCAGCCGGAGCAGACTCACCAAAGGTGGTCATACCGATGATAGCGCCGTTCAGGCCCACGTATTTGAACCAGTAGTCCGCGATACCCGCTTCAATTGCCACGCGAGCAGAGACAGCTTTCGGCAGCACGGATTCGCGGTAAGCGGCATCCTGCTTGTCGAATGCATCGGTAGACGGCATGGAGACCACGCGCGCTTTAACGCCTTCCGCCGTCAGTTTGTCCCATGCAGCCACCGCCAGTTCAACTTCAGAACCGGTAGCAATGAAGATCAGCTCAGGCTGGCCAGCGCAATCTTTCAGCACGTAACCACCGCGTGCGATGTTTGCCAGCTGCTCTTCAGTACGTTCCTGCTGTGCCAGGTTCTGACGGGAGAGGATCAGCGCGGTCGGACCGTCCTGACGCTCAACGCCGTATTTCCACGCTACCGCAGATTCAACCTGGTCACATGGACGCCACGTGCTCATGTTCGGGGTCACGCGCAGGGAAGCAACCTGCTCTACCGGCTGGTGAGTCGGGCCATCTTCGCCCAAACCGATGGAATCGTGGGTATAGACCATCACTTGACGCTGTTTCATGAGTGCCGCCATACGCACCGCATTACGGGCATATTCAACGAACATCAGGAAGGTAGAGGTGTACGGCAGGAAACCACCGTGCAGCGCGATACCGTTAGCGATAGCGGTCATACCGAATTCACGAACACCGTAATGGATGTAGTTACCAGCAGCGTCTTCGTTAATGGCTTTAGAACCAGACCAGATAGTCAGGTTAGATGGGGCGAGGTCAGCGGAACCACCGAGGAATTCTGGCAGTAAAGGACCAAACGCTTCAATAGCGTTCTGGGATGCTTTACGGCTGGCGATTTTGGACGGATTGGCCTGCAGTTTAGCAATGAACTCATTCGCTTTCGCATCGAAGTCAGACGGCATTTCACCTTTCATACGACGGGTGAATTCAGCGGCTTCCTGCGGGAAGGCTTTCGCATAGGCAGCGAATTTCTCGTTCCACGCCGCTTCTTTAACCTGACCTGCTTCTTTCGCATCCCACTGCGCGTAGATTTCAGACGGGATTTCAAACGGCGCGTATTTCCAGCCCAGCTGCTCGCGGGTCAGTGCAATTTCTGCGTCGCCCAGCGGTGCACCGTGAGAGTCGTGGGTGCCAGCTTTGTTCGGGGAACCGAAACCGATGATGGTTTTGCACATCAGCAGGGACGGTTTGTCGGTCACTGCGCGGGCTTCTTCTACTGCGCGCTTAATCGCATCAGCATCATGGCCATCAACGCCACGCACCACGTGCCAGCCGTAAGCTTCGAAACGCTTCGCGGTGTCATCAGTGAACCAGCCTTCAACGTGACCATCGATAGAAATACCGTTGTCATCGTAGAACGCAATCAGTTTGCCCAGCTTCAGCGTACCAGCCAGAGAACATACCTCGTGAGAGATACCTTCCATCATGCAGCCGTCGCCCATGAAGGCGTAGGTGAAGTGGTCAACAATGTCGTGACCTGGACGGTTAAACTGCGCCGCCAGCGTTTTTTCAGCGATAGCCATACCCACCGCGTTAGCGATACCCTGACCCAGCGGACCGGTAGTCGTTTCCACACCCGCGGTATAACCCACTTCCGGGTGACCCGGCGTTTTAGAGTGCAGCTGACGGAAGTTCTGCAGCTCGGACATCGGCAGGTCGTAGCCGGAGAGGTGCAGCAAACTATAAATCAGCATTGAGCCGTGACCGTTTGACAGCACGAAGCGGTCACGGTCAGCCCAGGACGGGTTATTTGGGTTGTGGTTCAGGAAATCACGCCACAGGACTTCGGCAATGTCAGCCATACCCATCGGGGCACCCGGGTGACCGGATTTGGCTTTCTGTACTGCGTCCATGCTCAGCGCACGAATAGCATTGGCAAGCTCTTTACGTGAGGACATTTTGACTCCAGATCGGATAATGAAGGCTGTGCCCGGAACGACTTGACGACAGAGCGTTTTGGGCTACGCCGGAAAAAAGTGCCAACAATGTAACCCAAGCCGCGTGCCATGTACATGGAGCATCCTTTTGCCGCTTCAGAAATCTCTGGATAATGCGTATATGTTGCGCAATCTTCTCGCCCGCTTGTTGTTCTTTTCTTTATACTTAGGTTGAGCGTCGCATTACCTGCAAACGACGCATTTTTTAGAATAATCCTGACTTCGTGCGGAAGAGAAAAAATGAAAATTCGCGCTTTACTGCTTGCTATGAGCATGGCAACGGCATTGACCGGCTGCCAGAATATGGACTCCAACGGACTACTTTCATCTGGCGCGGGCGCTTTCCAGGCCTACAGCCTGAGCGATGCGCAAGTCATCGCACTGAGCAACCAGGCCTGTCAGGATATGGACAGCAAAGCGACCATTGCTCCTGCCAGCAGTGAATATACCAAACGACTGAGCAAAATCGCCGCTGCGCTAGGCGATAACATCAACGGACAGCCGGTGAATTACAAAGTCTATGTGGCGAAAGACGTCAACGCGTTTGCGATGGCAAATGGCTGCATCCGCGTGTACAGCGGCCTGATGGATATGATGACCGATAACGAAGTTGAGGCGGTTATTGGTCACGAAATGGGCCACGTTGCGCTGGGTCACGTGAAGAAAGGAATGCAAGTTGCGCTGGGAACCAACGCCGTGCGTGCCGCAGCGGCCTCTGCGGGCGGCATCGTCGGCAGCTTGTCGCAGTCTCAGCTTGGCGATCTGGGAGAAAAACTGGTGAACTCGCAGTTCTCCCAACGTCAGGAATCCGAAGCGGATGATTACTCGTATGATTTGTTGCGCAAACGCGGTATTAATCCGGCAGGCTTAGCCACCAGCTTTGAGAAACTGGCAAAACTGGAAGCCGGTCGTCAAAGCTCAATGTTTGACGACCATCCAGCCTCCGCAGAACGTGCGCAGCATATTCGCGATCGCATGAGCGCGGACGGGATCAAATAACCGTTAATCGTGCCGGATGCGGCGTTGCCTTTCCGGCCTACAGCTGGTTTATACACGTAGGCCGGATAAGCGCAGCGCCATCCGGCAAAAACAACTTATTCGCCTTTCTTCGCCGCCTGGATATACAACATCTCCAGTGCCAGCGTTGCTGCTGCCAGCGCGGTGATCTCAGACTGATCGTAGGCCGGGGCCACTTCGACTACATCCATCCCGACAATATTCAGATCCTTCAGGCCACGCACCAGTTTGATCGCACGATCCGACGTCAGACCGCCGATCACTGGCGTACCCGTACCCGGAGCAAACGCCGGATCCAGGCAGTCGATATCAAAGGTCAGGTAAACCGGCATGTCACCGACAATCTGCTTCACCTGCGCGATGATGTCATCCACGCTGCGATCGTTCACCTGGCAGGCATCCAGTACGGTAAAGCCGTTGTCTTTGTCAAACTCGGTCCGAATACCGATCTGCACGGAATGGTTAGGATCGATCAGGCCTTCGTTCGGCGCGGTATAGAACATGGTGCCGTGGTCAAATTCACAGCCGTTAGCATAGGTGTCGGTGTGGGCATCAAAGTGCACCAGCGCCATTTTACCAAAGTGCTTAGCGTGTGCGCGCAGCAGCGGCAGCGTAACGAAGTGGTCACCGCCGAAGGAGAGCATGCGCTTGCCGGCAGAAAGCAGCTTTTCAGCATGCGCCTGCAATTTTTCACTCATTTCACGCGCATCGCCAAACGCATACACCAGATCGCCGCAGTCCACGACGTTCAGGCGTTCACGCATGTCAAAATTCCACGGGAAGCGGTTGTGCTCCCAGGCCAGATTAGTCGACACCTGACGGATCGCTGCCGGACCATGACGTCCACCCGCACGACCAGACGTCGCCATATCAAACGGTACGCCGGTAATAACCCAGTCGGCATCGCTGTCGTAGGGCTGGAAATTCATCGGCAGACGTAAAAAACCAAAGGCGTTAGAAACCAGGGAGTTGTCGTATTGATGACCTAAGGTGCTCATGTACTGACCTCTTATAAAATCGGTGAAAAAAAATCCCCTCCGCGTCGTTAAGCCCGACGAGGAAGGGATTGATTTACGTGACTACGTGTATGGGCGAATTATCGCCGTTAATTTGTCCAGGTTCAAGCGACCCAGAACAACCTTACTCGTCTTCGAGATAGGTATAGCCGTACAGTCCAGCCTCGAACTCTTCGAGGAACTGCTGTTGCAGCGCATCGTCCAGATCGGTCTGTTTAACCTGATCGCGGAAGTGGGTCAGCAACGTTTTTGGATCCAGCTGCACGTACTGCAGCATGTCTGCGACAGTATCCCCTTCATCAGACAGCTCAACTTCTACGCTGCCGTCAGGGAAGACGAACACGTCGACCGCTTCGGTATCACCGAACAGGTTATGCATGTTGCCAAGGATTTCCTGGTACGCGCCGACCATAAAGAAGCCCAGCATCGGCGGGTTCTCCGGATCGTACTCCGGCATCGGCATGGTGGTAGCAATACCATCGCCGTCAACATAATGGTCGATAGCGCCATCAGAGTCGCAGGTAATATCCAGCAGCACCGCACGGCGCTCAGGGACCTGGTTCAGTCCTTCCAGCGGCATGACCGGGAACAGCTGATCGATCCCCCACGCATCCGGCATCGACTGGAACAATGAGAAGTTGACGTAAATCTTATCCGCCATACGCTCCTGCAGTTCGTCGATGATCGGACGGTGCGCGCGGTTGCTCGGGTCGAGTTGTTTCTGCACGTCATGGCACATGTTCAGATACAGCTGCTCTGCCCACGCGCGCTCCTGCAGGCTGAAGGTTCCGGATGAATAGCCAATGTGAACATCGTGCAAATCCATCTGACTGTCGTGCAGCCATTCACGCAGCGAACGGCGGGTGCCCGGTTCGTGCATCTCCTGCCAGGTTTCCCACATGCTTTGCAGGGCACGCGGCGCATCGTCAGCCGGAGGCGTAGCTTCGGTGTGTTCGCTACGCTCAACGCCGATGATGTTAGACACCAGCACGGTATGGTGCGCGGTTACCGCACGACCGGACTCGGTAATTACCGTCGGATGCGGCAGGCCGTGTTCTTCACAGGCATCGCCAATCGCCCAGATAATATTGTTGGCGTATTCGTTCAGACCGTAGTTGACCGAACAGTCAGACTGCGAGCGTGTCCCTTCATAGTCCACGCCGAGGCCACCACCCACATCGAAGCACTGGATGTTTACGCCCAGTTTGTGCAGCTCAACGTAGAAACGCGCAGATTCACGTACGCCGGTGGCGATATCGCGAATGTTCGCCATCTGTGAACCGAGATGGAAGTGCAGCAATTGAATGCTGTCCAGACGACCGCGTTCGCGCAGAATTTCCACCAGTTGCAGTACCTGGTTCGCCGCCAGGCCGAACTTGGATTTTTCACCACCGGAGGACTGCCATTTACCGGAACCTTGCGAGGCCAGACGCGCACGCACGCCCAGACGCGGGACCACATTCAGCCGTTCGGCTTCATCCAGCACGATCGCGATTTCAGACATCTTCTCAATGACCAGATAGACCTTGTGGCCCATCTTCTCGCCAATCAGCGCCAGACGAATGTATTCACGGTCTTTGTAACCATTACAGACAATCACGCTGCGGGTCATGCCCGCATGCGCCAGAACCGCCATCAGTTCGGCCTTAGAACCGGCTTCCAGTCCAAGCGGCTCACCGGAGTGAATCAGCGATTCAATCACACGACGGTGCTGATTAACCTTGATCGGATAAACGAGGAAATAATCCCCCTTGTAGCCGTAAGATTCGCGGGCGCGTTTGAATGCGGCGTTAATCGAACGCAGACGGTGTTGCAGGATCTGTGGGAAACAGAACAGCGCAGGCAAACGTTGCCCCTGCGCTTCGCGAGCTTTTACCAGCTCGGCAAGATCAACACGTGCTTCCGGGACGTCAGGGTCCGGACACACGCTGATGTGACCGAGTTCGTTGACGTCATAGTAGTTATTACCCCACCAGGCAATATTGTAGGTACGCAGCATCTTGCTGGCTTCCTGGGAACTCATTGCAACCTCCTGCATGGAGCGTAGTACACCCTGTCCGCCTGCTGACGAAGGCGAACCCATAGAAATGTCGTCAGACATAGCGAACCTCAGATTTTATTAACAAGTGTAAAACAGTTGACTACTATCGCAATCCGAAGAGGCGATAACAACCCATAAACAGGCAGATTTTCCAGCAGATAGTGCTGACGCTCCGACTGTGCGACCGGTTTCTTTATCATTTCATTGTAAACACGTTACCGAACGTAATACTGACAGTTCGGCGAAACCACGAGAAAACTCTTGTTTACCAAGAGCGCCCTTGTTCAGTCCTTAGTGACCGTTACCGGCTCTTGAGTCCTGAGATACGCCGAGATGGGTATACACTTCATCCTTCATGCAGCCTCGACGCAGCATGAATGATTTTATGTATATAACATCGACAGGTATGCAAAGCAGAGATGCAGATTGCGGGGGACATATGCACACCTGAACGGTGTGGCAGATTCAGCAGAATACAACGGTTCATTATCTCGTATCACCTCCACGGTCGCTCCAGACGGAACGAACCCACAAGCCAAAGCTAAAGTGTTAACCCGGCTGGAAGTGGCGACACGATGAAAACGTCGTGTGCTTTTTGTATAAGCCGCGCGCCGCGTTTTATACCGATAAGAGTACGAAAAAGCAAAAGATAAATACGCGCATTGCCAGCACCGTCAGGAAAAATTTCCAGTTACATTTTCGGTACAATGCGACTGTAGTCAAAAAAAGCTGGAAATCGGGCGAAGAACTGTCCTAAAATAGCCGTCCAGATGTTAATCCATCTATACCGATTAACACTCAGACTGCCAGTGTCCGAAATCTGCAGACTCATGGTAGAATCTTCTACACATAGCTATTCCACTCGACAGTTTGAGCTAACCAAATTCTCCTTAGGTGAAATTAAATATGGCAAAACACCTTTTTACGTCCGAGTCCGTATCAGAAGGGCATCCTGACAAAATCGCTGACCAAATCTCTGATGCCGTGCTGGATGCAATCCTCGAACAGGATCCGAAAGCGCGCGTCGCCTGCGAAACCTATGTCAAAACCGGCATGGTTTTAGTTGGCGGTGAAATCACCACCAGCGCATGGGTCGATATCGAAGAGATCACGCGTAATACAGTTCGCGAAATTGGCTATGTGCATTCCGACATGGGCTTTGACGCCAACTCTTGCGCGGTACTGAGCGCTATCGGTAAACAGTCCCCGGATATCAACCAGGGCGTTGACCGTGCCGATCCGTTGGAACAGGGCGCGGGCGATCAGGGCCTGATGTTTGGTTATGCGACCAACGAAACCGACGTGTTGATGCCGGCGCCAATCACTTACGCTCACCGTCTGGTACAGCGTCAGGCTGAAGTGCGTAAAAACGGCACATTGCCGTGGCTGCGCCCGGATGCGAAAAGCCAGGTCACCTTCCAGTATGACGATGGCAAAATTGTCGGTATTGATGCGGTGGTTCTGTCTACTCAGCACTCTCAAGATGTTGACCAGAAAACACTGCAAGAAGCAGTGATGGAAGAGATCATCAAGCCGGTACTGCCGACCGAGTGGTTGAGCGCATCGACCAAATTCTTCATCAACCCAACCGGCCGTTTCGTTATCGGTGGCCCAATGGGTGACTGCGGTCTGACCGGTCGTAAGATCATCGTTGATACCTACGGCGGCATGGCGCGTCACGGTGGCGGCGCATTCTCAGGTAAAGATCCGTCTAAAGTTGACCGTTCTGCAGCCTACGCAGCCCGCTATGTCGCGAAAAACATCGTGGCTGCCGGTCTGGCTGACCGCTGTGAGATTCAGGTTTCCTACGCTATTGGCGTGGCAGAACCAACCTCCATCATGGTTGAAACCTTCGGTACTGAAAAAGTGCCTTCTGAGCAGTTGACCCTGCTGGTACGCGAGTTCTTCGATCTGCGTCCATACGGCCTGATCCAGATGCTGGATCTGCTGCACCCGATCTATAAAGAAACCGCAGCCTACGGCCACTTTGGTCGCGAACATTTCCCATGGGAAAAAACCGACAAAGCGCAGCAGCTGCGCGAAGCTGCCGGACTGAAGTAATTTACTGAATACCCCCCGCTTACCAGGACCAGCCTTAAGGCTGGTCTTTTTTTAGCTGTACCTTAACGTCCCTCTCCTCCCTGACTTCAATGCAAATGAAAGCGATTACATCCAGTCATTATCATAATGAATTGATTTTACATCCCTTAATTTCTGCACTTTCATTATTGTTACATTACTTTTCAGTATCGTCTTAATTCCAGGCAATCACTCATTTTTCATTTTTATGAAACTGTATATTTTTCAAATAATTAACCTATAACAGTCGTGACTGCCAGTGTAAGCGATTACACTAATGTGATATTAATCTCATTTTTTCACCCCGTACTCACCTACCCTTAACATCAACAAAAATAAGTTACCCAACCTGGAGGGCATCATGCCTGGGAATAAAAAACAGGGGCGTTCCAACAAAGCCATGACATTTTTTGTCTGCTTTCTTGCCGCCCTCGCAGGATTACTTTTTGGCCTGGATATCGGCGTGATTGCCGGTGCATTACCGTTCATCACCGACGAGTTTCAAATTACCCCGCACACTCAGGAATGGGTGGTCAGCTCGATGATGTTTGGCGCAGCTGTAGGTGCTGTCGGCAGCGGCTGGCTCTCCTTCAAGCTGGGACGTAAAAAAAGCCTGATGATCGGCGCGATCCTGTTTGTCGCCGGCTCGCTGTTCTCCGCCGCGGCGCCTAACGTGGAAGTACTGCTTCTCTCCCGTATCCTGCTGGGTCTGGCCGTGGGCGTTGCGTCTTACACTGCGCCACTGTATCTGTCTGAAATTGCACCGGAAAAAATTCGTGGCAGTATGATTTCCATGTATCAGCTGATGATTACCATCGGGATCCTCGGGGCCTATCTATCCGATACCGCCTTTAGCTATAGCGGTGCATGGCGCTGGATGCTGGGCGTGATCATCATTCCTGCCCTGCTGCTGCTGGTTGGCGTGTTCTTCCTGCCGGACAGCCCGCGCTGGTTCGCCGCTAAACGTCGCTTCGTCGATGCCGAACGCGTGCTGTTGCGTCTTCGTGATACCAGTGCAGAAGCGAAACGCGAGCTGGATGAAATTCGTGAAAGCCTGCAGGTAAAACAAAGCGGTTGGGCGCTGTTTAAAGAAAACAGCAACTTCCGCCGCGCGGTATTCCTTGGCGTACTGTTACAGGTGATGCAGCAGTTCACCGGGATGAACGTCATCATGTACTACGCACCAAAAATCTTTGAACTGGCGGGCTATACCAACACCACCGAGCAGATGTGGGGCACCGTTATCGTGGGTTTGACCAACGTGCTGGCGACCTTTATCGCCATTGGCCTGGTTGACCGCTGGGGCCGTAAACCGACGCTGATCCTCGGCTTTATCGTGATGGCTATCGGTATGGGCGTGCTGGGCACAATGATGCACATTGGTATCCACTCCGCTGCCGCCCAGTACTTTGCCGTCCTGATGCTGCTGATGTTTATCGTTGGCTTCGCGATGAGTGCCGGTCCGCTGATTTGGGTACTGTGCTCTGAAATCCAGCCGCTGAAAGGCCGCGATTTCGGTATCACCTGCTCTACCGCAACCAACTGGATTGCCAACATGATCGTCGGCGCAACCTTCCTGACGATGCTGAACTCGCTGGGCAGCGCCAACACCTTCTGGGTCTATGGCGGCCTGAACGTCCTGTTCATCTTCCTGACCTTGTGGCTGATTCCGGAAACCAAAAACGTCTCCCTGGAACACATTGAACGTAACCTGATGAAAGGCCGTAAACTGCGCGAAATTGGCGCACACGACTAATCACCTGCGGCTTCCTCCCCTCGCGGGGGGAAGCCTGCCTCTTGCAGTCCTTTTCCTGTCGCACTATCCTCTGGCGTTATGAAAACCTCTCGTCTCCCCATCGCCATCCAGCAAGCCGTTATGCGCAGCCTGCGGGAAAAACTTGCCCTCGCCAATCTCAAGCTCGAACGCAATTATCCGGAACCTAAGCTTGTGTACCAACAGCGCGGCACTGCTGCGGGTACAGCGTGGCTGCAAAGCAATGAAATTCGCCTCAACCCGGTGCTGCTGATGGAAAACGTCGAGGCGTTTATCAACGAGGTCGTACCGCATGAACTGGCACATTTGCTGGTGTGGAAGCACTTTGGCCGCGTACCGCCTCACGGGAAAGAGTGGAAATGGATGATGGAAAGCGTGCTGGGCGTTCCGGCCCGGCGTACGCATCAGTTCGAACTGCAATCCGTGCAGCGCAATACCTTTACTTACCGCTGCAAGTGCCAGGAGCATCAGTTGACCGTCCGCCGACATAACCGCATTGTGCGCGGTGAGGCCACCTACCGCTGTGTCCACTGTGGCGAACCGTTGATTCCCGGGCCACAGGAAAACCCGGCGAAGACCTGACATCCTCGTTCATCAATCCAAAAAAGATAATGAACTCAACGTTTCCTGCAATAAGAGCCTTTCCTCCCCCTTCAGCGTTTGCAGCGGAAAGGGGAGACAAGGCGCAGACACTTTCCCCATCATTTCTGCCACCGTCGCGATCACCCTCAGGCTACCGTGCCGTTGATAAAAGGCCCACAGAGGCTGGAGCGCGCTATCCAGTTGCCGGGTTTTGACGTGATCTCCCGTCAACGCGGCATTGGCTAAAGCACGTGAATAATGCGGGAACAAGCCTGCCAGGACGGAATACCAGACATCGCCTCCGGCTAACAGCCCTGAGGCAGCCTGACCGTCGCCACTGACACCAATAGAGACGCCTGCCGGAAGACTGTTTTTTAGCCTGGTGATCCGTTCAGAGGTGAATGAAGCCAGTTTAATCGAACCAATAGCCGGTAAATTTGACAGCGAGATAAGCAGGTCATCGCTAAATTCAAACCCGGTGGTGGCGGGATTGTCATAAATACATAGCGGCACCGACAGCTCACGAGTGACTCGATCGTACAGATCAAAAACTTCATCCACGTTCAGCCGCTGGTAAGAGACCGGGGCCATCAAAACGCCGCTGACACCCGCCTGCTGCGCATCATCGATAAGGTGCAGAATTTCTTCGACTCGTACGCTGCCAATACTGGTAATAACGGGGATACCAGATGCCGCCTCAAACGCAAGCCGGGTAACGCGTAGGCGCTGCTCACGCGTCAGGTAGGCATAGCTCCCGGTAGAACCCAGTACACCGATGGAATCAACGCCGGCACCGGCAATATTCTCAATCAGAGAAAGCCATGTATTTTCATCAACCTCACCCGCCCTCAGCGGCGTAAGCGGAAACGCGCTCAACCCTTTCTTCATCTTTTTCCCCGGTCATTAATTCGATAGAAACGGTTGTTATCTGGGCAATCTGCGCAACGCCCTGGTTCGCGCTCGTGACACGCTACTGTATGAGCTGGCACGCTAAACAAGCAAACAATAATCCGCCGATAGCGCCTTGTTACTCAAAAGTAATTTCTGGAACTTATATGATTTAGCTGATTGCATCTGCCCGACGCTTTCGTTACGTTGCGGGCTCGTTTTGACACGGAGTGTGTGATGTACCGTAATCTTTCTATGGCAGTGGCGTTATTGGCTACTGCACTCTCTGGCCCGGCATTCGCCGAAGGTATCAAAAGTTTCTCCCAGGCGAAAGCCGCTGGTGTAAAAGTTAATGCCGATGCGCCCGGCGATTTCTACTGCGGCTGTAAAATTAACTGGCAGGGCAAAAAAGGGGTCGTGGATCTTGAGTCCTGCGGCTATAAAGTGCGGAAAAACGAAAACCGTGCCAGCCGTATTGAATGGGAACACGTGGTTCCGGCCTGGCAATTTGGTCATCAACGCCAGTGCTGGCAGGACGGTGGACGTAAAAATTGCGCCAAAGATCCGGTCTATCGCAAGATGGAAAGCGATATGCACAACCTGCAACCGGCAGTGGGTGAAGTAAATGGCGATCGCGCGAACTTTATGTACAGCCAGTGGAACGGCGGTGAAGGCCAGTATGGGCAGTGTGACATGAAGGTCGATTTCAAAGAAAAAGTGGCTGAGCCGCCTGCGCGCGCTCGCGGCGCCATCGCGCGCACCTATTTTTACATGCGCGACCAGTACAACCTGACGCTTTCCCGCCAGCAAACCCAGCTTTTTAACGCCTGGAATAAACAGTATCCGGTGACCGACTGGGAGTGCGAACGCGACGAACGTATTGCGAAGGTACAGGGCAACCATAACCCATACGTGCAACGCGCTTGCCAGGCGCAAAAGAGCTAACCTACACTAGCGTCAATATTTTAACCCATGCCCTGCCGTTTTGTCGGTCAGGGCCATGACGCGGATGGTTAACTATGCGCATTCCTCGCATTTATCACCCTGAACCACTCACGGCAGGCAGTCAAATTTCACTGTGTGAAGATGCCGCCAACCATATCGGTCGCGTGCTGCGCATGGGACCGGGCCAGGCTCTTCAACTATTTGACGGCAGCAACCAGGTGTTTGACGCCGAGATCACCCACGCCAGCAAGAAAAGCGTGGATGTGAAGATACTGAGCGCCGAACTCGACGATCGCGAATCTCCCTTGCATATTCATCTTGGGCAGGTGATGTCGCGCGGTGAAAAAATGGAATTTACTATCCAGAAATCGATTGAACTGGGTGTAAGCCTCATTACGCCACTTTTTTCTGAGCGCTGCGGCGTTAAACTGGACAGTGAACGCTTGAACAAGAAGCTCCAGCAGTGGCAGAAAATTGCGATTGCCGCCTGCGAGCAATGCGGTCGTAACCGGGTGCCTGAAATTCGCCCGGCAATGGATCTGGAAGCCTGGTGTGCCGAGCAGGACGAGGGGCTAAAACTGAACCTGCACCCACGCGCCAGCGCCAGTATTAACACGCTTCCGCTGCCGGTAGAGCGCATCCGGCTGCTGATTGGACCTGAAGGCGGGCTGTCGGCAGATGAAATTGCCATGACTGCACGTTATCAGTTTACTGATATTCTGTTAGGACCTCGCGTTCTGCGTACTGAGACAACTGCGCTCACCGCCATTACCGCGCTACAGGTGCGATTTGGCGATCTGGGCTAACGGAGAAGAACAATGATCAAGCTCGGCATCGTGATGGATCCCATCGCAAGCATCAACATCAAGAAAGATTCCAGCTTTGCTATGCTGCTGGAAGCACAACGTCGTGGTTACGAACTTCACTATATGGAGATGGCCGATCTTTATCTGATTAACGGTGAAGCCCGCGCCCGCACGCGTACCCTGAGCGTAGAGCAGAACTACGACAAATGGTATGAGTTCAACAGCGAACACGATCTACCACTGGCTGACCTGGACGTCATTCTGATGCGTAAGGATCCGCCGTTTGATACCGAGTTCATCTACGCCACCTATATTCTGGAGCGTGCAGAAGAGCAAGGGACGCTGATCGTGAACAAACCGCAGAGCCTGCGCGATTGTAACGAAAAGCTGTTCACCGCCTGGTTCGCGGACCTGACGCCAGAAACGCTGGTCACGCGTAACAAAGCGCAGCTGAAAGCCTTCTGGCAAAAACACAGCGATATCATTCTCAAGCCGCTGGACGGCATGGGCGGTGCATCGATCTTCCGCGTGAAGGAAGGCGATCCGAACCTCGGTGTAATTGCCGAAACGCTGACCGAACACGGTACCCGCTACTGCATGGCGCAGAACTACCTGCCGGCGATTAAAGACGGCGACAAACGTGTACTGGTGGTCGATGGCGAACCCGTTCCCTACTGCCTGGCACGCATTCCACAGGGCGGTGAAACCCGTGGTAATCTGGCGGCCGGTGGCCGTGGCGAACCTCGTCCGCTGACCGACAGCGACTGGGAAATTGCACGTCGTATCGGGCCAACGCTGAAAGCCAAAGGACTGATTTTTGTCGGTCTGGATATCATCGGCGATCGCCTGACGGAAATTAACGTCACCAGCCCAACCTGTATTCGCGAAATTGAGGCGGAGTTCCCGGTGTCCATTACCGGTATGCTGATGGATGCCATTGAAGCTCGCTTAGCCAAGTAAACCTGCGCCGGATGACGACGCCACGGTGTCTTATCCGGCCTACAATTGCACCCCGTTGGCCGGATAAGGCGAAGCCGATATCCGGCAATGTTATTTTCAGAGGGTGACAACTTAACGCTTTCCTCGCATACTGACCGTTGTTGCTTTTTTGAACCAGGAAACAGAACCTCTGACAATGAATTTACAGCATCACTTTCTTATTGCCATGCCTGCTCTCCAGGATCCGATTTTCCGCCGTTCCGTGGTCTACATTTGCGAACATAATGAAAATGGCGCAATGGGGATTATTGTCAATAAACCCCTGGAAAACTTACAGATTGCAGGGATTCTGGAAAAGCTGAAGATTACCCCTGAGACACGCGATCCGGCGATTCGCCTGGATAAAGCCGTGATGCTCGGAGGCCCGTTAGCAGAAGAGCGTGGGTTTATTTTGCATACCCCTCCTTCACGCTTCGCCTCCAGCATTCGTATTTCGGACAACACCATTATCACTACTTCCCGCGATGTACTGGAAACCTTAGGCACTCAGGAACAACCTTCCGAGGTACTGGTCGCCCTGGGGTATTCATCATGGGAAAAAGGCCAACTGGAGCAAGAGTTGCTGGATAACGCCTGGCTCACCGCCCCCGCGGATCTCAATATTCTGTTTAAAACGCCGATTGCCGACCGCTGGCGCGACGCGGCCAAACTTATCGGGATCGATATCCTGACCATGCCTGGCGTGGCGGGACACGCATAATGAGCGAAACATTACTCTCCTTTGATTTTGGGACCAAAAGTATTGGCGTGGCGATTGGTCAGCGCATTACAGGTACTGCCAGACCGCTGCCTGCTATCAAAGCGCAGGACGGCACGCCAGACTGGAACGTGATTGAACGCCTGCTAAAAGAGTGGCAACCAGATGAAATCATTGTCGGTCTGCCGCTCAATATGGACGGCACCGAGCAGCCGCTTACTGCGCGCGCGCGCAAGTTTGCCAACCGTATTCATGGCCGCTTTGGCGTCACGGTCACGCTGCACGACGAACGTCTGAGCACCGTCGAAGCACGCTCCGGCCTGTTTGAGCAAGGCGGGTACCGCGCGCTGAATAAAGGCAAAGTCGACTCCGCGTCTGCCGTCGTTATTCTCGAAAGTTATTTCGAACAAGGTTACTAAGGCTCATATTTACAGCCTGCCCTGCGCCTGACGCTGCTGCAGGCTTTGGGCAAATGTTTGCATACCCGCCTGTTGCCCGGTTTGTATCACGCCGGGTAGCTGGTGGGTTTTCCCTTCACGGATCAGATTACTCACAGCCGACGTATTGACCAGCAGTTCGAATAACGCCACCCGCCCACCCTGCCTGTCGGCTTCCAGTTTTTGTGCGAGCACCGCCCGCAAGCTACCCGCCAGCTGATTACGCACCGGGTCTTTTTCCTGTGCAGGGAACGTATCCACCAGCCGCTCCACCGCCTGCGCCGCACCGCGCGTATGCAGCGTTGCCAGCACCAGATGCCCCGTTTCCGCCGCCGTCAGCGCCAGACGAATCGTCTCGCTGTCGCGCAGTTCCCCCAGTAAAATCACGTCAGGATCTTCACGCAATGCCGCCCGCAGGCCGGCAGCAAAAGAAAGGCAGTGCACGCCAATCTCACGCTGTTGGATCAGACAACGCTGGCTGGTATAGCGGTATTCAATCGGGTCTTCCAGGGTCAGAATATGCCCGTCAACGTGCTGATTGAGAGAGTCCACCATCGCCGCCAGCGTCGTCGACTTACCGCTGCCCGTCGCCCCGGTCACCAGAATCAACCCGTTTTCGCTGTGCAGCAGTTCTGGCAACGCAACGGGCGTCTGGAGATCATCCAGGCACGGGCAATCAAGCGGCAGCAGTCTCAGCGCCAGTGACGTTCCCTGCTGATGCGTAAATGCGCTGGCCCGTAAACGCCGGGAATCCGCCAGTGCGATAGCAAAATCAACCTGACCCTTTTCCCGCCACTGTACCTGTTGTTGCTCACTGAGCCAGGCCAGGAGCAGCGCGTCCACGTCAGGCGCGGTAAACGGGGCAATTTCTACCCTTCCACATATGCGCCAGCGCGCAGGCCATGCATTGCACAGGTGTAGATCCGACACGTTATGCTTTACACTAAGGGCCACTATTTCTTCCATATTCATATGAACATCCTCGGAAAATGAACGATATCGCGCATAACCTGGCACATGTCAGGGAGAAAATCTCAGCCGCCGCGACGCGTTGCGGGCGGTCTTCAGAAGACGTTACGTTGCTTGCAGTGAGCAAAACCAAACCTGCGAGCGCCATCGAAGAAGCCATTGCTGCCGGGCAGCATGCCTTTGGGGAAAACTATGTTCAGGAAGGCGTGGATAAGATCCGCTACTTCAGCGAAAACGGCGTGACTGGACTGCAGTGGCACTTTATCGGCCCGTTGCAGTCCAACAAAAGCCGTCTGGTGGCTGAACATTTTGACTGGTGCCACACGATAGACCGTTTGCGCATCGCCACCCGACTCAGCGAACAGCGCCCGGCAGACCTACCACCGCTAAATGTGCTGATTCAAATAAACATCAGCGATGAGAACAGCAAGTCAGGTATTCCGCTGGCAGAGCTTGATGCCCTGGCCGCAGACGTCGCCGCTCTGCCGCGCATTACCCTGCGTGGACTGATGGCAATCCCGGCGCCTGAGTCAGATTATGTAAGGCAGTTTGAAGTTGCACAGCAAATGGCTGTAGCATTTGCCGGGTTGAAAACACGCTACCCGACAGTCGATACGCTCTCGTTGGGAATGTCTGATGATATGGATGCCGCCATCGCGGCGGGTAGCACGATGGTGCGCATTGGCACTGCCATTTTTGGTGCTCGTGATTACACAAAAAATTAAGGAAAACTGAGGAACACCATGAATACGTTGACCTTCCTGCTCTCAACGGTAATTGAGCTGTATACCATGGCGCTGCTATTGCGCGTGTGGATGCAGTGGTCTCGCTGCGATTTTTACAATCCGTTTTCGCAGTTCATTGTAAAAATCACTCAGCCTATTATTGGGCCGTTACGCCGAATTATTCCCCCGATGGGGCCGATTGATAGCGCATCGTTACTGGTCGCGTTAGTGCTCAGCTTTATCAAAGCTATTGTGCTGTTCAAAGTGGTCACGTTCCAACCCATTATCTGGATCGCCGCCGTACTGATCGTCCTGAAGACTATCGGGCTGCTGATTTTCTGGGTACTGCTGGTGATGGCCATCATGAGCTGGGTCAGCCAGGGCCGCAGCCCTGTAGAATACGTACTGATTCAACTGGCGGATCCGCTGCTGCGTCCTATTCGTCGTATCCTTCCAGGAATGGGCGGGATCGACTTCTCCCCGATGATCCTGGTGCTGCTGCTCTATGTCATCAACATGGGGATCGCAGAAGTGTTACAAGCGACAGGCAACATGCTGCTGCCGGGGCTGTGGATGGCGCTATGAGTGCCGTAACACCCTGCGATGACGGTCTGGTTTTACGGCTCTACATTCAGCCTAAAGCCAGCCGTGACAGTATTGTGGGTTTACATGGCGACGAAGTAAAAGTCGCCATTACCGCCCCACCGGTCGATGGGCAAGCCAACAGCCATCTGGTGAAGTTTCTCGGTAAACAGTTCCGCGTGGCGAAAAGCCAGGTCGTTATTGAGAAGGGCGAGCTTGGCCGCCACAAACAGGTTAAAATCATTCATCCGCAACAGATCCCGCCAGAAATTGCGGCGCTAACTGATTAGGTATCCCATGCAAAAAGTTGTCCTCGCGACCGGCAATGCCGGTAAAGTGCGTGAACTCGCCTCTCTCCTGAGCGATTTCGGGCTTGATGTCGTTGCCCAAACGGATCTGGGCGTTGATTCCGCAGAAGAAACCGGCCTGACGTTTATTGAAAACGCCATTCTGAAAGCGCGTCATGCCGCGCAAATCACCGGTCTGCCAGCCATTGCCGATGATTCCGGCCTGGCCGTTGACGCCCTCGGCGGGGCACCGGGGATTTATTCTGCTCGCTATTCTGGTGAAGATGCGACTGACAGACAAAACCTGGAAAAACTGCTGCACACCCTGCAGGATATCCCGGACGAAAAACGTCAGGCACAGTTCCATTGTGTACTGGTGTATATGCGCCACGCAGATGACCCAACCCCTGTTGTATGTCACGGACGCTGGCCGGGCGTGATCGCTCGTAAGCCTGCCGGAGACGGTGGTTTTGGCTACGACCCTATCTTCTTTGTACCGTCTGAGGGTAAAACCGCAGCCGAACTGACCCGCGAAGAAAAGAGTGCTATTTCCCACCGTGGACAGGCACTAAAACTGCTGCTGGATGCGCTGCGTAATGGTTAAGTTGCCACCGCTGAGTCTTTATATCCACATCCCGTGGTGCGTGCAGAAATGCCCCTACTGCGACTTCAACTCGCATGCGTTAAAGGGCGAAGTTCCTCATGACGATTACGTTGGGCATCTGCTGAGCGATCTGGATGCCAACGTCACCTACGCGCAGGGACGCGAAGTAAAGACCATTTTTATTGGTGGCGGTACGCCGAGCCTGCTCTCTGGCCCGGCAATGCAAACGCTGCTGGATGGCGTGCGTGCGCGTCTGAATCTGGCGGCGGATGCCGAAATTACAATGGAAGCCAATCCCGGTACGGTGGAAGCCGATCGCTTTGTCGATTATCAACGCGCTGGAGTTAACCGCATCTCGATTGGCGTGCAAAGTTTTAGCGCCGCCAAGCTTGAGCGACTGGGGCGTATTCACGGGCCAGAAGAAGCCAAACGCGCGGCCAATCTGGCTGACGGTCTGGGATTGCGCAGCTTTAACCTCGATTTGATGCACGGCCTGCCGGATCAAACGCTGGAAGAGGCGCTGGGCGATTTACAGCAGGCCATTGAGCTTAACCCGCCGCATCTCTCCTGGTATCAGCTCACTATTGAGCCCAACACGTTGTTTGGTTCGCGCCCGCCGGTGCTACCGGATGATGACGCCCTGTGGGATATTTTTGAGCAAGGCCACCGGTTGCTGACCGCCGCCGGGTATCAGCAATATGAAACCTCGGCCTATGCAAAACCGGGATATCAGTGCCAGCACAACCTGAACTACTGGCGTTTTGGCGACTATCTTGGCATTGGCTGCGGGGCTCACGGCAAGGTCACCTTCCCGGACGGACGTATCCTGCGCACCACCAAAACGCGACATCCGCGCGGTTACATGCAGGGACGTTATCTCGAAAGCGAGCGTGATGTCGCCGAGGCAGATAAGCCGTTTGAGTTCTTTATGAACCGCTTCCGCTTGCTGGAGGCCGCACCGCGTGTGGAATTCACCCACTATACCGGGCTTGCCGAAGAGGTGATTCGGGCACAGATTGATGAGGCTATCGCCCAGGGATATCTGACGCAGAGCGATGAGTACTGGCAGATTACCCAGCACGGTAAGCTGTTTTTAAACTCACTGCTGGAGCTGTTTCTGGCGGAGTAACGCGGAAAGCCGTAATGCACGTTGGCCTGATAGGGCTTTGAGCCACCATCCGGCAAATTGCCTGATGGCGCTGCGCTTATCAGGCCTACAGGGTTAGGTCGATAAGCGCAGCCACCTTCATCGATTAGTACTGATTAAACATTTCCTGGATCTGTTTAGGATCTTTGGTCTGCGTCAGCGCCAGCTGCAGCAGCACGCGGGCTTTTTGTGGGTTCAGCGAGCCAGACGCCACAAATCCGTACTTCGCATCATCGATTTCAGCATCCTGCGTGGTGGAGCCAGTAGGTACGCGGGAAGAACGCACGACCACGGTGCCTTTGTGCGCAGCGGTTGCCAGCGTATCGAAAATGGTTTTATACAGGTTACCATTACCCACACCAGCACTCACAATCCCGGCGTATCCGGCATCGACCAGCGCTTTTGCCGGCAGATCGGAGGCGTTAGCGTAGTTATAGATAATGCCCACCTTCGGCAGCTCGGTCAGTTTAGAGACATCGAATGGCGTTGCAGAAGTATGCTTGCGCGCAGGCGTACGCTGGTAATCAATTTTACCGTTATGGATATAGCCCAGCGGGCCATAGTTGACGGCTTTGAAGGTCGCGACATCCGTGGTGTTGGTCTTGGTCACATCACGGCCATCCAGGACAGTGTCGTTCATCACCACCAGCACACCGCGGTTAGCAGACGCTTTATCCGCAGCGGTCACTACGGCGTTATACAGGTTGAACGGGCCATCGGCGCTCATCCCCGTAGACGGACGCATTGCGCCGACCAGCACCACTGGCTTGTTGCACTTGACGGTCAGATCGAGGAAATACGCGGTCTCTTCCATAGTATCCGTACCATGGGTCACCACGAAGCCGTCGGTTTTATCACATTCAGTGTTGATCTTCTTCGCCAGCGTTAACCAGACGTCGTCGTTCATGTCCTGCGAGCCGATATTCACCACCTGCTCGCCTTTGACGACGGCAATATCTTTCAGTTGCGGCACCGCATCGACCAGATTTTCTACGCCAACTTTACCCGCCGTGTAGTTGGATTTTGTTGCGGAATCACCGCCGCCAGCAATCGTCCCGCCGGTAGCCAGAATGGTGATATTGGGTAATGCGAGCGCTGCGCCGCTGAACCCCATAACCAGTGCTGCCAGTGCCGTTTTTCTGAAAAAATCCATGTTATTACTCCGGTTATTTGAATTTGCCGCATTATGTCAACCTGACAGATGAATAATGTGACCTCTTCCAATTAAACAGATTTATATATTTATAAATTTGTTATTTTTAGAGATGGATATCAAAAAACAAGGTAAATGCAAAGCAAAACGGCACAGAATGTTTCTGTGCCGTTAAAGAGAGGTAAATGCTATTTTAGACCGTTAACCAATGCCTTACGGTCATCTTCCAGCGTCACGACGCGCGCGCAAACATCTTTGCCAAACTGCTGGAAGTCTTTCTCTTGGTTCTTCCATTCATTCTGGATGGAGGTTTGCAAACCGCCGAGGCTACCGAGCACACCCTGCAGTGGGTTACCGCCACCTTTGAGCACCGCTTTGGCACCCATTTCGTTGATGCTGTCCTGCAGAATACCGCCCATCGCCTGATTCACCAGCTGCTGCCCGTCAGCACGGACCTGATCAATTGCCTTATAATGGAAGGTCAGACCGTCAGTACGATGCTCGATGATCCGGTTCATCTGCTCTTTCAATTGGGCATCAAGCTTGGTTAAACGACCGCGCATGTTGCTGCTTTCACCGACTTCTTTGGCGATAATTTTGTCCAGCGCGATGCGACCTTTCTCGACGCGCGCTCTGGCGCCGTCGTCAATCCACGGCAGGCTGCTACGCAACGCCGCCTGATAATCTTTCGCCTGCTCACGCTGTGCGGCGCTTAAGGTGTACTGCTTACCGTTGAAGGTAACATTCCCGGCTGGCGTGATCACCAGATCGCCGTTTTCACCCTTCACCTGCACCGTTTGCGGAGTCACAATCACATCGTCACGCGGGGTGACGCTGCACTTATAATCTGCATGTGCGGCCATCGCCGTGAACGTCAGGACTGCCGCCAGCAGCGTTTTACGCATCATATCTATCCCTCAATACAAATCGGGCCGGCATTTGCCGACCCTGTGCTACTTAGTCCCACCAAATATCGAAAAGTTCGCTGGTGCGCACATCTTCAAGTTTGTGCTCTTCCAGCCACTTACGCACGATTGCCTGATGTTCTTCAGTGCATTTGCCGATCTCCTGCAGGCAGATCAGACCTTCCCAGGCCAGATAGCCACTGCCGTCATAGGCCAGCTTGTTCGGCTCAATAACCTCATTGATAAAGTCATCAACGATTTTATCGACCTGCTCTTCAGATGTGCCTTCCGGAAAACGCCATGCAACCGAAAATCCGACTTCCTGGAATTCGTCGATATGCATTTTTTTACGCAGACGACGGCTACGGTTCTTTGCCATTATTTCACCCTCTCGAACATTAAGTCCCATACGCCGTGGCCAAGACGATGGCCACGTTGTTCAAATTTGGTTACCGGGCGCGATGGTGGGCGCGGTACATAATCGTTACTCTCAGACTGGTTTTTATACCCATCAATGGAGGACATCACTTCAAGCATGTGCTCCGCATAGGCTTCCCAGTCGGTAGCCATGTGGAAAACACCGCCCAACTTCAGCTTACTCTTCACCAGCTCAGCAAACGGTACCTGAACGATACGGCGTTTATTATGACGTGCTTTATGCCACGGGTCAGGGAAAAAGAGCTGAACCATCGATAAAGAATTGTCAGGAATCATTTTGTGCAGCACTTCAACGGCGTCATGACACATCACGCGCAGGTTTTCGACGCCCTCTTCATGCGCCGAAGCCAGGCAGGCGCCAACGCCCGGAGAGTGAACCTCAATACCGAGGAAGTTTTGTTCCGGACGCGCTTTGGCCATCGCCACCAGCGAAGCGCCCATACCGAAACCTATTTCAAGCGTCACCGGTGCGTCACGGCCAAACAGCGCAGCAAAATCGACCGGCGCTTCGCTGAACTCAACGCCCATCACCGGCCAGTAGTTTTCCAGTGCGTGTTCCTGCCCTTTAGTCAGTCGCCCCTGGCGACGAACAAAACTACGAATCCGGCGCAGCGGGCGACCGTTTTCATCAAATTCCGGTGAAATGACGTCGTTCTTCATAAAGGTTTAGTCTGCTGTGTTTGAGTTCTGAAAACGGGCATTATCCAAAGTTAGTTGCCGGATGCAAGTAAAGGAAGAAAGTCAGCTGCGGAAAGTTCCGGTTTACACCCTTCGACCTCTGTGCTGCAATC